>JACCED010122963.1_pt1 | contig 27401 bp, 9 predicted proteins | sample 7455021 | NCBI WGS metagenome assembly JACCED01 (sample SAMN15323456, study PRJNA562643) | freshwater metagenome | isolation source: river surface water | place: USA:Blue River Watershed | collected 2017-08-19 | reverse complement strand
TTGCCAACGTCAACACCGAGGGCTACTCGCGTCAAGACGTGGTGTTGAAAGACAGCGCGCCAAAGAAAATGGCCAGCATGTACATCGGTACTGGCGTGATGTTGCAAAACATCAAGCGCCAGTATGACGAGTTTGCTGAGTCGAATTTACGCAACAGCACCAGCGATCTGTCAAGCCAAAAACCTATGGTGGATTACGCCAAGCGGGTGATGGACATCATGGGCGACAAAACCATTGGCTTAAGTTCTGCGCTGGATAACTTCTTTGCAGCGGCGGGAGCGTTGTCTGCCGATCCTGCATCTACTGTTCAACGCACCAGTTTCTTAAGAAGTGCTGATGGTGTGTCTTCGCGTTTTGGCGAGCTTTCTTCACAACTCAGTTCAATTGCCAGTGAAACGCGACAGGGTATTGAAAGCGTTGCTGCACAAATCAATACATTGACCAGCCAGCTTGCTCTGATTAATCAAGGTTTGGCAAAGGCACCAACTGCAGACACACAGCCGGCAGAGTTGTTAGATCAAAGAGATCTGACACTTCGCAAATTATCTGATTTGACACGCATCAAAGTGTCCTTCACAACCAATGGATCAGTGAATGTCAGTATTGGAAGTACTTTGAAGGATGGCTTGGTAGTTAACGGTATCAAAGCGCGCCCTATTGGTGTGAATCAAAATATCAAGGATAAAGTTGAACTTGTTTTAGATCCTTACGGTCAAACAGAAACTATTTCAAGTACAAGCGGTGGAATGCTGGGCGGATATCAGAGCTTCATCAGTCAAGTTCTTGAGCCCACAGAAAAGAACCTGAGCGCATTGGCTGAAACATTTGTCAAAGAAACCAATACCATTCAAAAAACAGGTATCGATGGCTATGGACAAATGGGGCAAGACCTGTTTGGCGTGGATGCTGATCAAGCAAACAAAGCTGCGGGCATCAAGCTCCTCATCAGCGACGGTATGCGAGTTGCGACCGCAGCACAATTTCGGGTAAGTGAAGGCAATACCAACGTCACTACAACCCGCGCTACTGTTAGATTTAATGGTGAAACGCCACCAACAGCGCTTAGCAATACAAAGTTTGTCAACAACCCCAACAAGACTGCTGCAGTTACCTTTAAGGTAGATGGCGCAAGCGCATTTACATCTGTTACAACAGTTTCTGCAGGTGTTGCCGCAACTTTTTACATGGATCAAGCAGAGCCTGGGCAGCAATTGCAGGTCATGACGCGCGATGGAAGACAGCTTTTAGGTCAGGCATTGACCGAGACAGAAAAGTATCAAATGTTAAAGCCTGCTAATGGATTTGCAGCGAACGCAAATTACAGCAGTGCCTATTTGAATAAACAAGGCGATGATGCTTACCGTGGTGTTGATATGTTCTACGGTGCAAAAGCGACCGTACTTTACAGTCAAAACTATGACGCCAAGGGCCTTCTTGGCGACTCTTCGCCAATGACATCAACCATGGAAACAGATCGAATTGCTTCAAGCGACAAACAAATTGAAGCAGGAGCGATTACTTTAAATGGTCTAGGCCTGTCCAAATTCACATCAAACAATGAAACTGAAGTATTGATTTCAGGCGTCAATGTTGGTAGCGCAACAACTGATTTCAACTTTGAAGCAATTGTTGGTGGAAAACTCATTACAAAAACAATTGCTGGGCCAGTGGCAGCAACAATGACCATGTCTGATCTTGTTGCAGCATTAAATGCCAGTCTTCAGTCCGAAGGGTTGACTGCAGCTTCTCTGAACAACGACGCAGACATCAAAATCACAGATGCAAAAGGCCGCGATGTCAGTGGTGTGATTTTCTCTCCGGTGAGTTTGGATAACGGTGCCACTGGAGGCGAAATAAGTGTTAACTCTGCAGCAGTTCAAATTGCAGATTGGCTCAACGGAAAGACCGAGGCGACAATCATTGCGCCGCAGTTCGGTGCAACAAATGACCCATCGATAAACCCAGGTTTTTCACATTTTGAAGGATCAATTGGTGGTAAAGAAATTTCAGTTGATTTGTCGGAAACCACAAACTTTTCAGAACTTGCAGAAAAGTTGCAATCAGAACTTCGAAAGGATGACAAATCGAATAACCTCAGTGTCGTGGTCGTTGGTGCTAATTTAAGAATCACTGACAAATTAGGCCGTACGTTCGATAAATTTTCATTGAACCCGGCAAATGACAATACCCGTGCCTCAGGTGGTGTCATCACTGTACAAAAAAGTAATGTGACACAAACTGACGTTAGAGCTGAAGTGTTTTCGGAGATCAGGGTCCCTGTATCTCAATTACAGTTAAGCAAAGAGCTCGTTATCAATGGTCAAACAGTTGAAGGTTACGAAACTCCCAATGAGTTGGTAGACTCGATCAACAAATCACAAGCTGGTGTTATTGCAAGTATCTCCGGCGCGGGTGAGCTCATCATCCAAGATCCGCTGGGTAGCCCCATCCGAGTCAACTCATTGTTGAAAGGAAATGCACTCAACATTCAAGCTGCTACATACAGTGGACAAGTCCGAATGGTTAAAGTTGTGCGCGACCTCACTGTTGCCGCAACTGACATTGATCCGAAAAAACCGCTTCAAATCAATGGTGTGAATTTCAGTGAGGGCGTTTACGACTTTCCAGATGCTGCTTCAGTTACAGCTTACAACGTTGACTTTGGCTCTCCAACAAAGTCAGTATCGGCACCAACGGCTGAAGGTTTAAAAGATCTGATCAACTCAATTGCTTCTATAAGTGGAATTGCTTTTCCGCAAGATGCACCAGCTGTAGCTGCTTTTGAAAAGTTCAGCCTCAAAGTCGATAGAAACCCTTTTGAATTGAACGACCTCAAAGTCGATGGAAACCTTTTGGAATTGAGCGGCCTCACATCGACTAATTTAGATGACCTTCGTGACGAAATAGAAACCAAGCTACAAGCATTGGATGGCACATCTAACCTGAAGGTTGAGCTGAATGGAACGATGCTGGTGTTCAGTGATGCTACTGGTCGCACTTTGACGCCAAGCATGCTCACGTTGAGCGAAGATGGTTTGAATCGCAACGCTGTAGCCGGTGTTGTAGATGAAAGTTTTTCAACTAGCTATTTGGCATTGGTTGAGGGGCAGCGCTTCACAATCAGGCCCTTGCGAGGTGATATTTCTGATGCCAACATCAACGATGCGTTCATGGTGAAGGCAGATACAGACATCTTATCGCCGCAGACTGGCATCAACAATTTAAATGGCTTAATTGCGCGCATAAACGCCAAAAGTGATTTCTCAGGCGTTGTTGCATCACTGGATGAGAATGGTGATCTCAAACTCAGCACCACCGATGCAAAAGGTAACCTGAGCATTTCGATTGGTCCTGGTAAAGATGCAAAAGGTAATTTTGTACCAAACGCTTTAGGCCTAGATCCTTTGGATTACACCACCACAGAACGTCTTAAGCGAAAGTTATTGGACGTCGAATTTAGCAAAGACATTCGATTGTCTTTTGGTTCATACCAAGAAGGTGATCCACCCGTTGAAAAATACGGTGACCCATCAGACCTATCAAAGCTAGGCCTTCGTACAGGTGTTTATTTAGAAGACGGTTGCCCTGAAGATTTAATGCTGTTTGTCACAGGTAAAGGCGCCGCTAATGTGGCGGTTGGTTTTCAAGGCGATCCATTGAATGCACGTGACAACATGCGGTCACAGTCGCTGCTTGTGAAATTTACTGCACAAGACCGCTACAGCATCATTGATGTGAAAACAGGTACTGAATTGGCAGATCGTCACTATGACCCAAGTGTTTTAGAGCCGGTCATTGACTTTCAAGGTCTGCAAATTAAGCTAAGTCACTCACCATCGGTGGGAGACAGCTATGCGGTAGACGGAAACTTTGATGGATTGGGAAACAACGTCAACATGCTTGACATGGTGGATCTCAATAAAAAGCCCGTCAATGGCAACAAAACAATTGCAAATACCTATGTTGATCAAATCAACAGCGTGGGTAATTTGGCACAACAGGCCATCATCACTCAGCAGGCTTTGGAAGTGGTCAACGACCAAGCTGTTTCTGCTCGCGACAAAGTGTCTGGCGTGAATTTAGATGACGAAGCTGCAGCTCTCATTCGTTATCAGCAAGCCTATCAGGCCTCCGCCAAAGCATTACAAGTGTCAGGACAGTTGTTTGACGCGATCGTACAAATTCGTTGATAGGGGATCATCACCATGAAAATTTCAACCACCCTCTACTTTGATCGCTCGACACAGCAACTCGCCAATGTGCAAGCAAACCTTGCCAAAACGCAGGAGCAATTGTCGACCGGTTTGCAAATTGTCAAGCCCAGCGATGCGCCTGATAAAGCAGCCTTGGTTACACGCTTAGAGAGTGAATTGGCTCGAAATGAGGGTTATCAACAAACCCTCAAGTCTGTCAATGTGCGATTGACAGCAGAGGAAACTGCACTTAAAAACACCAGCGATGTGATGTTTCGCATGAAAGAACTTGCGGTGCAAGCTGGCAATGACACCTTGAGTGCTCAAGACCGTCAAAGCATTGCAGTTGAACTCAATTCTTTACGCGAACAAATTTTAAGTCTTGCCAATAGCCAAGACAGTAATGGCAACTATTTGTTTTCAGGAAGCCGTGCCACCGAGCCAGCCTTTGGAAAAGACGCGTCTGGTCGTGTGATTTACCAAGGCGATCATGCCCGTATGAAAGTGAATGTGGGCGACAACCGTCGCATGAACCTCAACATGCCAGGTTCTGACGCCTTTGTTCGCGTGGTGCGAGAGGACGGCAAGGGCGGCAAGGTCGGCGTTGACTTTTTTCAAGCCCTTGACGATTTGACCAATGCAGTCAAGTCAGCTGACTTCACCACCATACAGCGTGGTATTTCGGAAATTGACATTTTGCAAAATGGCGTGAGTGAAGGTTTGGGGCAAATTGGTGCAGATTTGTCTGTGGTGGATTTGCAAACCAATGTATTGGATCAAGTTGTATTACGCTTGAAAACCACCCGCTCAGATGTGGAGGATTTGGATTACACCTCCGCCATCACCAAAATGAACAAAGACCAGTTGGCCTTGGAGGCGGCTCAAAGTAGCTTCTCCAAGATATCGCAGTTGAGCTTGTTTAAATATTTGAGTTGATTAGGTTCAAGTTTTCAACAGTCGTGCCGACAACAAATACGCATACTTTCAAAGCAATGTAAATGGCCACCTCATCTGTAAGCTCTACATCCAACAGCACATCGGTTGCCAATTCCAGTGCCTTGACGGCTGCGGCTGCGGCTACGGCGGCAAATCGTGCGAATGCTCAAAAGATCATGAACACTTTGAGCGCGGGTTCCGGAGTTGATGTGAATGCCTTGGCTCAAAGTTTGGTTGATGCTGAAAAATTGCCTCGGCAAAACGAGTTGAACAGCAAGATCAACAAGACTGATGGCAAAGTTTCTGGTTACTCTGCCATATCTTTTGCTTTGAATGCACTCAATGATTCATTCAAATCGCTCAAAGATCAAAGCGGTTTCACCGGAGTAACCGCTTCTAACAGCGGTACCAGTTCTTTTACAGCGACAGCTTCTGGCACAGCACAAGTTGGAAATCATGAAATAGAAGTTCTGTCAGTTGCTAAACCACAGCGCTCATTGAGCGGTGGCTTTCTATCTGCAAACTACCCTCTCAACGGTGGTGCAGCTATGAAAGTTGGTATAACGCTAGCTGCAGGAATATCTATCGATGTGCCAGTTGCTGCCGGGAAAGACACCCCTAATGGCGTGATCTCCAGCATCAATGCAATGAGTGCAAAAACCGGAGTCAAGGCATCCCTTGTCAACACCGGCGACAAGGGGTTAGATCCGGTACCTTCCTCCACTGGATTGGTCGGGCCCGTACTCAATCCAGCTGCCGCGCCGCCCGTCACAATGGCTGACTACGGTGTGTTTTCAGCCACGTTCGGGACATCGTCTATGTCGGTGGACATACGCCAGCTTGCTCCTGCGCCCACCAACATGGCTTCTTTGGCCGCCGCAATACAAACAAGGTTGCGAGCGCAAGACACCACCAGTTTGAATGACAACATCTCTGTCTCTGTCAGCGCAAGTGGTGGTTTGGTGGTGACAGATGCCCGTGGACGGGCCATTTCAAATGTCGCCATGACCACGGCAACAAATCAGCCTTCAGGCTTGACCACTGAAGTGTTAGCTGTCGGTGCGCAAGGGGTAAGTGCTAAACCCTTCAAGATCATGTTGACAGGCCCAACGGGTGCTGCGCAAAGCTTTTCACTCAATGTCAAGGATGATGCAACGGGTAATGCGCTCTCGAGTTTGGCTTTTGTGCAGCCACCTTTGCAAACTGCCTCCGATGCCTCACTGAAAGTCAATGGCATCAGCTTTACGCGTCCCAGTAACAGCATCAAAGATGTCGTTGCTGGTGTCACCCTTGACCTGAAGGCGCCAACACCTGTCAATGTTCCGGCCAATGTGGATTTAGTGCGTGACACCACGCCTGTGAAAGACAAATTGAAGGGGCTGGTTGCAGCGTATAACGACGCCATGGCTGTTCTGAATGTGGTCAGTGACCCTAAATCGACGGTCGAACAATTTGGTGCAACTTTGGTGGGTGATTCCACTGTACGCAGAGTGCGTGAACAAATGCGTTCAATGGTGACAGGTAACTCGAATACACCCAGCAATGGATTGCGCCAAATTTGGCAATTCGGCGTTAGCCTCGATCAAACAGGTAAATTGAACATCGACGAAGACAAGCTCGAGTCCATGTTGCAAAGTAACTTCAATGATGCAGTCACCCTTTTTACAGGAAACACAGACAACCTCAGTGCTTACAGTACTCAGCCTGCAGGTTTAGCGGGCGAGGCTGTCAAGAAAATCACTGCCTTGACAAGTAAAACGGGCTACATCCAGCAACAAAGCGACAACGCAACAGCGCAAATCACCAAATTTAAAGCTGACTTGACCAAATTAGATTCACGAATGGAAGTGCTGCTGGCCCGATACACCAAGCAATTTGGGATCATGAATAACTTGGTAGGACAAACCAACAGCCTGAAGACCACCTTGAAGTCAACCTTTGACGGCATGATGTCGACTTACACCAATAAATAGTAATTTGGCATTGCTTTGAGCGAAAAAAAACTTTAAAAATTTTCCTCAAGTTCTTTCTTTCTGAGCCGATATAGCGAAACACAGCGACAACTCCAGATGGGTTGTTGTCTAGTGCTATTTGAAAAATGGCATCAGAAAGGTCAACTATATGGTTACTTTAGCCAGCAGCCCCAGTCCAACGGCAATTGCCATGCCGGCTGAATTTACGCGCCCCACTGCGGCGTCAAATGAGGTCGCGCATACCCCTACCGTGGTGATGCCAACACCAACCGCTTTGGCCGTGCCCAAAAAGGCAGAAATTGCATTTGATGCCGACAAGATGATGGCCAACATGAAAGAAGCGGTATCACGCTTGAACGACATGATGGAGAGCACCGGTCGCGGTTTGAATTTCGCCATGGACGCCAAGCTTGGTCGTCCGGTGGTAACAGTTACCAACACCAGAACGGGCGAAGTGGTTCGCACCATTCCTAACGAAGTGGTCATTCGTGTTGCCCACAACATTGAAGACCTCAAGGGCGTGCTTTACGACCAAACTTTGTGAAATTCAATGAAATACCACTCAAGTTTTCTACAGGCATTCCGAATCACCACCTAACAGGAAATTATTTCTGTACGGGTGATGCAACAGACGCAAAGTGCTGCGTATCGCCAGAAACGCAGCAGACCTAGCCGAGTTGGCAAATCTGCTTAACCCTTGTGATCAACCTTCAGGAGAAAGATCATGTCAGTTATTAACACTAACGTTAAGTCTCTCGTCGCTCGCGACTCGATGACCATCAACAACCGCGCTCTGTCTACAGCGATGGAACGTTTGTCTACCGGCAAGCGTATCAACTCTGCTGCTGACGATGCCGCGGGTTTGTCTATTGGCACACGCATGGATGCTCAAGTCAAAGGCTTGAACATGGCCATCAAAAATGCCAACGATGCTATCTCTGTTACACAGACAGCTGAAGGTGCCATGCAAGAAGTGACCAGCATCTTGCAACGTATGCGCGAATTGTCAGTGCAGTCTGCCAACGACACCAACAGCGCTGAAGACCGTGCTTTCTTGCAGCAAGAAGTGACACAGTTGTCTTCTGAAATCGACCGAATTTCTTCTACCACCCAATTCAACGGTATCAACGTGTTGGATGGTTCTTTCAAAGGCAAGATTTTCCAAATCGGTGCCAACCAAGGTCAAACCATGGGTTTGTCGATTGGTAGCATGAAGTCAAGCGTCTTGGGCGTGGCTTCTGGTAACACAGCTGTGTCAACCTCAGGCGCTTCTGCTGCTTCTACAATTTCTGACGCAGCTGCAAAAGGTGTTGCAGCTACAGCGACTGTGGTCAAGTTGGGATTCTCTGAAAGCGATGCTTACACTTTCAAAGTGGCTGATGATGTGTCAGGTTTGGCTGCAGTGGGTGTTGCAAAAGCAGACACTGGAAAATTAGATATCACCAGCGCTGTCAGCAAACGCGATTTTGTAAACGCATTGAACAAGAGCTTCAAAGAATCAGCGCTTGATACCAAGTTGACTGGTTCTGCCACGGTTGCAGCGACAACAGACATCACCGATACCACTAAATATGCAGATTTGAAATTCTCAATTTCTGTCAATGGTGGATCGCCTGTTAACAGCATTGATTTGCGTTCGCGCTTGCTGTCGACTGCTGGTGTGACAGCTACTGCTGTGACAGCTGCGCAAATGGCAACGGCCATTCAAGATGAAATGCAAGGTCTTTATGACAAAAGCATTACCGTTGCGATTGCTGGCGGAAAGATGGAAATCACAGATGCACAGGGTAGAAAAATTGAAGTTTCACAAGGTGCAGGCAGTGGTGCTCTCTTTGGTACCGACGTGGTTAACGTTGGCGCGTTGAAAGTGGATGCCAATATTCAAACTAATCTGTCTGCTGCATGGAGCGGCAACGACTTGGTGATTACCAACAAAGCCGGTGGCAAAACAACAGTTTCTGATTTTGATACAACCGGCACCGGCAAAGTGACTTTTGATGCAGTCACCGATGCCCAAGCCAATCAGCGCGATCCTATCGTTTTGGTCAAGACGGCTGCTTCAGACAACGCCGTGTCCGTCAAGGGACGCACAGAAGCCACTGGTTTGCAAATGACTTTCTCTGATCGCACAGGTGATGGTACCAATGCGAAGTACGAATTCAAGTTGACCAACGGTACTGGTGATATCTATGCAGACTTGACAGGTGCTAACGCACTGAACTTGAAGTCCACCGCTACAGATGCCGAAGTAGTCAAGGCTGTGAGAGACCGATTGACTGCAGTTGTCGGACAAGATGGCATTTTGAAGTTGGCAGCTGCTGGTGACGGCACTATCAGTGCAGATGAGTTCAATGTTGCATTCAAAGACAATGTTCTTACAGTGACTAACAGCGCGGGTCGTTCCTTGGCTGTTGAAAACTTCAAATCAACTGACGGCTCGATGGTTGTAACACCAACCAATGAATTGGGCGCTGCTAAAACGCTGTCTTCTGAAACTGCTTTGTATACAGAGTTGAATCTGAAGATCAACACCAGCTCATTTGGCATTGATTTGACCAACGGTACTACAGATGCAGGCAAGTTTGATATCTGGATTGATGGTGCAAAGAGCACTGCAGGTTTCGAGTTGGCTGGGCTGGACGGTGCGACAGACAACGCTGACGGCACTGCATTAGCAGCAGCTATTGAAACAGCTATCACTGCACTGACAGACGTTGAAGATACCGTTACTGGGCTTAAACATGATGTAACAGGTATCACCGCCAAGTGGGATGCCGCAACCGGTAGCATCGCCATCCGTGATGCAAAGGGTCGCTCAATTTCGATTGCTGCTCAAGCTACCAACACATTGGCTGGCATGGGATCAGTGTTTACCAACGATGGTGGTACGGTTGCGGGCAACAACAACTTGCGCGTTCAAACTGCCTCAGCAATCGCTAAAGGTGATGTGATTCAGTCTACCGAAGTCAAGTTCAAACTGAGCGAAAACAACAGCAAATTTGATTTCAAGTTGAACGGACAAGGTTTGACTGCTGGTGCCGCAGGCATGACTTGGGATTCAACCAAAGCTTTGGAAGGGTCAGATCTGAAGAAGAATCTGGATGCTTTGATGACAACATTGAACGCCAGCCATCCCTCGAATGTGTTTGAGTACAGTGTTTCGGGTGATGAGATCACCTTTATGCAACGCGCCGGTGGTGAGTTGAAGATTTCTGACTTCAAAACATTCACAGGTGGTGACGCTATCACGGCAACTATCACGCCAGCCAATGGTCAAGGTGCTGCAAAAACTGTGGGTTACAACGAAGCTCTGGCCACCGCAAATGCTTCAGGTACACGTGCCACTGCATCAACAGCCACTTTGAAGCTGACCGGCGACGATTTGTACAGTTTGTCTGTGTCTGACGGCAAGAACATTTATACGATGGCCCCCACCACTGTAGATTTGTTAGATGCCAATAGCACACGCAAGTTTGTTGATACCTTGAATAGCGCCATGGGCGGTTCGACCATCAAAGCTAGCATGGACACCAAAGGCAATCTGTTCTTGACAGACGAAACGGGTGGTGAGTTGGCTTTGACCAGCTTCAGCTCGGCAACTGGCAAAACAGCCACTTGGACACCTAAGCAAGGCCAAGGTAACACCTTGACTTTGACAGGCAGCGGTGCTGTGCCATTCTCTGGTGAAGTGCCATCCGGTGGCGTTGCAGTTGTGACTCCAAGCGCAGGTTCATCGGTGTCGCAAATCTCAATTGCAACACAAGATGGTGCCGCAAAAGCCCTGAAGGTGATTGACAGTGCGTTGAGCTATGTGAACAACGAGCGTTCGAAACTGGGTGCGGTGGAAAACCGTTTGACCCACACCATCGACAACTTGACCAACGTGGTGACCAACACTGCAGCTTCTAAGAGCCGCATTGTTGACACTGACTACGCAACTGAAACGACTGAGCTGGCTCGTACCCAGATCATTCAACAAGCTGCGACAGCCATGTTGGCGCAAGCCAACCAGTCCGCCCAAGGCGTGCTGTCTTTGCTCAAGTAAACCCGGCTTGGGTTTAGCCCAAAGCCCTGCGCTGCAAAGCGCAGGGCTTTTTTTGTTGGCATTTTTTTTGCAACTGATACTTTAATTCAACTACAGGTGTCAGAAAAATGACAACGACAAAAGGTCGCATTGCAAAGATCCCTCGCTATTTGCAACAGTTCAAATGCATTGGTGCTGACTGCCCAGACACGTGTTGTTCTGGCTGGCAAGTAGACATTGATAAGGCTACATTCAAAAAGTTAAGAAACCTAGAAAGCGGAGAACTGGCAACCAAGGTACGCAAGCATATTGCGGTGGTACCTGAACCAACGGGAAAAAGCTACGCTCGCGTGAAATTGGATGAAAAACTGCATTGTCCAATGCTGACCGACACGATGCTGTGCAGTATTCAGCAGGAGGTTGGTGCTGACCATTTATCGATGGTCTGTCGTGATTATCCGAGGCAGTACACAGCGGTAGGTGCCAATGAAACGCAACTACTGGCTTCTCTATCTTGTCCGGAGGCTGCTAAGTTGTGTCTGCTAGACAGTCAGGGCTGGGCGCTGACCGATCAGCCTTTGAATATCCCAATGGGCAAAGAAGTTCCTTATATTGCGGGGAACAAGGACAACTTGAAGAATTCAGCTGATTACAAAGCCCGCAACTTTGACTTGTTACAAAACTTCGCATTAGAAGTCGTGCAGTACAGAGGGTTGGCAATGTGGCAGCGTTTGTTGCTGGTTGGGTTGGTGTGTGAGCGCTTGGAGTTACTGGATCAGACATTGCCACAGTCTGAGGTTGATCGTCAAGTAGAGCATCTCTTGCTGAAAGGCAAACTGGCCATGCTAGATGGTAGTTTCAACCAGCAAACGCAAGGCATGACTCCTAACCTCAACACCATCAAGGCTCAACAAGTGTTTATCAAGCGTATGAACGATGAGCGCTTATTGATGAGTACAGTTGCAACAGGTGAGGTTCGCTTGAACACCGCATTTGCGACATGTATGGCCGAAGCATTTATAGGTTTAGAGTATGAGACAAACGATTTAGAGGCCACAGCGCAGAAGTTACAAGAGGCTTCCGCCGGTTTTTCCGAATTTGAAGCCGCTCACCCCTACATTCTGGAAAACTTCTTCTCGAATAATTTAGCGCTGGATGTCTTCCCTATTGCGAAAAGTAAAGTTTTGACTGAGCAATGGCACGATTTGATGATTCGTTACGCTATGGTTCGGTTTTATCTGATTGGCATGTCAGCCAAACACGGTGAAAATTTTTCGGTTGACCATTGCGTCAAGTTGATTTACAGCTATAGCAAAACCGTGCAGCACAACAAGCTCTTCTTGCCCAGAATTCATGCCTTCTTGAGCCAAGAAAATCTAAACTCACTGGCAACGATGGCAATTTTAGTGAGGTAAAAAGAATTAATGCGGCAAAAAATTGCCGCATTAATGAATTATTTCAGTTCTTTCGAGTGAGGCCGATACACAAGTGACAGAAATGTAATTGTTGTATCGACCCACTTGAAAGAACACCATGACCGCAAGCTTAAATCTTGGATCGTCTGGCTTAGTCAGTCAATTCAGCCTGCTTAGCTCGGGTTCGGGTTCATTTGGGCAAACGACAGATTTGTCAGGCTACAGCTCTGGACAGATTGAGTCATTGACTTTGAAGCAAGTAGGTGGGCTGACAACAACACAGGCCAGAGCCATCACCACGGATGCTTTGGCAGGTTTGAGCACTCAGCAAATCAAGACGCTCAGCACACAAAATATTGCTGCGATGACAACCGCACAAATTGCGGGGCTGTCATCAACACAAATCAATGCCATGAGCAGTGCGCAGCTGAAAAGCCTCACTGCAGCGCAAATCAATGCATTGACCTCGGATCAAATCGCAGGACTGCGTGTCACTGGTATTGGTGCTTTAAACATCAATCGTATTGCAGATATCAGTACAGGACAGTTACAACAACTATCGACAGAGCAAATACGAGCTTTGACGACGGATCAAATTGTGAGCATCATTGACTCACAGTTGGCCGCACTGAGCACAGGACAAATCACTAGCTTTAGATCAGCACAAATTCGCGCCATTGAAACACGTGATATCAGCGGCTTGACCACTGGTCAGATCGTTGCATTCAGCGCAGAGCAATTTGCATCATTTACGCCAAGCCAAATAGCTGCACTAAGCACAGCACAAATTGAAGCTATTCAAACCGAAGACATTTCGTTTCTAAATACAGCGCAGATAGCTGCTTTGTCAACTGCACAGTTGAATGCGTTCAAAACCGAACAGTTAAGGGCATTGTTACCTAGCCAAATAGCAGCCATCAGCACAACTAGTTTGGCCGCTTTGACAACAGGAAAAATACAAAGCCTAGCTTCTGAGCAGGTGACAGGACTCAAGGCTGCACAAGTCTTAGCACTGAGCAGTGCGCAATTGAATGCAATGGGTTCGCAGCAAATAAATGGTCTGACAAGCCAGCAGTTGAGTTTGGTGCGCACAACTGATTTATCAGCGCTCAGCACAACATTCATGTCTTTGTTATCGAGCTCACAATTAACGTCTTTGAGCACGCAACAAATGCAGGCGCTCAGCACAGGGCAGTTGGCCGCGTTAACGACAGATAGTTTGGTAGGTTTGAAAACCAATCAGCTAAGAGCGCTCAGCACAGATCAAATTCGCGCTTTGACAACAGCGCAAGCCAGCAGTCTGACCAGCAACCAACTGGCAGGTTTGACAACAACGCAAACCGCTGCAATCAGCACGGAACAAATTGCACAACTGACTACCGATCAGATCAAAGCATTCACAACAGCACAAATTGTTTCGTTGAGTGCTACACAATTGAATGCATTGAGCAATGAGCAGACATCCAGCTTATCTATCAAGCAAATAGTTGCAGTGGAAACGGCTGATATTGCAGCCCTAGACACTGCGCGAATTGAGTCTCTCACTGGTGCGCAGTTTAAAAACCTAGGCTTGTCACAAGTCAGAGCGCTGACCAGCACCCAAATGGCAGCAATTGAAAGTGACGATTTGGCAGTGATGAATAGCTCGCAAATCGCAGCCCTTTCCGCTACACAAGTCGCTGCTCTCACCACTGACCAACTGGTAGCGATGAAGCCGGCTCAGGTGACAAGCTTGACCACTCAAGCCGTGGCTGGTTTGACCACTGATCAGATGCCAGCGCTCTTGACAACCCAAATCATTGGCTTGACAACACAACAGGTTGCTGCGATGACCAGTGCGCAATGGGCTTCAGCGGGTACAGAGCAAGTAGCTGCTTTGAAACCCGCCCAAATTGCAGCCATTTCAACTGCACAAATATCGGGATTGACCAGTGAACAGCTGAGTGAGTTGTCTAAAAATCAGGTAGGTAGTCTGACAACATCGCAATTGCAAGCCATGACACCTGCGCAAATAGCGTCTATCAACAGTGATGCCATGGCGGGTATGACCACCTTGCAAGTTCAGGCGTTGAAAACTGAACAAATTGCAGCACTGACGACCGCGCAGGTTGCTGGGCTAAAAATGGCGCAAGTAACCGCGTTATCTAGTACAAGCTTGCGCGCATTGACAACAGACAATATGGTTGCTTTGAACTCAGACCAATTGAAGAGTCTTAGCACCCAACAACTTGCCAGCTTAACAACTGAACAAATAGCAGCAATTGATGCAGCAGATTTTCAAGGCCTCAATACTAAACAAATGGTGGCTTTGACATCAGACCAAGTGGCTGCCTTACAAACAGATCAACTGGTAGCGCTTTCAGCATCGCAAATCGTTGCCATAGAAACAGCAGATCTTGTGGTCATGAACACAGACCAAATCGCAGCTCTGACCAGCAGGCAGGTTGCCGCGCTTTCTGCATCACAACTGAGTAACTTGACGACTGATCAGTTGGTCGCATTGACGAGCGACCAAGTGCCGCATTTGTCAACTAAGAGCTTGGCTGCGTTGACGACCGACCAAGCTGTAGCGTTGACAACCGATCAACTGCCTGTTTTGCTTACCAGTCAAATAGTGGCGCTTACCAGTGCGCATATCGCAGCATTGGCATCTGACCAAGTTGCTTCAATGACAACTGCTCAAGTAGGAGCATTGACGGTTGACCAAATGAAGGCCTTTGGGTCTGAACAGATCGCAGGATTGACAGCAGAATTGGTGGTGGCAGTGTCAACCAAAGACTTGGCAGCCATGTCGAGCAGCCAACTCAATGTGATGTCTACAGAACAGATCAGCACATTGACAACAGCTCAAGTTGTAGCCCTGAGGCCAGCGCAAATCAGAACTTTGGATGCTGACTTGTTTTCAGCTTTGACGGATGCACAAATCACTGCATTCAGCCCGTCACAAATGGCAAGTCTGTCTACATCACAAATTCAGGTGATGAGCCTTGCGCAACTTGCTGCAGTTTCAACCGCCAATTTGGGAGCCTTGAAATCAGAGCAAATCAGAGCATTCAATATTGATCAAATTGCTGCACTTAGCACTGAGCAAATTGCTGGAATGCAGCGTGGTCAATTCAGCAGCTTGACCACAGAGCAAATAGCAGCGCTAGACAGCTCACAAATAGCTGCCATTGAAACATTTGACATCACAGGATTTAGTGCGACACAAGTCAATTCTTTCACCACTGACCAAATTGCCGCGCTGACCAGTGGTCAAATGGGTGCGTTGATGCAATCACAATGGTCTGCCTTGAGTGAAGAGCAGATTCAAACCTTATCAACAGGTCAAATTCGATCGGTTTCATCAGCCATATTCGCTGCACTGACATCGAGCCAAGCATACGCACTTAGCACTGATCAGATTGTGGGATTGACCACAGACCAAGTGTCTGTGATAAGACCACAGAATTTGTCAGCTATGACGACAGATCAAATTGGTGCCATGAGCACAGCACAAATCAGATCGCTGTTGCAACAGCAGGTTGCCGCGTTAACAACAGATCAACTGCTTACCCTGTCGTCTGATCAGGTGCGCGCTCTTGATACGCAAGATATTGTCGCTCTGACCGCATCACAGATGGTGGCGTTAAGTACTGATCAGTTGAACTATATGACCAGCGCACAAATCGGTGCTATCGAGACCCGTGATGTTGCTATGCTGACAACAGCGCAGGTGAGTGCTTTATCTACTGATCAGGTGGTAGCGCTGAGCAGCTTACAGATAGCTGCAATGACCACCGATCAAATTGTGGCCCTGTCAGATACGCAAATTTCAGCGATTGAGACAGCCGATATTCAAGCCTTGAAGTCAAACCAGATAAACGTGCTGAATTCAGATCAGTTGGCAGCTTTAAGCACTAATCAGTTGGTGACCATGACAACGGCGCAATTGGCTGCACTTACAACGGACCAGTTACCACTTTTGTCAACCACTCAGTTGAATGCACTGACAACCCCACAATTTGTTTCACTCAATAGCACCCAACTGCAGGCGCTCAGTACCGAACAAATTGCAAATCTTGGTGCAACCAAAATAGCAGCATTGACAACGGCAATGGTCACAACACTGACCACAGATCAAGTGGCTGCGTTGCCAACACAAAGCTTGGCAGCTCTGACTACAAGTAATATTGCTGCATTCACAACAGCGCAAATAAGCGCTTTGACATTGCCGCAAGTCGCAGCCTTGACAGTCGCACAAGTTCCTGTACTTTCTAGCCAACAGCTCAATAATTTGAGTACAGATCAGGTTCGTGCTCTGACAACAACGCAACTACCCGCAATGACAACTTCTCAACTGAATCAATTGAGCGGCGATCAAATGGGTGCATTGCTAACCTCGCAAATTAGAAGCCTATCAACATCGCAATTGCCAGCCCTAAGCACTGCACGAATTGCGGAGTTGAGTGATACACAATTTGCCGCATTCAGTGTGGCACAGTTGAATGCATTGACTTCTTCGCAATATGCAATTTTGTCATCAGAACAAGTACAAGCGTTGAACACGACTCAAATATCTGCGCTTGCTACTGACGATTTGCCTGGTTTGACCTCAATTCAGCTGTCAGCTTTAGGCAGTGATGAGTTGCGAAGTCTGACAACTGCACAGTTACCAGCGATCACTACAACGGCACTACAAGGATTGAGCTTAGACCAAATACCATACTTGGGGACAACTCAATTGAACGCTCTGAGCACGACCCAGCTCAACAGCCTTTCTTCTGATCAGTTTTCTGCTCTGACAACCACGCAAATCGCAGGTTTGTCAACGCAACAAGTTTCGAATTTGAATGTTGCGTATTTGAATGCATTTACTTCTAGCCAATTGCAGGCGTTGACCAGTGCGCAGGTTGCCTCACTTCCAACAGCCAAAATTGCGGCTTTGACGAGCGATCAAATTGGTAATTTGTCTTCATCGCAATTGGTGGCGATGTCAACGGCGCAGGCTGCAAGCTTGACAAGCTCACAAGTTGCTGCGTTGGCAACGAATGTGTTACCAAGCTTGGAAACTGCTGACTTGGTCGCTTTGTCTACAGTTCAGTTGAATGCACTTTCAACCGCGCAGATCGAAGTTCTTAACACATCGCAAATCAACGCGATGACCACCACGCAAGTGGCGGGACTTTCAACGCAGCAAGTTGCCGCACTTTCCTCAGCACAAATTTTTGCAATGACTACTGCGCAAGTTGCTGCATTGGGCTCTGCGCAAGTTCAATCCATCACTACTGATGCCATCAGTGGATTGACGACCAACGATATGGTTGCACTCAGTGCATCGCAGTTGGGTGCAATGTCTACAGCCCAAATTGCAACACTGTCAACTGACCAAATAGCAGCTATCGAAGTTGCTGATTTGACTTCTATGTCGACGACTCAAATAGCTGGACTTGCACAAAATCAAATGGCTGCATTGACAACAGCTCAAATTTCTGGCCTGAGCACTGCTCAATTTGGTGTGCTATCGAGTGATCAGGTGGGGTCTTTGCCAACTCAAAGTATCGTTGCCTTGAATGTTGCACATTTCTCTGTTCTTTCGACAGATCAACTGCAAGGTTTGACATCGAGCCAAGTTGCTGCACTTGAAACGCGTGATTTAAACGCCATTGGTTCGCAAGTTATCGCTAGTATGTCGACAGATCAGATTGCCGCATTGACGACTGCGCAGATCAGGTCTTTAGGGTCTGGGTTGTTGGGTGCAATGACATCTGAGCAAATTGGCGCAATGGATACTGCTGATTTCGCAGCATTCTCAAGCGCACAGTTGGCTGCACTAACCGCTACTCAAATTGAGGCTATTCAGCCCAATCAGTTGCAATCAATCAGTACGGATGCGCTTGGGGGCTTCAGTACATCGCAAGTTCAGGCGTTGTCAACACTCCAAGTCAGCTCGCTATCAACGCAACAAATTCGTCAGCTGACCAATACGCAAATTGCTGCGCTGCTAACATCACAAGTGGCAGTGTTGCCCACAGCTGGTTTGGCGAGCATGGCAACTTCACAAATTCAGGCTTTTACAACAGATCAAATTCAAAGTTTGACATTGCAACAATTGCCAAGTTTTACCATTGAAGAAATAGCAGCATTTAGACCTGTGCAGATCTCAACACTGAGTACCGAGCAACTGACTGCATTCACAAGCTCTCAAACAGGCGCGCTTACCTCTTCGCAAATTGCTGTTTTGAGCAACGAGCAGAAACAGGTCTTAGGTTTGTGATTGCTTTGCAACCAACGAATTGATTTGTAGTTCAAGGCTGCTGATTAATTTTTGAGGCGCAGCATCCCATTGGTGCGATTCGGCTGCTATCTTCTGCCTGATTTGATGGAGCTTGTCCTTGTTGCGGATGAGTTGTATGGCGGAGTATTGATAGTCTTCTTGGCTATAAGTGATCAGTTCACTTAAGCTGGCTGCGGATAACATGCTGCCTGCCATTCTTGAGATAAATGTTTTGCCACACAAAGTGAGCATAGGAAGCTGCGCATCAAGTACATCGCGTGCGGTCGATCCTGCGTTATAGGGATATGTATCAAGATACAAATCAGCTAGGCTTAATCGTTCTATGTATTCTGTGTGCGAGCAGCGATTAGAAAATTTAATGCGGTGTAGCATTCCCTTTTCTTGTGCTTGTTGTATCAGGTGCTTTGTCGCCCATGGGTTGTCATCTAGCAACCACAAAACACTGTCATTGGTCTGTTCCAAAATGCTCATCCAGCTTGCAAAAATTTCTGGAGTAATTTTGTAAATGTTATTGAAGCAAGCCAATACAGTTTGTTTTTCTGTAAACCCAAAGTCTGCTCGCTTCATCCCGACTCGTTTACTTGGTTGGTGATGCAGAGGTATGAACGATCCATCAATGTAAATTGGTATTTCAGAAAAAAATGGCGTAAGTGTTTCTGGCAATGCAAATCGGTCAGTAATCACATAATCTATCCAAGGCATTGCAGTTGTGCCAATGAATCCCAGATAAGTCATTTGAATAGGTGCTGGTCGATGCGCCAATATAGATGGACGTGCACCTGAGCTTAGACCGTGCAGATCAATAAGTACATCAATTTCGCACTGCCGTATCAACACAGCAGCTTCAATATCTGTGCGTGCCTTTATATCAATGAAATGATCGAAGGCTTGCCTCAAGCGTTGGCGGTAAGCGCTGCCATCTTCGGGGCTGAAATCAAATGCAAAAATCTCGAACTTATTCTTGTCGTGTGCCTCAATCAAGTCTGCCATGAGCAGACCTACTGCATGCGTGCATAAATCTCCTGATAAATAGCCAATTCTGATTTTTTTATGTAGATAGCTAGCTTCATGACTAAGGGGTGAATGTTGAAATGCATATTTTCTATTCACGAAACTTTGGGCAGTTAACCATTGCAATGCTGGGTCATCTTTCAAGGCCAACATAGCCAATGGTGATGTGGCACTCAATATCTGGTTGTGTCGAATGGGTAAGTCTGTGCTCAAGACTGGCCACTTACACTGCTTTTGCCTGATGTGCACCCAGTGCTGCAATGCATCTGGTTGTTGCGGTTTGATCCTGAGACTTGCTTCGAGTGCCGCTTCTGATCGGTCGTAGATTTTTCTTGTTTCTTGCATTCTCGCCATGTGATTTAAAGCGAAAACTGTCAATTCTTGATCGTCAATGTTTGATCTGGCATCGACTACTTGCTGCCACATCGCAAGCGCTTCTTGATACAACCCTTTGCGCTCAAGCATCAATCCTAGGTTGATGCGAGCTTGTTTTAAGTCTGGGTTGATTTGAAGACATTGTTCGTAGGCGAGCAAAGCAGGTTCTATTGCACCCATTTCAGCTAGCAAGACGCCCCAATTGAAATAAGCTGCGAATTTATTATTTGACGTAGTGCAAGCTAGCCAGATTTTGTATAGGTTTTGTGCATTGTCAGTTTGACCTTGACTTTGTAATTCGCTGGCCGATTGAAATAGCTCTTCAAGGGACATTTGCCCTGACTTGGCTTTTTCCATGATGGCATTTATCGAATCAATTGTGTTTGTCATGGGGGTGGTTTGTAAATGTGTAGCTTTTTTCTTGCAAGATTTAAGCCAATTCGATGGCCGAGTTCCTGACATTGAAACGCTTAGTTGGCATTTCTTTTGCTTAGGCAAGGTGTACGACCTATCTAATTGTGGAGAGGTCATCTTTTCCGACACTCTGCAGGAGCCAATATGACCCTCATTCAAGAACTCATGAATCAAGCCGCCGTGGGCGGTTTGTTGAATGCACAAGCCATCAAACGTTTCACGCCTGGTGAAATTCGCGAAGCCATCCAATCCTTGGTAGCGACGGAACAGTTTGAGCTGGCCAACGCCCTGGGTGACGCTGGCATGAGCTTGTATCCGCACAGCGAAGACATCTTGGCGATTACCAGCTTGCTGGCAATGATGAACCAAGATTGGCCCCTGGCCGTTGAATTGATCGACGAGTTGATCGAGATTCAAGGCGCCAATACCCCTCCTTTTACATATGTGATGATGGTTCGCGCACTGCGCTGCAACCTCGATCCCGTACGTGCCTTGCAAATGGCCCGTCAAGGTCTGGCAAATTATCCAGAGCAGGTGGAGTTGCTGGCCGAGAAGCTGTCGCTGGATGACTTCAGTGATTCCATGATTCCAACCGCAGGAATGACCCAGTAAGCGGTCTTAGCGCGCTGAAGCGGCAAACGGCAACCGCTTGCCACTTCAGCGACAAAACCTTGCCACTGAGTACTTTGTGATACGACTTCATGCGGCAAAAAAAGGGAAAACCCTTATTTAGAAGCGTCAAATAAAGTTGGCACATAAAGTGCTTAGTCAAAGCAAGTTTGATTGACCAAAGGTGGTCAGGAGAAAAAAATGGCAGTAATCAATACCAACGTTAAAGCATTGTTTTCACAGATGGCACTCGGATCCTCCGGGCATGCCCAAACTGTGGCTATGCAGCAATTGTCAACTGGCAAGCGTATCAACTCTGCACGAGATGACGCCGCCGGGATGGCCATTGCAACACGTATGACGCATCAAATTCGTAGCTTGAACCAAGCTGTACGCAATGCGAACGATGCCATCAACCTGATCCAAACCGCTGAAGGTGCAACCAACGAGATCACCGACATGCTGCAACGCATGCGTGAATTAGCGGTACAAGCTGTCAACGACACCAACGATAACGCTCAGCGCAGTTATCTGGATTTGGAATTCCAACAACTCAAGCAACAAATTGTTCAGATTGCCGACAATACTGAATGGAACGGCTTTCCTGTTTTGACCGGTGCAGCAGGTCAACGGGTTGGTGAAATGCCCGTCTTCAAGACCACATCAGTGAGCCTGAACAAGCCAGGCCCAGTGTTCATTGGTGCACCATCTGTACCAAATGTTACGGGCAATGAGGTTGGCCAAAAGCAATCACTGACCTTCACTGGAACGCCTCCTGCTGGGCCTTACAAGTACACCTTCGAAGTAAAGGACAGTACAGGATATCCGCACAAAGCGACTGTTTCAATAAGCGAGACAGATGCAACATCATGGGATGGTGTGCTGAACCGGATCAAGTCCACCTTGGACGGCAATTCTGAATTTGCTGATCTGACTTCAAGTATTGAAGCGCAGCGAGTGGGGAAAATTGAGGACGTAACATTTCCTACGCCTTTGACCCGAAGTGACATTTATGTGAATGGTGAAAAAGTAACTTTCACTCAAGACGATATTGCCAGTAATGTTGCTTACGCCAACAAGATCAAGACTACGCTTGAGCAAACAACAGCATTTGGATCTGCTTCCGGCCGTCAAATCGCTGTTGACCAGATCACAGGCAAGTTGTCGATCAAATACGCTGTGGCAGATGGCGACACCACAACGAGTGTCAAAATCAAGACAGCTGAGGCAACACAATTCAACGCGGGTGTGACTGAAAACACTGTAGTTTCTTTCAGAGCTCTGCCTGCAGGTGAGACCATCAGCATTGGCCCCGTGGGTGGCACAAAGTTGACCTATACCGCTCCAGCAGGAGGCAGCACGGCCAATGAAGTGGCTGCAGCCTTTGCTGGTTGGACTGAAAATGGTATCAACGCTAACTTTACCGGTGATCTTACGGATTACAGCATTACCAGGGGTACTAACGCAAACGACATTGTGTTTGCCAGTACCGATTTGGTGACTGCAAATGTGACACCAGACTTAGAAGTTACCGTGTCATCGACCAATGCAACGCCACCAACGGTAGTGACGCGAACTCAAGGTACAAGCGGTGTGACTGAAGCAGCTACGGTCACGTTTGCTGCACTGACCGCTGGTCAGCAGGTAACGGTTGCGGGTTTGACTTATGTGGCACCAGCCAATGGCAGTACTGCTGCACAGGTTGCCACAGCATTTGCCAACTGGACACCAGGCACACCTAATCCTAACTTCACTGGTTCATTAAATGGCTACGTCAAAACCAGCAGTACAGATCCTACCAAGGTCGTCTTTGTCAGTACGACATCGTCGACAAATGTTGCACCCGACTTGACCCCATCCGCCTCAGGCGCTGTGGCAGCAGGTGCAGCTTTGCCCACGGCTTCAGCGGTTGATGGTACGGCTGGTACTAAAGAAGTATCCACCGTTACTTTCTTTGCATTGACCAGGGGCCAAACCATCGAAGTTGCTGGATTGAGATATGTAGCACCAGCTGGCGGCAGCACGGCCGATGAAGTAGCCGCGGCATTTGCAAATTGGACTGCTGGAGCAGCAAACTTTACCAGCGGCAGTGCTTTAAACCCATTGTTTACAAAGGATGCTGATCCAGCAAATGCGAATAAGGTCATTTTCACTGGGGTTGCTAACGGTAACCTTGCTGCAATCGTGCCGACTAGTGTTGCTGTCACTGCACCAGCTGCACCAACAGCGTCTATCACGCAAGGTGTTCCTGACTTCAATGAAACTACGATCGTCCAATTTGGCGCACTTGCGGTTGGACAAACCGTCACAGTGGGTGGTTTGACCTATACAGCAACTACTGCTATGACGGCGGATGATGTTGCTGATGCGTACATGAACTACGCGGCGTCAACCCTGAATTTCAGTGGTACCTTGACTGGATACAACACACCCGTTGCAGTCGCGGGACAAACATCACAAGCATCTTTTGTTCGCAACGTTCCCGGAAATTTGGATGACTTAGTGATCACTGCTTCTGCAGGTACTCCTCTGCCAAGCAAGGTGCTTTCACAGGGTGTTTTTGAGCAATCGTTGGTGACTTTTGCTGACATGGAAGCTGGGCAAACTGTCACGGTTGGCGGATTGACCTATACAGCCCCTGCAGGTGGTACATCTGCCTCTGACGTCGCAGATGCTTTTGCTACTTGGTCGGCAGGTGCGGCTAATTTCAGCGGTAGTTTGACAGATGACTTTACAGCAACAGCGCTACCAGCGCCTTCAGAATCAGTTCTTTTTACAAGTACCAAAACTGGCCCTGTCTCTCTCATCGAGGTGACTGGCTCACCTCTGGGAACAGTAACAAGCGTTCAAACGGCTGGCTATCAAGTAGCGCTGAACTTCATGGCAGCACAAGGCGACTTGTCAACCATGACAGTCACCTCGACCCAGGATACAGGATCTGTTCCCTCAGTTGTTAAGCAGCACCCCGCATTGCAAACTGCCATTCCAACTTGGAACCCCATTGGTGGTAAGTTCCTCAAGAGTGGCACATTGACCATGAATGTGTTGGAAAACGGAGAGGTGCAAGCCAAGTTCTTGACCGCTACCAACGATCCATTGACATTGATCGGTAAATTAAACAGCAGCAATGGCACTGTTACCTTCACACAAAACGAAGGTCATAACGGTGATGTTTTGTCAGCTGATTTGACCTATGCATTCACAGACGCTCAAGGCGTGTTGTTGAACTCTTGGAAACCTAGAAATGTTGCGGTCAATGTGTCTGTTGAAGGACAAATTCCCGCCATGCGCGATGGCGACTTGTTCATCAATGGTGTCAACATTGGTGCTAGCTCTGCGCTGGACGACAAATTGTCACCCCCGGAAAATGCTGCGGGTAGCGCGATTGCCAAAGCGGCTGCGATCAATCGCATGGCAGTGTCAACGGGCACAACAACGGGCGAACAACAGACCATCACATTCTCTGGTGCACCCAAAGATTTGCCCAGCTCCATCATTGTGGGTGGCGTAAGCGTGCAATTGCACGAAACCGATACATCTTCTTCCTCAGTGGCCGCAGCCGTTGCTGCTGCCATGAAGGGCAGCGGTGCATTCATGGAGAGCACTGGACGTGTGATCACATACCAACCCGGTAGTTCTGTGATTACCGTCAAGTTTGCAAAAAATGAACGTGATGTTCCTGATATCACCTTCAATGCGCAGACAACCGGCATGAAGGCCGTTGTTGACACAACCGTGCAGCACTTTACAGCAGTTGAAGGCACAGGCGTGTTTGCCAAAGTCAATGAAAACATCTTGACAGGTACGGCCATGTCAGCTGACACGGTTGTCAAAGGTGCTGTATTCATCAACGGCTACTCAAGCGCTGACATCACGACCGTGCTCAATAACACGCGTACATCTCGAGCCAATGTGGTCCGTGCGATCAACATGATCAGCGATCAAACAGGTGTCAAAGCAATTGATACTGGTTCAGATGCCAAAGGTGTGACTCTGGTAGCTGCTGATGGCCGTAACATTGAAGTTCGCTTTGAAACTAAAGGCGATATTCAAGAGTTTGGTCGCGGAACTGGTTTGGTCGAGGGCGTGCAAGCTGGTACTTACTCTTTAGAGTCCAAGGTTGAAGCGCCCATCGTGCTCAGCACCAAGGGCGACATCACACGCACTGGTTTGGTGGAAGGTAATTTCACCAAGAACCAGTCGGTGGTGAACACCATCACTCGCGAATCTGTGCAAACAGCCACGGCTCAAGTTGACCATGTTGTGATTGGTGGCACGCCTAAAACATCTGCAGTTGGTTTACCTGAAAAATACTCGGTCACGATCAACAATATTCAATTTACCGTTACCAATAACGGTAATGATTTGAATACACCACAAAAGATACGCAATGCTTTGGTGGCTGAAGTCAACAAGAAGAAAGACTTGATTGGCGTCACAGCATCAGCTGGCGACAGCTTGGGTGAACTGAAGCTCAAAGCCAATGTGGCGGGCACACCATTCACAACCACCGCAAGTGGCCCAGCTTCTTTGGTGGCCTCTGCAACATCGTCTACTTTGGTGCAAAACCAAGAAGCTCAAATCAAACCCTTGAGCATGAATGATTTGACGATCAATGGCATCAAGATTCCTCAAAGCAGGGCTGCTGACGATATCTTCTCGAGCAACGTGACTTCCAGTAGCGACAGCAGCGCCAGTGCGATTGCGATTGCTGCAGCAATCAACTCGCAGTCAGCATTGACAGGTGTGCGTGCCCAAGCAAACCCAGTGGTTTCTAAGGCTTCGATCACTTCAGTCAGTTCTGAATTGCCGGCAGGTCGTTACTCTCTCTACTTAAATGGCACTGAGGTTTCTGTTTATTTAGACCCGCAAGATACGCCCGCTGAGCGTCGTGCAAATGTGGCTGATGCCATCAATGAACGAACAGGTCAACATGGTGTGGTTGCGGCAGACGAAGGTAAGGGCGGTTTGACGCTAACCACATCGGACGGTCGCAATTTGTCAGCTTGGTTCGATTCAAGCGTGCCAGCGTTGTCAGCCGCAAGTTTTGGTTTGGAAAAAGGCGGTACAGCCAAGCAAGTTTCAACCGTTACATTTAGTCATGCTGCGACAGCAGGTGACACTGCATCGATTGTGGTGAATGATCAAACGATCACCGTCACTGCAACAGCTACCCAAGATTTGGGCGCATTGCTCAAAGCCCGAGTGGAAGAGAACCCATACCTGAAGAATATTGGTGTGGAAGTCAATGGTTTGACCATGACATTCACCTCCAAAATTGGTGGATCAGGTTTTGATCTCAGTGGCGCAACTGTGACAGGCACTACCGTGACCGCCATGGATATTGCAACCACGACACCCAATAACACGGGTAGCAATGACATCAGTGCGATTTACCGCGCAAACGAAACATCTTCAACAGCCAGAACACTTTACGGTACTGTGCGCATGATTTCTGATCCTGCACTGTTGCCTATCGGCATGCCTTCGCCAACAGGTGCACCACCTTCAGATAAGGCAGCTTTGTTGAAGGCTACTGGCCGTCCCTTCACGATCGCTGTGGGTGAAGACGGATTTGGTACCAACAGTAATTTCTCACGACTTGGTTTCGAAGCAGGCACATTCGGTGGCCAGTCGAGTGCCGCCATGGATCCCCCACGCGTTGGCCGCATGGCCTTCCAAGTGGGTGCCAGCACCAAGCAGGTGATCACCATTGATTTGGCAGACTTTGGTAAAAATGGTCCGATCACCAGCGAAATCACTGGAGACGTTGATTTGAACGTGGATGATCGCGTCGCGCGGATTAACACGCGAGATGGAGCCTCTGACATTTTGGCCAAGCTAGACAGCGTGATGGACCGTGTGAATGCCACACGCGCCACCATGGGTGCGGTGATGAACCGACTGGACCATGTGATCAATAACTTGACCAATGTGTCGATGAACTTGTCGGCGTCGCGCAGCACGATTGAAGACGCTGATTACGCAGCTGCTTCAACCGAGTTGGCCAAAACCCAAATCATGCAACAGGCTGCGACAGCGGTGTTGGCGCAAGCAAACACCAGCCAGCAGTCAGTGCTCAAACTCTTGGGCGGCTAATCGCCGCACCCAGTTGAGCGCATGAAAGCCAGCGTATGAAAACTACGCAGCCCAGCAATTCGCAGGCGATGCCGA
>JACCED010266108.1_pt1 | contig 27407 bp, 24 predicted proteins | sample 7455021 | NCBI WGS metagenome assembly JACCED01 (sample SAMN15323456, study PRJNA562643) | freshwater metagenome | isolation source: river surface water | place: USA:Blue River Watershed | collected 2017-08-19 | reverse complement strand
GATTGTCGGTCATTAACTCCATGATCCGCTTCAGCTTTGTTGAGCCGACCTATCTACTGGCAGTGGGACTTGTGCTGCTGGTCATCGCCATGGTCATAGGCAGTGACCTTGGGCTACGTGCGCCCATGTTGTTGGTCGGTCTGGTCTGGGTTCTGCACCTGTCCCTAGGTCTCGCGGTGATCCGCTTGGCCATCGTCAATCTGGCTAGATGGCGTGCGACTGCGCGTTGGCCTGATCTGGGTCTTCTCTTATTGGCGGGCCTGATCGCATCGCTGGTACTGGCGCCGGTCTCGCTGGTGATCGATCAGTGGCTAATGAGTTGGGGTATCGACTCCGACGATGAGTTTTTGCTCGGACGGTCGCCCCAAGGCTGGGTAGTTCTGCTTGGACTATGCGAGGAATGGATCCAAGTTGTTGGGCCAACATTACTCGTATCAGCCCTGCTCAGTATTCCCGCCTGGCGGCCCGCGTTGAGCAAGTACTTTCGTCTCGGCATAAAATGACTAGGGTGTAACAGTCGAAGGATTGATCGTGAGTGTTACTGATCGTTCTTTTATTCGTTTAAGTTTTATCGAGCCGCCCTACCTATTGGCTGTGGGGTTTGTTCTCCTCGGGACGTTTGTATCGGTGGGAAGCAAACAGGGCTTGGAAGCCCCTCTGCTCGCGATTGTCCTCGTATGGGCACTGCACCTTTCGGTCGGTCTCGTCGCGATCCGCGCCGGAGTGATCGGTCTATCGAGATGGCCGAGGACGGCCAAGTGGTCGGATCTCTCTTTGCTTGCAGCGTCTGGGTTTATTGCATCCCTTGTTCTCGCGCCAGTGTCCTTCATGATCGACCAGAGTTTATTGACGCTCGGGGTTGATGCCGACGACGAACGGCTGATTGGCTCGGGCGCAACTTTGTTAAAGATATTTTTTGGAATAGTAGAGGAATGGACTCACGTCGTCGGGCCGACGGTGTTAGTCGCGGTGATGCTCGCTCTGCCAGCCTGGTGGGCAGGTCGACAACCGGTGTCAAAGCCGTTATCGATTATTTCGAGCTCTTCAGAAGTCTCCGATTCACACGCTGAGGCTAAAGTACCGATTGCTCGCGATTCCTTGAATTCTGAGCTAACGGAGACTAGGTCTTGTTTGCAGCGTCTCCCACCGGCTCTGGGTGCTGATCTGATTGCGGCGCAATCAGAACTTCAATATGTTCGGATCTACACGACTCGAGGAGATGCTCTCGTGCTTGGAGCTCTCAAAGATGTCGCCGAGCAGCGTGAGGCCGAGGGGCAGCTCGTACACCGTACCTGGTGGGTGTCGACTCGTCACGTTCGGACGTTGCGACGAAAAGGTACGCAGTATGTGCTGACAATGGCAAATGGTCTTGAGGTGCCAGTCAGTCGTCGACGTCAACAAGGACTGATCCGCCAGTTCGGATCGAGCACCACGTTGAACTGACTATCGCGAAATAATTTTAAAGCTCGCTCCTATAGCTAAAAAATAGACTACGAGGAAAATCATGATCACGGGAATCTACGCGGGAATTTGCGGGCTATTGCTTGGCGTGCTGTATGTTCGGATCAGTCAGCGCCGTCTAACAACGAAGATCGGGGTTGGTTCGGGCGGTGATGCAGAGCTCGAGCAAAGAGTCAGAGCGCACGGAAATCTCGTCGAATCCGCGCCATTTGCTCTGGTCCTCCTCTATCTCATAGAGCAGACCGGATTGAGCTCAACATATATTCATGTTTTTGGTGCAGCTTTTGTTTTCGCCCGTCTTGCTCATGCGCAGGGAATGTCGACTACGACCGGTCGATCGGCTGGTCGCTTCTACGGCTCGCTCGGGACGGTGATTTTACTTTTTGTGATGTCTGCGCTTCTCATCGCGAGAAGTATTGGCGTCTAACTTGTCGCTCAATGGCTGGTGCGCTCAGACAGGGGCGCCGTGAGGCTGGTAACAACCTCCAGTTTGCCCCGTATAGATTCGAGCATCACGCAACCCATTAAAGACTGGAAGTGTCTCGTTGAAGCAACGTCAGCTTTGCTGGCTACTTAGGTTGCTTACTGCGTGCGGTCTGTATTGATTCAGCTGCGAGCGACGCCATTTTTACCGCCTCCGAGGCAGCTTGGGTGGCTCGTCGCGTCGCTTCCGCGGCCTCTGCCGCCGCCTGTAATGCGACTTCCTCAGCCTGTCTCGCTGCAGCCTCTGCTGCAGCAGCGCACGCTGCTGAGGCTGCAGCAGCAGCTTCTACGGCGGCCTGCGCGGCAGCCGCGGCAGCTTCGGCTGCACGTTCTGCAGCGATAACAACGTTAGACGCGAGTGAGAGTCGCGCCACTTCTGCTGATCTCGTGGCCGAGTCGGCGGCCATCTCAGCGGCACGACACGCTCGTTTTGCCGCGTCTGCTGAATGCTGGGTAAGCAGCTTGAGTGACTCCAGAGTCTCGGAATATTGTTTATCGACCATCAGATGTCGCTCGCGGAGCTGAATAAACTCCTCTCGGAGAAGACGAACTTCTTCCTTGATGCCTGCGATCTCAGAGGACATGAACAGTATTCCGCGCTATTAACTTAGTGTGACGAGTATCCCAGAATTTTGCAGATCGCGTTGTAGCATTCGCACGCCTCGCTCTCGAGTTTACTTAAATCTGGGACAGCAAGCCGACTCCTGCTTTGCTGAACGAGTTTCCTATGTGAGAGATGCCCTATCGCTGTAGACGCAGCTTCTCTACGAATCCCGAGAATCAATCCAATTCTTTCATGTGTCATGTCGACTTCATCGCTACCAGTACGGCGAAGCGTGAGTAGGATCATCTTCACGACTTGCTGTTCAACAGAGTGGTAGCGGTAGCAAAAACAAGTTTGCGATGCGTACCGAACGATCGCGCTCGAATAGTCCAAAACACATCGTCGGAAACTCGACGATACTTCGATTTCTCTTTGCAGAAAGTCTGCTGTCACCACGATCCCGAACCCCGCCGTTTGTAACGTGTACTTCATGGCGGGCTCTGAAGTCTTCGTCAGACTATCCAATCCGACCAAGCCTTCATTGCCAGTCAAAGTCGACTCGGCCAGTCCGCCCGATGGTGATTCGCTCGAGAGCGAAAATATTGATGTCGTTGGGAAAATGACACTAGTTAAACAAAGACGATGTACCGCTTCCAATTCCTTGGCTTTGAAGTGTACAAGGGAGGAATGCGCCTCCCACTTTGCCCAGTCGTCAACAGAAATCTGTCGTGTTATCGCGTTAATCAGTCTATGGCGATTCAGTGCGTCTACAGATTTGGTCACCCATTCTTGTAGCACTCTCCGTGCCAAATAATTGTTGAGTTTCTTACAGAACTTGAAAAGATAGTGCGCTTCAGCTGTGTGCCTGTACAGCTGCAACCGCAGTGAGTTACTGGATACGCGTACGCACTGGCGAGGCTGGGCTATCGCAGGGTAGGTCGACCGTCTCTAGAGAATTGGCGCGCTTCAGAGCGATCAATGAGATTTTTCGAGCGAATACAAACCATTCACTTCTAGAGTCGAATTTAGTCGGTGCGCACGGAACCTGGGAGTGCGTGAGTGATTGATAGAAAAAATAGAATTGATTTGCTCGCAATGCTCATAATTACTTGATCCGCCGATGTAAATCAAAGCGGGTCCACGCTCTCGCGTGACTTAGCCCAAGTTACGGCGCCGTGATTCTAAAAACCACATTCTTTTTGGGTGGTTCGCCGAAGTAGGCGACCTCTTCCTCCCCGACGAGTTCGGCGCCTAGGCGTTGCATGGCGATGCGAGAGCGAATGTTTTGGATGCCCACATGGAAGATCACGTGCTTCACATGCTGAAAAGCATAGTCGAGCATAAGCCGCTTGACGCGCTGGTTGGTACCACTGCCCCATTGATTCCGAGAAAAGAAGGTATAGCCAATCTTGATTTCGCTCGCTTGAGCGTCATGATCATAGAAACGAGTGCTGCCGATGGCGTTGCCGTGAGCTTTACTACGGATCATGAAGGCGCCCCCCGATGCCAGCGCGCCATCGAAATACGTACGAAAAACCTCGCGTTGCCACCGGTTCGGATTGGGGTGTTGCGCCCATATCAACGGGTCAGAGGCGATGGCTAGAAGTTCTTCAAACTCCGCTGTTTTCAGTGGACTGAGAATGACTTGATCATCCTGGAGAGTAGGCTGGCGTTTCATGATCAATTGCCTAAAGCTATGTTCGATACGCTAACTATCAGGAGTCTAATAAATGACCCTTGCTCTCGTAACTATCGCTCTTAACGAAGCCGCTTGTATACAGCGTATGTTGCAGAGTGTTGAATCGATAGTCGACGAAATGATCGTTGTCGATACAGGTTCTACTGATGAGACAGTCGAGATCGCTAGAGCGGTCGGCGCGTCGGTCAGCCACTACGCTTGGGACGATAACTTTTCAAACGCGCGTAACTTTGCGTTGACGTTAACAAAGTGCCCGTGGCGATTAATTCTTGATGCAGATGAGTGGTTTTTGAGTGGTGCGGAGGTGCTGTCCGAAATTAAGCAACGAGCGCCAGACTTTGTAGGGCAGCTCGAAATTGTCAGTAGCTTTACAGATCTTGATTATCCGGGCGAGAAATTTGAGTCTCGAGACCGAGTTTCACGATTACTGCCAAAGGGCGTGTCTTATGTTGGTGAAATTCACGAGCAACCGAGGCATCAATTATCAGTTGTGTCTATTCCTGTAGTTTTAGCGCACGATGGCTACGAGCCGCACAATCTATCGAGAAAGGGCAATCGAAACCTGTTGCTGCTACAACAATTGTTTGAGAGGAAGTCGCTCGATTCTTACCTCGCACTCAAATATGTAAAAGAACTGAAGCGATTTTCTAGATTCCAAGAGGCGTCGTTTGTATTGTGTGACATCATAAGAAATTTGCACGCGAAAAATACAACGCTAAGCTGGCGTGAGGATGTCATTTGTCTTGCGCTGGAAATATTTTCTGAGACCCGAGAGTTTTCGGCGGGACTAGAATTAATTGAAACTGAAGCGGAAGGGCTTTCTACTTCTGTTGACTTTTGGTTCTGTGTTGGTGTGTTTTCGTTTCGAATCGCCGAGAGTATTCCGTCGACTGCCCGCGAAGCGCTTTCGCGAATGGAAAGCGCGTTTTCCTACTGTTTAGAGCTCGGCGCAAGCGGGAAGAAGTCGAGATTAGTGTGTGGTCGTGAGAGCTGGCTCGCCGAGCGAAATTTAGCCGTCTACAGATCTGCGTCCACGCGAGTCCAGTCGGAATCAGCCGGTACCGAGCGGATTCGCGTTGAATAGGGGCTGGTCAGTCTTCGGCTCGCATCTTTTCCAGATCTGCGACTCGGCGGCGTAATTCTGCTCCCTTACGCGTGGCTGCCATATTGCGAAGATATTCATCCATCGGTTGCGTTGGGAGTGATGCATAAACTCCAGGCTTTTCGATATCTTTGACTACACCTGCGCGATGCACCAGCACCACATCGTCACCCACACTCACATGATCGATGACGCCGGTCTGTCCACTTGCAATTACCCGTTTGCCAATGCGGCTCGATCCGGCGATGCAGAACATGGCCGTCAGGAGACAGTCCTCGCCGATCTCGACGTTGTGCGCAACATGACAGAGGTTGTCGAACTTGGTGCCGCTACCGATACGGGTTTCTGCGTAGGTTGCGCGGTCAATCGTATTATTAGCGCCGATACGCACGCGATCGCCGATGACCACAATCCCAGTTTGCGGAATGGGGTGACTGCGTCGGTTTGAGTCTTGGGCGAAACCAAAGCCCTCGGAACCGATCACGCTGCCGGCGCCGACTACCACCTCTTTGCCGAGGCGACATCCGTAGCCGATCACGGCGTTGGGATGCACGATGCTGTCGTCCCCGATCACCGCATCATGTTCAACAACAGCACCCGACATGATGCGACAACGTGCGCCGATCACCACGTTACGACCCACCACGGCGCGCGGCTCTACGAATGTATCTGCGCCAAGGGTCGCTGAGGGATGCACTACGGCCGACAGGTGTACGGGACCCTCCCAGCCTGCCGCGTCAAAATCACGCGCAGCGTAACGCTGCTTGATGAAGGCATGTGCAAGCGATACTTGGCTTGTCGACAACACCACGGTCGTGGGGCCCGAGATAGGTAGTTGGTCGCGCAGACGGCGAGCCACGACCAGCACCCTTGGGCGTCGCTCCAGCACGTAGTTCAGCAGAGCCGGTTTATCGGCGAACACTAAATCGCCTGGGCCACAATCTTGGACTGCGGCGATGCCGGTCACCTCGCAGTGTTCGGGAACCGCCCCTTCCAGGGCCAACCCTGCCTCGCGGCAGGCCTCAACGATCGCGGAGAGCTGAGTGTTCATGGCGCCGAGTGTAAGCACAGCTCGCGGTCACTGTCTCGATCAAAAAGCCAGTTGTCTTGGCTTGGGAGCGCTCTACGGTACCGGCTACGCGTTAGGTATGGCGCTTAGTGGAGTCGAACATTCTCGACACTCACTATTAGGTTCGATTGAGCGCGACACGTTGCCCAGTGCCGGGCGGCACACACGTGAACGTGATTGGCTGCGCTACACTCGCCAATTCCTTTAATTGTGCCTCGTTACGGATGCTGCCGTCTTTAAATGCCCAGTTACCGTCGAGCTGCAGCAACGCACTGTGGGCGACGCCATTCGCGGTAATCCGTGCGATCAAATCACAAGACGGTCGCGGGGTTCTGATGAGCGCTTGGTTGCGTAGTAGTGAGAGTCGATCTTCAATTGCGCTACTTGTACCTGGGCGCCACGTCACTTGCTGGCCGACGATCGGCAACAAATTGGTATCGAAAGCTAAGACAAACGCCGCGACCTGTCGGCGTGTCACATCCGCCGGTGGAGGAAAAATAAAAACCGGATCACGAAGAAAGTTTTCGAGCGTATCGACCGCGCCGTCGTGACTAAATCCAAAACCCCGGATTTGGAGTCCGGTTGCCGCGCTGTTGTCGCCACTGAAGCCGAACATGCCAACCTTGGTATACATATTGCGCAGTTGTGGGATCTTAAAGTTCTCGGTAATGCGGCCACCCTCGAAGGTCATTAATCCATTGGTGCCAAATTGTCCTTCGAGAGGTCGAAGACGATGACAGTTGTCGCATGACCCTAAAAGCGTCGAAGGAAAGTTCATATAGAAATTTCGACCCGCCGATTCTTGCTCAGTTAGTGAGTTATCGAGTGCCCTGACGGGATTGGGTGGCATGGCGAGCTGCATTACGAAATCGGTGAAGGCTTGCATCTGATCTGCTGGAAGTGCAGTTTCGCGCCCTAGTAGCGCCACGAAAGCGCTGTTGAACTCCTTGAAGGCGGCTTCTTCAAGTGATTCAGTCGTCCCACGGACAACGGCTCGCGAAGTCCCCGTTCGATCACCTCGCCAATGCATCGGGCCGTTGCCCTTCATGCCTCTTAATGTTTGGGTTGTCATCGGTCCTTTGAGAGGATGAAAGCGCGGCGTTGTTCGAGGACTCAGTGGAAGATATGCGTTTGGATTGGTCTGCATGCGATCGTCGGGATTGCCGAGGTCCCAAGCCAGATGATCGAGATCACCAAATACATGGCAACTTGCACACGAGACCGTGCCGTTCGCAGAGCTTAAAGTCGCGTCGTACAGAAATCGGCGTCCTTCTTTGATAGCGATGCTTTCGGGTGAAAACAGAGAGCGAGTCGACAAGAGTGTTCGATTAGGAACGTCGATTACGCTGATGGCGTGTGCAATACGCGAGTACACGAAAAGACGTGAGCCAGCGCTATTGATTGCCAGCCCTGCGGGGCCAGCCGGGACATCGATGAGTCGTGTTACGTCAGATGTATAGGAGCCGGATATCAACGCTGTCGTGGGTAGCGCAGCGACTTTGGCTGATCCGAATGCGGCAGTGAAGAGCGTATCGCCGCTGCTATTCAAGACCATTGCGGTTGGCTGCGAAAGCGAACGAGCCTTGTCAGCTGCAGATACAGTCGTACCTTGTGGCAGATTGAAGTCGATGTGACGGTTCAAATGGACCGCAGTTACCGCTCCCGATGTTGGTGAAATCATCGATATACGACTTTCTGCGATACGACCTCTGACAGTGCTATTACCCCGTCGGCCCGAGCCCTCAAATCTGACTTCATTAAACGCTTCGGTGTTGCTGACGAATATGCGTCCATCTGCCGCTACCGCCATATTGAAAAGTGTCGTACCTACACCGACGAAGCGGTCGGTGATTGAAGGAATCGTCGCGCTCGCATTTATGGCAAACACATCTTCATCTGACAGCGTCAACTTAACTTGGCTTGACCAGTCGGTTCGTGCTTCATCGCGCCAAGTAGTCCCTTCGTAGCGAACAATCAAGCCGGTAGCAGGGGCTTGTACGCCGTCAGCGCTCGTTGTCAAACCGGGCTTTGGTGTGTTGATCGCATCGCGATGGAGGACGGTTGTCCGATTTCCCGACATGAATGCAGCGGCATAAACGGTTCGACCATCGCTGCTAACAGCCAATGCACGCGGAACATCAGCGGGAAGAGTGACAATACTCAAAGGCTTCCCGTTCAAGGAATCTTCAAGCTGGGCAGCATCGAATATCCAGACGTCGGCGCGACCGCTTCCTGGTGTCGTCAGTGAGGCGGATGTGAAGCCGGGGCGATTTTGTCCCCGGTTTGCGGCAGTTATGAAGGCTCGATCACGATTGTTGCCAGCAAAAACAATATCTCTTGGCTCATCGCCAACTTGTAGTGTCCGTAGCACTCGCGGTGTGCCATCCAGGCGTACCACGCTCACAGAGTCCGAAAGATGATTAACGACCCATAGTTCATTGGAAGTTCGTTCCGCTATCGAAACCGGCTCGAGACCTACACTGACGCTGCTGACTAAGCTGAGTGCATCGCCGTTGAGTGCGTATATTTCTAGGCAGCCAGCGGGCCCGTTGACTACGTACAACCGTTGGCCATCCGCGGAAAGCGCAAGTGGACGTACCGGACCACTTTCGAAAACCGTAACGCTATTCACTGCGGAGTCTGCTGTCAGCGTGTCGACGGAAGTACCGCACTGCAATACCGGATTCTGCAGTAGCGTCCCTTGACTCACTTCGATCGGTGGGGTGGAGGGCGTCGGTACTGGCGTAGAGGCGGTTGGCGATGTTGGATTAGACGGTGGAGTTGAACCGCCACCTCCACCACAAGCCGACAGCAGAAAAACGAAAGCCGGAGCAAGCCATTTTCTCGGCCATTCGCTTTTGATCGCCGTCATATGTCCCCCCGGCATTTCGCGGTAATCTACGTTTACCGCGAATGGACGCGACCAGCAAGATCAATCCTTCCGAGCGCTCCCATGAGGCGCAGTCGCTGATTTACCGAATAGTTCACCGGCGATGAGCCACAGCGCAAAGTAGAAGATGGTAAAGACCGGCAACAAAGCCCAGCCGAGAGACGTTGCGAGTAAAAACACGGCCAGTTGCGCTGCTGCCATCGTACGCAGGGTCCACTTCAGACCCTTGGGGTCGAAGCGCGTGTAGATAGCTCCGGCCAGTCCAATTAGCAGGACAGAATAGAAAATCAGATTTTGTGGGTTCCCTTCGTTGCCGATGATGCCAACGGCGAGATTAGCCCACACCATCAGAAAGCCACCGCCCACGGTCATGATCGCAGCAAGTCTATAGGTCCAAGTCGCGGATAAGCGCATGGCAAGTTCGAGTCCAGTGCAGACTGAGGCGAGTAGTAAAGCGGCGACAATAAAATCGAACGCTGTCCAGTTGCCTTGCCCTGTTAACCGCATGACCGACCAAAGGGTTAGCAAGATAAGAGCAGCGCCGCCCCAGATCAAAGTACGCATACGGAGCGTCGATGTAAAAAACGATATTTTCATGTATGCCAGTCTAACGGTGGCAACCGTGATCTGAAATACCGGATAAATTACGTTTAGTTTATGTCTGTCCCTATCGGAGTTAATTCGATGTACCGGATGTGCTTATGGATGCTGTTGACGAGTGCTTTAAGTAGCGAGCTTGCGGCCGCATCGGCGGACGAATCGCAGGTCATGACGAGTGTTGGTCATTACCACGGTGTGATCGATGCTACGGGTGTACGGAGCTTTCGCGGTATTCGCTATGCGGAATCGCCTGCTGAGGGGCATCGATGGCAGCCGCCACGTCCAGTAAAGAAACTCTCGGGCATGACTTCCGCGATGGATTATGGTCCGGCCTGTCTTCAGCCTAAGCGCGCTGCCTCGACCGCTTTGCGAACAGACGAAGACTGTCTATTCCTCAATGTATGGACGCCGGCTTCGGCGACACGCGAACGCTTGCCTGTCATGGTTTGGATTCACGGTGGCGGTTTTCTCACGGGTGATGGCCGTATTCCAGGGGAGGTTTTAGCGACCCATGGTGTCGTTGTCGTCTCGATGAATTACCGCTTGGGCCCACTCGGATTCATGGCGCATGAGACGTTGAAGTCGAATATAGCTAACTTTGGCTTGCTCGATTTGGTCGCCGCGTTAGATTGGGTTCAAGAAAACATCGCCGTATTTGGCGGAGATCCAAACAATGTGACGCTGTTTGGCGTATCTGCCGGCGGACAGGCCGTCAATATGTTGATGGTCAACCCGCAAGCCGCAGGAAAATTTCATCGAGCCATCGCGCAGTCGGGCTACTCGACCTGGGCGTTGCCGCGTACATCTGACGCGCCGAAGCCCGCGCCCTTAAGTGCCGATATGAGAAAAGCCGACAGTGCCGAATCAATCAGCATGCACGTGCTGTCGCGCGCATATCCAAACGCGACATCATTGCCGCCGTTGCGCGAAGTCGAGGGACAGAGGTTGGTCGATGCGGTCGAGGGGTTTCAGTTGCCGATTGTCGATGGCTCGAGTCTGCCTGAAGAGCCCGCGCGACTATTCCTTCGAGGCAAGCAAGCAAAAGTGCCGTTTATGACGGGCGGCAACAGCTTCGAGGGCTCGGTGATGCCACAGTCGGGGATCAGTGTGGATCGATTCGCGCGTATGCTCGGCGAGTCGCTCTCTACCATCGAGAGCCTATATGCCAGTGACTTTGCGATCAGCCGCGACATCGGTATTCAGCGGGCCTTCGGTGACACACGATATCTAGTTTCGGCTCGAATGCTGGCGACGGCCATGAGAACGGTTGACGCACCCGCGTGGCTCTACTACGTTGATCTTGCTCCCGAGCAGCTTTTGCCCGGAATGGTCGGCACTCCGCATGCTTTTGATCAGCTGATGTTGTTTGGCAGTGACCGAATCATCAATGAATCGACTCGCAGAACGAGTGAGCGGTTACGTCGCTACTGGGTAGAATTTGCGCGATCTGGCCGCCCAGACGTTCCTGAACTTACGTCATGGGCGACCTGTTGTATCAATCAAGACCAATGGATGGTGTTTGGAGTGAACGACGACGTTCGGTCCGGGATGCTCAGTGACAAGCTCGATGTCTTGACCGAGCTTTATCAAAAACGATGGGCCACCGTACATTGAGCGTCACTGACTGATCAATATCACGCGTTCCGCGATTGATTTTTGAGCAAGTCACGAATCTCGCTCAGCAGCCTTAGGGTTTCCGCCGCTTCAGCGTTTGGTGGAGTTGGAGCAGGCAGTGCCGCCGTCTGGCCATCGGCATTGCCCGCCTCACCGATCGCTCGCAATCGATTGAGCCCTTTGATGGCTACGAATAGCGCGATTGCAATGATCGTAAAGTCGAAAATCGTCTGAAGAAACGATCCGAATCGCAACCAGAGCTCTGTTTCGCCATCTGGTGTTCGACCGAGTGAAACTTGCCACTCAACGAAAGAGACACCACCTGCCAAGCGACCGATTAGCGGGCTGATCACATCACCCACTAGCGACGAGACGATACGGCCAAAAGCCGTGCCGATGACGACACCTATAGCGAGGTCAATGACGTTTCCGCGTACAGCAAATTCACGAAACTCTTTGATGATCCCCATAAATAAGTCTCCACCAAAATGAAATCAAAACTTGTTTTTGATCAGGCCGAAGTTTAGCGATGGAGATTGTTTTATCATGGCTTTTCGATATTTTCAGAGTGGATGTACGCCGTGAAGAACAACCTGCTTGGCTGGATGATAGTCGGCATCAAGGTATTGGGAACGACTCCGGCTTTCTCGGCGGAATTATGGGGTGGAGAAGGGCAGCTTGGATTCGTGCTCGCTCGGGGTAACTCCGATGCGGATACGGTCAACGCCAAGCTCGAGATGGCCAGAGAGACCGCTACTTGGAAAAACACGTTTGGTGTTGCTGCGCTACGCGTCTCCAGCGAGGCGATCGTAACGCCGAGCGATATGCAGCATCGTGGCAAACCGATTATCGCTTTAGTCCGCGCAGTTATTGGTACGGTGGCGCGCGCTATGAGGACGATCGATTTAGTGGGTTCGATTATCAAGCGAGCTTGGTGACTGGATTAGGTCACCGGTTTTTTGATGAGGAAGACTTCAAGTTGTTTGGACAGGCCGGTCTCGGTTTTCGCCGTCTCGAAACTGCGCTGACCGGTTTGACCGAAGACAATGTCATTTTTTCAGGCGAGCTGCGCTACGAACAGAAGCTCACTGACACGACGAGCTTGAAGAATAAGTTGATTATTGAAGCTGGCGAAGCCAACACCTTTTTGTCGAATGAGCTAGCAGTACAAGTCAAAATCAATGCGCGATTCTCTTTAGCTGCTGGATTGGGCGTTCGTCACAACACGGACCCACCATCAGGTCGTGATAAGACCGATACCTTGACGACTTTAAATCTGGTGTACGGCTTCTGATTAGTCGGTGATGGTGCCGTGCTCGAGTAGTACGCTGCGCGTGGCTAATCGATCGATACAGAGCGGATCATGAGTCGCAATCAACATCGAAAGCTTGCTCGCAAGCAATATTTCGAGAATGCGCTCGGTCGTTTCGTTATCCAACGAGACCGTGGGCTCATCCAATAGCAGCACATTCGGCTTCATCGCGAGCAATCCAGCGAGCGACACGAGGCGCTTCTCGCCGCCAGAGAGTTCATGAACAGGACGTTCCGATAGATGGAGGAGCCCGACTTGGTCGAGGGCGTCGTCGGCGGCATGGTGAGCACGATGCGCATCCCACCCCAAATTGAGCGGGCCAAATTCGACATCCTCAAGGACCGTCGGGCCGATCAGCTGATCATCGGGGTCTTGAAATAGGAGACCCACTTTGCCGCGCAACGGTGCGAAATCGTCCTCAACTCTGCAGGGCTGTCCCAGCAGTTCAATGCTGCCCGACTGGTGCTCCAGCAGGCCGAGAGCGGCGAGCAGCAGCGTGCTTTTGCCCGCGCCAATACCTCCACGAACCACGAGGCGTTCGCCATCGTGTAGCGCCAGAGTTGCGCTATACAGCACGGGACGAGCCGAGCGTGTTACCGCGACTTTCTGCATCCGCAGTAGTGTCGTCATGATTGAAATTCCAGCGTCGGCAATAATAAGCAGAGGCCGATGATGACGATGACTGAGCCAAGAATCGACCAATCGGTCTTGGGCAGAGCTCGCCATGCAGTGGATTCTCGAACCAGCCACCGGGTCGGGCTCATACCGCGCGCCCGTAGGCCCAAGGAAATTCGTTCGGATCTCGCCAGAGCATGGATGATCAGCCACGCCACCATCTGTGCACTCACGTGCAGTGACCGGAATCCGAAAGCCGATCGATAGGCTCGTGCTCTCATTGCGCGATCGAGGCGCATCTTGGTTTCTGATAGTAACGACACCTGACGGGCCACCTGTGCGAGTAGGGCGCCGAGCGCACTCGGCAGTCCCAAGCCGACCGCCGCACGACCTAAATCTACCCCGGTCATTCGCACCAGCAACAGACTGGCTGCGAGCGTGACGATATTGACGCGCAGACTCATCTGTGTGGCAAGCAGCGTGCCTACTTCATCGATTGCCAGATAGCGCCAGTTCACGGATGAGGTTATCCAAACGATGACAAGAAACGCATTGACGCGAAGTAAGCGTCTTCCGACATTCTCGATCAGCGTTTTATCGGCGGCTGCGATGATCATCATCGTCAGTAATGCAATGAATAGCATGGCGCAAAGCGACGAAAGTGCTTGAGTCAGTGCTGTAGCAACACTAACGAGTAGCACGGCGGCAAGACGCAATCGGCCATCAGGTTGGTGAACGTGACTCATAGGCTGCGCTACGTTCCGAGAGTGAACGCTGTCGGCCGCGCTTTCCCAAGCATGCCGACTGTCAAAGCGGTGACGATCGCTTCAATCAACCAAACCGGAGCCTGTGCTGCGACGAACAAGCTGATGAGGCTGCTGAGCGTGGCACCACCAGTAGACCACAGCATGATCGCTGCCAAGAGCGTCGCACCGAGTATGCCGATCGTCGCGGCGGATGCGCCTACGATCAATAATTTGGGTCTCGATGACGGCTGTTGTAGTAATGGGCGTAAGGTCAAGCCGGCGATGACAGCCGGTAACGCCATCAGCAGCGTGTTGGCGCCGAGTGAGGTGAAACCACCGAAGGAGAATAGCAACGCCTGCAATGCCAACGCGACGAAGATCACCGGAAAAGCCAGCCATCCTAGTAACAGGCCAATCAAACCGTTCAGGATGAGATGTACGCTAGCCACGCCGATCGGTATGTGGATTGTTCCGACCAGGAAGAACACGGCAGCAAACAAGGCAGCGGTCGGTAGCGTTCGAGGCGTCAGTCTACGCAAACCGATCGTAAGTCCGAACGCGGTGCAACCTGCTGCCGCAAGCAAAGTTGGAGTATCGAGCACGCCCTCTGCGATATGCATATCACAAGGTCTCGATGCGCGGTCTGTTGCGTCGCGATAGCCACCAAGCTGTGACGCCGAACAAACCAGCGAGATAGCCGAGCCCACTCAACCATCGAGACCAAGCCGATTGTGCGTTTGTCGTACCCAGCTTTCGTTGGTCTCCACGGGCGACAAAAACCACTTCGACACGATGACCTAGGCCGTCATCGGCGATCACTCGATATTCGCCGGTGTGTCTCGGAGCGGGGAAGGCGTAGCGTCCCTCTGCATCTGTGCGGGTCACTGCAGGTTCGGCTGCCGCACTGTTGTCCGCAGTTCGTTGCAAGGCAATCGAGGCGCCGCTGAGCGGCGCGCCGTCGGCGTAGGTCACATTGCCCGTGATCGCATCGCTACCGTCGGTCAGCGATAGATTCAATCCGTGTGCGTGAGCCAATTGCGGCAACGACAACGCCAAAATGAGAAGGGCTCGAAACACGTATGAAAACTAGCACGACTTTCATACTTCAGGGTACGTAGTCGTACGTCGCGCCCACTCCGAGGGGAATTCCCAGTGCCCAGAAGAGCAGAAGAAATCCGGTCCAGCCGACGATGAAGCTGATGGAATACGGGAGCATCAGCGCCACCAGGGTTCCGATGCCGGTTGATTGGACGTAACGACGACAAAACACCACGATCAGCGGGAAGTAAGGAAGCAGCGGTGTGATGATGTTGGTGGAGCTATCGCCCACGCGATAAGCCGCTTGGGTGAGATCGGGTGATACGCCAAGCTGCATCAGCATCGGTACCATGATCGCGCCTATGAGTGCCCATTTGGCGGAGGCTGATCCGATCAATAAGTTGACGGTTGCGGTAAGCAGGACGATACCCGCCAGCGTCACTCCCATAGGCAAAGCAGCCTCACGCAGGGCGTTCGCTCCCTTCAGCGCCAACAGCGCGCCTAGGTTGGATTGGCCGAAAGCGTAGATGAACTGAGCGCAGAAGAAAGCCATGACTATGTAATAGCCCATGCCCGACATAGCTTTGGTCATGCCTGCGATGACATCGCGGTGTTCTTTGATAGTGCCGGCAGACATGCCATAGGCGATGCCCGGCAAAAGAAATCCGATGAAGATGATCGGAACGATGGATTGCATCAAGGGGGCGTTCGATGTGAGCAATAGACGCTCACCCTCTGCGTTGGGTGCGGCTGCCCAAGGGGTATCATCACCCATCAAGGTCAAAGCAAAGAGCGCTCCTGCCGCGACGGCTGTGAGGAGTGCTACTCGCAGACCACGCCGTTCTGCATCTGTCAGGGGCTCTTGAGTCGGCAGGTTGGCGGGGTCGCCATCCACGGCAGTCGATCGCAAACGCGGTTCAATGACAAGATCGGTGAGCGCCCAGCCAAGTAGCACGATGAAAATCGCTGAGGCCGTCGTGAAATAAAAATTGTTGAGCGGATTGATGACGATGCTGGGGTCGACCAAGTGCGCCGCCGTCTGAGTTAAGCCGGCTAGCAGCGGATCGAGGCTCGACGGAACCCCCATGGTTGCACTGAATCCGCCAGACACGCCTGCAAAAGCCGCCGCGATACCCGCCAGTGGGTGACGCCCTGCCGCATAGAAAATCACTGCGCCAAGCGGTATGACCAGGACATAACCGGCGTCGACTGCCACGTGACTCAAAATACCGACGGCAATCAGGGCGGGCGTCAAAAGTTGGCGCGGCGTGACCGCCATTGCAGCGCGCAGCGTGGCATTGATAAACCCCGAGTGTTCGGCGACGCCAAGCCCAAGCATCGCAACCAGAACAACACCGAGTGGCGGAAAGCTCGTGAAGGTGCTCACCATGGTTGCCATGAAGGCGGTCAAAGATTGGCCTGCGAGCAGATCACGAATTTCAATCGGTTGGCCGCTGCGAGGGTCGATTTCGACGAAACTGAAGCGCGCAAGCACATTGCTGACCACCCAGGCGGTCACCATCAGAATCAAAAATAGCACTGCCGGATCCGGCAAGCGATTTCCAGCGCGCTCGACGACATCCAGGCTACGCGCGAGCCAACTCCGTTCAGCCATCGCTGTAATGCTCCATAAAGTAGTTATGTACCGTCAGTCTGTTTGCGGGCGTTTCTTCAGAAACTCCGGCACATCGACTGTCTTGATCGATCGTATCGGTTCCGGTTGTGGCTCACGCGACGGCCGCGGTTTGATTTCGGCAGCGGCTGGTCTAGACGCTTTCCAGCCAATTTCAACCAGCCAGCGTTGTTCCGTGGATGTACGAGACTTGATTGGCACGAAGCTGCAGGTGATTTGATGGCCCTTTTCGTCTCTGAGCAGCAGCGAGGAGCCGCGCCCGTTTTTCTGCTCGCTACGCGCGCGATCGATCTGTGAGTGATCAACCGTAAATTTGGCCAAGGTAGCCCAGAGGTCAAGGCCCGCGGCGTCACGTGATTCGGTGATACCGCCGAAACGCAGTTCGGGCAAGTCGAATACGGCGTAAGGGCCCAGCACTTCGCCCCACCCAGCCTGAGCGCTGACGGCGCGACCGGCATCATCGATGATCAGGGCCGTCCTATCTTCGCGTCTGGTAAAACTCGTCCAGATGGATTCGAGTATCGATTGCGAGTGCTCCGTGGGCTTGAGCAGGAATACCCACTGAGCGCCCGGCGTTTCGCTATCGACGCCACTGACGGAGATCTCGATTGCCAGCGCGCTTGCGCTGTCTGGAGTTTTCAGAAAGGCGTGGCGCGCCGAGGTGATGGCAACTGGCTGGGCATCGTGTAATCCGATCAGCCAATCCGACAGCCGAGGACTCGAGTCGGCGTCAAAGGCCGATCCAATCAGACGTCGCGCCTCGGCATTCAGGTAAATCACGCGTAGCGCAGGATCAGTGACCACGCAGGCCACTGGCACGGCATGCATGGCAGAGACGAGCTCGCTGTTTTTCTGTGCAAGGCGTTTTGCTTGCTCCTGAACCAGTTCTGCATCGCGCTGGACTTGATTACGCACCTCTTCGAGTCGTAGAGCGAAGTAGGAAATGGCCTTGACGATGCCGCACAGCGAGAGTGCGAGCACGATCGACAAAGCCAACGGATCGTTATCGGAGAGACGAGCTTCCTCGCCCATCCAAACCTGTGGGATACGCAGCGCTAGCACGGCAGCTTGGATGCCAAAAATCACGGCAAGATGGGACGCGAATCTCGAGCGCGTTCTTTTGGCGAGATTCATCGCTTCGACGGTTGCCCACGTCGCCGCGGCGCCATTACCAAAAGCAAAGGCCGTCGCTTGTGCTGCGATCGAGGCGTTGCTGAACAGGTAGCCGAGCAGAGCCATGAACACCAAAGAAAGCACGGCCAGTGCCACCATATAGTCGCGTAGGGCGAGCCTTTCGTTGTAGAGCGCTTTGAGGCTGAGCCCAAACAGGGCGAACGAAAGTGCCATGGCTGTCGAGCCCAGCACGAACGCCCGTGCATCCATTGGTTGACCGGCGCCGAGTAGCGGAGTGATGCCGGCAATCACGAACGCGAACAACCAGATTCGAGCGGAACGGTCGGGATTCGACACCGATAGCCATCCGACGATGCCGATTGTCAGGAACGAGAGGCTCGAGAGGAGCAGTACACCGTTGGCGGGCGTTGTGAGCATATCGGACGGGGACGTTACCAGACCGTCCGGGCGGGGTCATCCGAGAGGGCTCGGAGCCGCTCCCCCTCCGATGTCGAAACATCGGAGGGGGGGTGTCGTTCGGCGATTACTTGTCGCCGAAGGAGTAGGTCGCCGTCAGACCAAACATCGCGCGGTCGCCTTGCGATGCGTTCGGGGAAAAGACGGAAGGACCTGCGACCATGGGCGGCTGGTTGATCGCCGTGGTGACGTACTTCTCGTCGAAAATATTGCGGCCCCAGAGCGCGACATCGAGCGGGCCGTGACGCAGACCCACGCGTGCGTTGAAGAGCGTGCGCGACGGGATCGTCGTCAAGCCGATAGTCAGGATGTTCGTTGCAGCCGTGTAGCTACCATCTGCACGAGCGTAGAACGACCAATCACCCGTGATCGGCGTGTCATATGCTGCGTAAATGCTCGCGAGTCTGTTGGGCGAGCGTGGCAGTGGCTTGCCCGAAACGTCAGGCAGGAGTCTGCCGCGGAACTCGAGGCTCGGACAGAAGCCGACCGCGGCCGCCGGGATCGCCGTGGATGAACCACCGCAATAGCGCAGCACACCCGCATCGACTGTGCCTTTGGCAAACTCGGTTGGCGTGTACGAATAAGTCATGCCTAACTGCCACTTCTCGGAAGCACGGTAGTTGAGCGAGAGCTCAACGCCTTTGGCCGTCGCGTCACCCACGTTCTGCACGAGGTTGGTGATGAGTGGGGCTGGCGGAGTCGCCGGGATCTGGATACCGGTGTAGTCGATGAAGAACAACACGACTTCAGAGCTCAAGCGACGCTCGAGCCACTGGGCTTTCCAACCGAGCTCGTAGGTCTTGTTCTCGGCGGGATCATAGGTCTGCAGTTGGACGGGAACCGCAGCATTGCCGGCAACCGCGTCGGTTTGACCATTAAAGTAACCGGAGATCACGCCCTTCGCCGCAGACGCGTAGAAGTGTTGATCTTCGCTCAGCGTGAAGTCGGCATGGGCGCGCCACGTCGTGTAGCTGAACTCACCCTTTTGCAAGGTATTTAGACCGACGACCTGGTTATAGCGCTGACGGTCTTCCTTGTCGCGTCGCAGTTCCGCCCCGACGGTCCAGGCGTTGTTGATCTTGTATTCGACGAGACCGAAGAACGCAGTTTGCTTGTCTTCGCCGATGAAGCGCGACAAATCGACCATGTCGACGGTGGGGTTTTGCGATAGAGCGGCAACCGGATTCGAGGCGATGAAGAAGAAGTTGTCCGACTGCGGGCGCTCGCCCGGTGCGAGGCCTCGTGCGTCATACGAAAGACGGCCACGAGAGACGAACTCGTTTTTGCTGTAGAAGCCGCCGATGCCCCAGTTGAGGCTTTCGCCGACCTTGCCTTCGAGACGAAGCTCTTCGGTCAGCGTCTCGGTCGAACCCTTTCCGGAGCCGGTGAAGACCGGCAGTGCCTGCTGTCGCAGTACCACGGTCGGCGCCGTTGACCTCACGATGTTGAAGATGTTGCCTTGGCCGTTATTAGCGCCCAAGGAGTTGTCCGACGCGTTGTCGTTTTCAGCGTCGTAAATTGAGGTTTGGCTGGTGAGCTTTACGCCACCGAAATCGTACTCGAGATCGAGTGCAGCCAATGTCACTTCACGGGCGAAAGCGAGTGAATCCGGGTTCGCGGCAAGATCATTTTTGACCGGAACGTCACCGCAATAGGCTGACAACGGTCGACCCGCAGGGCCGCAATTGAGCGCCGGGACGATGTACATCGCGGTGGAATCACGAACGTCGTCTGTGTAGTACGCGAACGCGCGTGCGGTGAACTGGTCGTTCGGAGTGAACTCCAAAGAGCCGGAGAGGTTCTTGGTGTCGTAGCCACCGAGACCTGCGCTGGGTTCTGCCTTGTTGTCCCAGCTGCCGTCAAAAGAGTTGGTGCTGGCTGCGATACGGCCACGCAGCGTTTCGCCGAGCGGGCCTGAGAGCATGACGCGCATTTCACGACGTGCGTCGGTTCCCAGTGTTCCCGTGATCTTGGCTTTGAATTCGCGAGTCGGCGCCGCGGGCACAAAGTTGATCGCGCCATTAAAGGCATTGCGACCATAAAGCGCCGATTGCGGACCTTTGACGACTTCGATGCGATCGAGGTCCAGGATTTCGAGGTTCGAGGCGCTCGTATTCGATAGGTAAACACCGCCGTAAAAGATGGCGACGTTTCGATCGGGGCTGTTCAGGTTGGTTTGCGAGATACCGCGGATGACCGGAGTACCGAGCTGGTTCTGGATGGCATCGAAGTAGGTGAGGCCCGGTGTGAACAGCGCGACGTCATATAGGTCGCGTACGCCTTTAGCTTCGATGTCTTCGCTCGTCAGCACCGAAACCGCCACAGGCGTTTCGATCAGCGTTTCGGCTCGCTTACGTGCCGTGACGATGATTTCTTCGAGTCCGGCCATCGAGGCCGAGTCTTGGGCTACCGAAGTGCCCATTCCGCCGAGACACAGGGCGGTTGCCGCCAGTGTCGAGCAGGAGATTTTTCTAATAAGCATATCGCCCGATCCTCCAGTTTTTAGAATCACACTGTCTCTCGACCCCCGCGTAGAGATGACAGTGCCGTGAAACTACCATCCGCCCGGCAGACCTCACTTGGCCGAGGATTGGCAAAGTGACCGGTTATTCCAATATTGGAATTCAAAAGGTGCTACATCTTATCTTTGGACACGACTCGGGGGTAGGTTGATGCAGGGGTCATCGAGAACGGTGGGCAGGGTTCTGCAAGTGCTCGAGCAATTCAGTGTGTCGCCGCATCCGCTTACGAACGGGGAGATTGCCGCGCGTTTGCGTGTGCCCGCCTCGAGCATGCATCGGCTACTGCAAAAGTTGACTCAACTCGGCTTTCTCGACATCGACGCTGATTCGGCGAGCTACGCCATCAGTCCGACGCTCAGTGGGCTCGGTCGACGCCTTGCCGATATTGGCGGTTATCTACCGCCCTTGAGAACGACCATGTCGGCACTCCGTGCGCACACGGGTGGCACGGTCAGCATCTGGTTGCCGGCGGGTGTGCATATGCGCCTCTCGGCGATTTTGCTCGGTCGTGTGCCGGGCACCAGTACCAATACGCTCGGGGAATTAGTTGAGCCGTTTTCGACACCCGGGCTCGCGATGGCTACGACCTACTCGCGAGAGCAACTGAGTCACTTGACCCAAGCGGCGCGTCGGCGCGGTGTGCAGTTGGGACGACGATTTCGAACCATGCGCGATATCACGAGCGCGGTACAGCAGGTTTCAAAGCGCGGCTATGCGGTTGGTTTCAACCTCCGCTCGGATGGTTGGGGCATCATCGCCTGGCCCGTACCTATGAGTGCTGATCAGCAGCGACATGGTGTGATCGCGGTCGGTATGCATGTCCCCGAGTTACGCAGTCGGGAGCAAGAGATTGCCGCTTTCGCCGAACGTTTATTGCAGCGTTATCGGAAGGAGCTGCGTGCCTATGCAGGCGATGAGTTTGACGGAGGGTATAGGTGAGGATCGATCGACGCCAAGGTGTTTTGTTGATGCTGGTCGGCGCTATCTCGAGCCGCTTGTCGCAAGCTCGGCAGTTATCGCGCGAGACGTTACGTACAGTCGATGGCCGCTCGATTCAGGTCGATATCTGGCGCCCGAGCGGAAAAGTAATCGGGCGTATTCACTTTTCTCACGGCGCGGCGTCCTCGCCTTGGAAGTACTCGAGGCTGCTCGAGCCCCTCTGTGATTTAGGTTACGAAATCTGGGCTCCGCTCCACGTTGACTCCACCGAGCATCCGTTAACGACTCAATTCAAAGGCATGGCCAGTTGGGCGGCGCGTTTGCAGGATATGCACGCACTGTCTTTGACGATAGATTCTCGTTATATCGCGATGGGTCATAGCTACGGCGCGCTGATTTCTTTGACGTTAGGTGGGGCGAGGCCGTCCGCGCCAATAGAATTAGCGGGACAGCTAAGAGATTTGCGTGTAAGTGCAGTCGTGGCTCTATCGCCGCCCGGACCCATTACGGGATTCGTCGACTCTGCTGCGTATTCATCGCTCGATGTGCCTGCGCTGATTCAGACCGGAGATCGTGATATTCCGCTAGGTCTGGCGGGCGCACGCTGGCAGGATCATCTGGTTGCCTATGATGCGGCGAGCGCGAATGGATCGCGATATGCGCTCGTGCTTGAGGGTGTTGACCATTATTTTGGTAGTGCGATTTGTCGGCCGGAACTGCCTGTGCCGCCACAGCTCTCCATGTTGTTGAGTACAGTGGAGATCATCGAGCTCTTTCTTGCAGCCCATGCCTCTGGCGATGGTTCAACTGCGTTAACCGCGCGATCTGAATTGGGGAAAAGGCTCGCCTCGGAAGGCGCCGTGAGACTCACTCGGAAATAACTTTAGTCTGGAGATCGTATGCGTTCGTTCTCGATGGTCTGTTGTTTGTTGCTGTTGATGGGTACATCGGCCTTCGCCGCAGAGGGTGAGCCATTGACCTTGGCCGAGTTACGCGCGAAATATGCCGATCCGGTCGGGAAGATCGCCGTGATCGGCGGTGTCGAGGTCTACTACAAGGACGAAGGTGCGGGACCCGCCATCTTGATGGTGCACGGCTCGCAAAGCACGTTGAAGACTTGGGACTTCATCGCGCCTCGACTTACGGATCGATATCGAGTGATTCGCTACGACGTGCCGGCGCAGGGGCTCTCCGGGACGGTGACGGATGAACACATGCGCCGACTACAGCCTGTCGATATCGCCGAGGGTTTGCTCGCACAGCTCGGAGTGGACAAGGTGACTTTCGTTGGCGTTTCCAGCGGAGGAACACTCGGCGTGTATTTGGCGGCAAAGCGACCCGAGATGGTCGAGCGCCTCGTCTTGTCAAACGCGCCCGCCGATACGGTGACGACCGGGCACCTACCGCCGTCAGAGGAGTTTCAAGAGCAGCAGCGCATCGCCAAAGAAACCGGGCTGCGAAATCGAAATTATTGGAGCGCATTTCTTGATTATTTTAGTGGCGATCCGGCGAGGCTCTCGGCCGATATCCGTGAGCAGTATTACGACTTCAATCGGCGCGCCCCCGAGCCGCATCTGATCGGCCTTGTAGCGAAGGTCGCTGACCAGGAAAAAGCCAAAGCGGCGATGAAAGCCGTCAAGGCCCCAACCCTATTGATCTGGGGGGCCAAAGATTTGTTATTGCCGGTGCCTGCTGGGAAAGCGCTTGCCGGGTATCTCAGTGGTACGGATGTATCGATGATGGTGATGCCGGATGTGGGTCACTATCCGCCCCTCGAATCGCCCGAGCGGTTTGCAAAAATCTTAGAGGCCTATATGGAAGCGGCCACGCCCTGAGTTAGAGCGTGGCCGACTTCGGCGTCAATGTCGGCGCAGCGCTGGCCTTTTATTTGGGTTTCGCTGGCTTCTGGGTGCGCGCGTAGTTCTCGAGGCTCGAGTAACTCGGGTCAACCCATTTTTCGGGCGCCACCGTGTATTGCGGGAAACGTTCGCGAACGCGTTTCGCAACGGGGGCCGGTACTGAATCGACGCTCGGCACGGAGCTGAACGTGCCGGCGTAGACGATGTGCCCGGGCGCCGTACCCATTAGCATCCATGGCAACCAAGGCGTGATTCGGTTCCAGACACCCGTATGCGGCATATGGGTGAGCGCATCGTTCTCGATGTCCTCGCGTCGAATCGAGTAGCGGAAGAGTTCCGATACACGATTCATGGGGCCAGCTGACTCACGTACCCAAATGGCCGGATCGAGCTTGTTGCGGTAGTAGAGGTGGATGTCACTCGTCAGCACAACCGTGTCGTCGTTGAGCAAGGTCCAGTTACGAATAAGCGGACGGCGCGGCGGCTTGGCCGTGTTGAGGCCGCCATAGCTCGGCGGATCCGGAAAGTGGTCGGAGATGACGTAGTTGAAAGGGTCATTGGCAACATCGACCACCGCCACCTCTTCATTGGTGTAGGGGTTGAGCCAAGAATCCATCAACTCACCGGTATTTAAATCTCGATAGAAGATCAGTTCGCGGCAGAGGCGTTGGTAGTCGCCATTCTCTTGCTTCAGAACCCGGATCGACGAGAACACCTCGAAGCCGAACAGAGCGCGGACCGCTTCGTTATCGCGCACGCCCATGACGGTGCCGGTGACATAGCCATTCACATACTTGCCGGGCGCGGTGTCGCCCTCGATCTTGGCCGACGTTTCGCGATTCCAGATCGGATCGTTGAATCGAGCTTTCAGTTCATCGGTGGAGAGACGATAGCCACGCTTGGCCGGGTGAGCCGCCGAGGCGCTGCCGACGAGCGAGACGCCGGCCGCGATGCCTGCGGCACCGGCTCCCATGGTGGAGGTCATGAATTCGCGACGAGTCTTCTGGGTCACAGGCAGGCTCCGGGTGGTCAGTCGGGATAGACCGCTCGAAACTAGCAGGCGACTTGGCAAGGACCACCTAAGGATTGGTGCGCGAACCACGGGTTGGATATCGACTTAGCGTTCGATTGTTGCGCTCAAGCAACATCGATGCCCTCGCTGCAACAATTTCGTTGATTCTCGGTTCCAGTTGCGCATAATCCGGGGTTCGGTTTGTTCCAATCACTTGCGGAGGGGACTTCATGTCTCAGCAATTGCACGTTTCTTCGGCGGTTCGTCAGGCCATCCTGACGAGCGCCATTGGCGCCATGGCGATCACTGCCACTGCGCCCGTCCAAGCCCAAGAGGCCGATGCGGCTCTCGATGAGGTCGTCGTCACCGGTTCGCGTATCGCCAAGCGCGATGCTGTCGCCGAGAGCCCGATTCTGTCGGTCGATCAGGATGCGATCGTCGAGAGCGGTTACACGACGGTTGAACAGTACCTGAACACGCTGCCGCAGATCGTCCCGAGCTCGAGCTCGCAGTCGAATAACCCGAGCAACGGCGGCCGTGCGGTCATCGACCTGCGTGGCCTCGGTTCGGGTCGTAACCTCGTGCTCGTCGACGGTCGTCGCGCGATGGGTTCGACCAGCGCCGGCACGGTGGACATCAACACGATCCCGGCTGCTCTCATCGAGCGCGTCGAGATCATCACCGGTGGCGCGGCTGCGACCTACGGCCCGGACGCCGTGTCGGGTGTCGTCAACTTCATCATGAAGAAGGACTTTGATGGCCTCGCGATCAACTCGCAGTACCGCCTGACGGAAGAAGAGGATGGTCAGGAGTGGGGCTCGGACATCACGATGGGCGGCAAGTTCGCCGATGGTCGCGGCAGCGCGGTATTCAATGCCAGCTACTTCAGCCGTGATGCCATCTATAAGGGTGCGCGTGGTTTCGCCGCTCAGGCGAGCAGCTCGACCTCCATTTTCCCGGGCGGCTCTTGGAACCCTGGTACGGCGACGCCGTCACAGGCAGCGGTCGACGCGCTCTTCGGCCCCAACAAGTGCAACACCAACGGTGGCTCCTCAGGCTTTGGTTTCAACCCGGATGGCTCGCTGTTCTGCACTGGTGTTGGTGGAAACTCAACCCGCAACGTGGTTGGCTATACCGGTCCCGAGAGCGACATCGCGACATCGTTTTTCCCGGATTTCTTTTCGTACAACTTCGAGCCGGCGAACATTCTCGTGTTGCCGATGGAGCGCTGGAGCCTGTACTCCAACATCGAGCTTGAGATCAACGACAAGTTCAAGCCGTACGCGCGCATCATTTATACGAACTACAACGCACTGCAGGAACTCGCGCCGACGCCCGCCGGTGGCACGACGGGGTTCACTGTTCCGGTGACCAACCCGTTCATCCCGGCTTCCCTGAAGCCGCTCTTGGCATCGCGCGCTGCGCCGACTGCCCCGATTGCTTTCTCCAAGCGTTTCAATACGCTCGGCGGTCGCACGGGTTTCAACACCCACGACGTGTGGCAGCTGGTCTCGGGCGCGTCGGGCGATATCGCCGGCTCGTGGAACTACGACGTTTACGCAACCTACGGCCGCTCGGTCAACGCGGAAATTCAGGGCGGAAACGTTCGTCGCGATCGCACGCAGCAGTTGCTCGACGCCGCCGATGGCGGTCGTTCGCTCTGTGCTGGCGGCTTGAACCTCTTCGGCAATGCTGAGATCAGCAAGGCTTGCCGCGATTACATCAGCCTCGAGGCCAAGAACCTGACGGTGATCGAGCAGGCTGTGGTCGAAGCAACGGCGACCGGTGATCTCTTCGAGATCTCGGCGGGCACCGTGCAGGCGGCCGTGGGCGCGAGCTACCGTGAACTCGACTTCGACTTCAAGCCCGATGGTGGCTTGCAGCCGGGTCTGGTCGCGGGCTTCAACCAGCAGCTCCCGGTGACGGGCTTCTTGAACTTCAAGGATCTCTTCGCCGAAGTGTCGGTTCCGCTCGTTAAGGATCTGCCGTTCGCGCAGTCGATTTCTTTGACGGCTGGCTGGCGTCTGACCGAGAACAACCGCTCGGGTGATGACACCACTTGGAAGGCCACCTTGGATTGGGCAGTGAACGATTCACTACGCTTCCGTGGTGGCGTGCAACATGCCGTGCGTGCGCCCAGCATCGGTGAGTTGTTCTCACCGCAGCTGAACAACTTCCCGACCTTCACCAACCAAGATCCTTGCAACACGACGGGCGCCATTGCGGCGACGTATCGCAATGGTCCGAACGGTGCGCAGGTCCGCGCGCTTTGCACGGCTCAATCAGCTGTGGCTGGTACGGCTACCTACGTGCAGCCCTCGGGTCAGGCTACCGGTATCACCGGCGGCAACCCGAACCTCGCACCGGAGTTGGCTGACTCGTTCACCTTGGGCTTCGTTGCGAACAAATTCGAAGCGGACTGGTTGCAGCGCAGCTTCGTGACCCTCGACTACTGGTCGATCGAGCTCGAGGATGTGATCAGCGCCGTGGGTGCGTCGACGATCGTGCAGCGTTGCTTCAACCGCGACAATGCAAACCCGACGTACGATGTAAACAACGAGTGGTGCAAACTCTTCAAGCGCGACCCGAACCTCGGTGGCGTGATCGATCTGTTGCAGCTCTCGCGTAACCAGTCGTTCACCAACACGAGCGGCGTCGATCTGACGTTCGCTTGGGGTT
>JACCED011576602.1_pt1 | contig 27411 bp, 23 predicted proteins | sample 7455021 | NCBI WGS metagenome assembly JACCED01 (sample SAMN15323456, study PRJNA562643) | freshwater metagenome | isolation source: river surface water | place: USA:Blue River Watershed | collected 2017-08-19 | reverse complement strand
GGCACCCTGGCCCAGGGCACGCTGGCTGTGGGCGACACCGTGACGGCCCAGGTCGACATGGCGCGCCGCGCCGCCACCATGCGCAACCACTCGGTCACGCACATCATGCACAAGGCCCTGCGCGAAGTGCTGGGCAGCCATGTGCAGCAAAAGGGTTCGCTGGTGAACGCCGAGCGCACCCGCTTTGACTTTGCCCACAACGCCCCGGTGACCGACGAGGAAATCCGCCAGATCGAGGCCAGGGTCAACGCCGAAATCCTGGCCAACGCTGCCGCGCAGGCCCGCGTGATGGACATTGAGAGCGCCCAGAAAACCGGCGCCATGATGCTGTTTGGCGAGAAGTACGGCGAGACCGTGCGCGTGCTCGACATCGGCTCCAGCCGCGAACTGTGCGGCGGGACGCATGTGAAGGCCACGGGCGACATCGGTCTCTTCAAGATCGTGGCCGAAAGCGGCGTGGCCGCCGGCGTGCGCCGCATCGAAGCCGTGACCGGTGCCAACGCGCTGGCCTATCTGCAGTCGCTCGAAAGCACTGTGGCCCAGGCCGCCGGCAGCCTCAAGGCACCGGCCGAGCAGCTGACCAGCCGCATCGCCCAGGTGCTCGACCAGGTCAAGTCGCTGGAGAAGGAAGTCGCCGCCCTCAAGGGCAAGCTGGCCTCCAGCCAGGGCGACGAACTGATGGCCCAGGCCGTTGACGTCAAGGGCCTCAAAGTGCTGGCCGCCCAACTGGAGGGCGCCGATGCCAAGACCCTGCGCGAGACGCTCGACAAGCTCAAGGACAAGCTCAAGTCCGCCGCCATCGTGCTGGCCGTGGTCGACGGCGACAAGGTGCAGATCGCCGCTGGCGTGACCGCCGACAGCACAGCCAAAGTCAAGGCCGGTGAGCTGGTCAATTTTGTGGCCCAACAGGTGGGCGGCAAAGGCGGCGGCAAGCCCGACATGGCCATGGCCGGTGGCACCGACGCCAAGGGCCTGCCGCAGGCCCTGGCCAGTGTGCAGGCCTGGGTGGCCGAGCGCGCCTGATGCATCGGTCCGCGGGCAAGCGCCTGTGGCGGCAGGGCCTGGCCTGGGGGCCGGCCCTGGGTTTGTCGCTGGGTCTGATGCTCGGCCTGCCCCAGCCGGCCCAGGCCCAGTTCCAGAAAACCCCCTGGCCCGCCCGGCAGGCCGCCCCCGCCCTCGACCTGACCGACCTGCAGGGCCAGCGCTGGACCCGCGCCAGCCTGCAGGGCAGGGTGGTGGTGCTCAACTTCTGGGCCACCTGGTGCCCCCCCTGCCGCGCAGAAATGCCCTCCCTGCAGACCCTGCACGAGCTCGGCGGCGGCAACCCGCTGGTGATCGGCATCAATGTGCGCGAACCCGCCAGCAAGGTGCGGCGCTACCTGGAGGCCTCCGGTCTGCAGTTCCCGGTGGTGCTCGACCCGCAGGGTGAACTGGCCAGACGGCTGGACATCAGGACCTACCCCAGCACCCTGCTGATCGCCCCCGATGGCCAGATCCACTGGCGCGTGGTCGGCGAGGTCGATTGGGCGGGTCCGCAGGCCTGGGACTGGCTGACCAGCCTGCAGGGTGCACCGCGCTGAAGCTTTTTTCGGCCAATTTCTTTTTTTTATCGGTTGTGTGCTGTACCGAACACAGTCCGGGGGGTGTACGGCCTACATTCCTACTCGGCCATGTGGCCTGCTGCACTGAAACCGATGAACCCACGCATCAATGCCTTGTTCAAGAACGTGCCGGAGGATGAGTACCAACGCCTGAGCGCCCACCTGCAGCTGGTGTCGCTGGTCAAAGGCCATGACCTGCTGCTGCCGGGGCATCTGTCCCACTACATCTACTACCCCGTCGGTGCCCTGGTGTCGATGATGATGGACATGCCCGATGGTTACAGCGTGGAAACCTACATGGTCGGCAATGCGGGCCTGGTGGGCACCGCGGCCCTGGACGGGCCCAGCCCCTACCGGGCCAATGTCCGCCATACCGGTCTGGCTTACCGCCTGCCGGGCACGCTGTTCAAGAGCCTGCTGCCGCATTGCCCGGCGCATGCCCAGGCCATCACCACCACCATGCGGCGCATGGGCATGCAGCTGGCCCAGGCGGTGGTGTGTGGCAAGCGGCATTCGGTCGAGCAGCAGCTGATCCGCTGGATGCTGATCTCGCTGGACCGCACCCTGGAGGACGAGATCCAGATGACGCACCAGGAGATTGCCGAGCGGCTGGGCTTCCGGCGCGAGGCCATCACCCTGGCCCTGGGCAAACTCACGACACTGGAGTACATCGAGTCGCGCCGCGGCGTGATCGCACTCAAATGCCGTGAGGGACTGGAGTCGCTGGTCTGCGACTGCTACTGGATCGACCAGGGCAAGCCCAAACCCGATTACAACGGTGTGGACATGGCCTTGCTGTGCTCGGGGGGCCGCTGAGCCCTGGCCAAAGGCAATCAGGCGACTTCGGCGATCAGCTCGATCTCGACACAGGCCCCCAGCGGGATCTGCGCCACACCAAAGGCGCTGCGCGCATGGCTGCCGGCGGCGCCAAAGACCTGGGCCAGCAGCTCACTGCAGCCGTTGATGACCAGGTGCTGCTCGGTGAAGTCGCCGGTCGAGTTGACCAGCCCCATCACCTTGACGATGCGCTTGACCTTGCCCAGATCGCCCGTGGCTGCGTGCAGCGTGCCCAGCAGGTCGATGGCCACGGCGCGCGCGGCCTGCTGGCCTTCGGCGGTGTTCATGGTCCTGCCCAGCTGGCCGACCCAGGGCTTGCCGTCCTTCTTGGCAATGTGGCCCGACAAGAAGACCAGCTTGCCGGTCTGCACAAAAGGCAGGTAGGCTGCGGCCGGGACGGCCACCGGCGGCAGTTCGATGTTCAGGGATTTCAGGTTGTCGTAAACGCTCATGTCGGGGCTCCAGATCGGACCGTGGTCAGTCAAAGCCTCGACTGTAACGGCTGGTGGTGACGGATGTCAGGCCAGCAGGCCGCGCTTTTCGATGAAGGCGATCACCTCGGCCACCCCGTCCAGGGTCTTGAGGTTGGTCATCACCCAGGGGCGATTTTCGGCATTGGGCCGCATGCGGGCGGTGTCCTGCTTCATCACTTCCAGGTCGGCGCCCACATGCGGGGCCAGGTCGGTCTTGTTGATGACGAAGAGGTCGCTCTTGGTGATGCCGGGGCCGCCCTTGCGCGGGATCTTCTCGCCTGCGGCCACGTCGATCACGTAAATCGTCAGGTCGCTCAGTTCGGGGCTGAAGGTGGCGGCCAGGTTGTCGCCGCCACTCTCCACGAACACGATGTCGGCATCGGGGAACTGCGCGAGCATGCGGTCAATCGCCTCCAGGTTGATGGAGGCGTCTTCGCGGATGGCGGTGTGGGGGCAACCGCCGGTCTCCACCCCCATGATGCGCTCGGCCGGCAGGGCGCCGCTGACGGTCAGCAGGCGCTGGTCTTCCTTGGTGTAGATGTCGTTGGTGATGGCGATCAGGTCCCACTTTTGGCGCATCTGCTTGCACAGCATCTCCAGCAGGGTGGTCTTGCCGGAGCCGACGGGTCCGCCGATGCCCACGCGCAGGGGGGGCAGTTTCTTGGTGCGGTGGGGAATGTGGTGCAGTGCGTTCATGATCGGAAGAGGCGTGAATACTGGGTTTCGTGGCGGGACGAGAGGATGGCGAGCATTGGACTGAACGCCTGACGCGTGTCGTCATGGCGTGACAGGGCAGTCTGCACCGCCTGCGGGATGGCGCGGGCGAGGGCGGCGAGCATGCGCTGGCCGCTGCCCTGGCCCAGTGGCACCGCCTTGAGGGCGGCCTGCGTCATGTTTTCGGCCCAGCCAAAGGCGCAGGCCTGCAGGGCCTGCTCGGTCGGTGCCTGGCTGCAGGCCAGGGCCAGTGCATAGGCCAGGGGCCAGGTCGGCGGCAGTCGGGCCAGGCATTGCAGGGCCTCGGGGGTGGCGGGGCTGTGCGCCTGCAGGCTGCGCAGCCAGTCGAGCAGCGACTTGCCCATCTGCAGGGTCTGCAGCCGCATTTCGGCGCTTTCGCGGGTGGCCAGCACCCAGCCGTTGAGCTGCTGCAGCCGCGCGGTGTCCATCGCTTGCCAGGCAGGAATGGCCTGGGCAATGGCCGCCAGGTCACCCCGCGCCTGGGTGAGCAGCAGCTGCTCGGTCAGCCAGTCGGTGCAGCTGGCTTCGTCATGCACCAGTCCGTGGTCGATGGCCGCTTCGAGGCCTTCGGAATAGGAAAACCCGCCCACCGGCAGCGCCGGTGACGCCAGCCAGATCAGCTGCAGCAAAGTCGCTGGGGGATCAATGCGCATGCGGATGCCCGTGGCCGTGTGCATGGCCATGCCCATGGTCGTGGCCCATCATGGCGTTGTCGCCGTAGGCGCCGCCTTCGGGCTCGAAGGCTTCCTGCACTTCGGTCACCGTCATGTGCATGCTGCGCAGGAGTTCGGCCAGCACATGGTCGGGTTCGATCTTGAGGTGGTCGGCTCGCAGTTCGATCGGCACATGGCGGTTGCCCAGGTGGTAGGCCGCGCGCATCAGGTCGAAGGGGGTGCCGTGCTCGGCGCAGCAGGTGATGCGCAGCACCGGCTGCGGCGCGGCTTCGACGCGCACCAGGGAGCCGTCTTCGGCCACCAGCACATCGCCGCCGCGCACCACGGTGCCGCGCGGCAGAAACACGCCGAGCTTGCGCCCGCTGCTGTCGGTGGCGTCAAAGCGGCTTTTCTGGCGGGTGTCCCAGTCCAGGGTGACGGCGCTTGCGCGCTGGATGAGGACTTTGGCCAGGCCCTGGCCCTGGGGCATGCGTTTGGAGCAGATGATCATGTCGGTAGGCTTGGCCTCCGGCCGCGATGGCGCCGGGGTCAGAAAAGGAAGTAACGCTGCGCCATCGGCAGGCTGATCGCGGGTTCGCAGGTCAGCAGCTGGCCATCGGCGCGCACCGCATAGGTCTGGGGGTCGATCTCCATGTTGGGCAGGTAGGCATTGTGGACCATGTGCTGCTTGCGCACGCCACGGATGTGGTGCGCGGCGCTCAGGGTCTTGGCCAGGCCGTAGCGCTCGCCGATGCCCGCCTGCAGTCCCGCTTGCGAGACAAAGGTCAGCGAGCCCCGGGCCAGCGCGCCCCCAAAGCTTCCGAACATCGGGCGGTAGTGCACCGGCTGCGGGGTCGGGATCGAGGCATTCGGGTCGCCCATGGCGGCCAGAGCGATCAGGCCGCCCTTGAGCACCAGCGCCGGCTTGACGCCAAAGAAGGCGGGCTTCCAGATCACCAGATCGGCCCACTTGCCCACTTCGATGCTGCCCACCTCATGGCTGATGCCGTGGGCGATGGCGGGGTTGATGGTGTATTTGGCGACATAGCGCTTGACGCGCAGGTTGTCGTGGCGCTCGCTCTCGCCCGGCAGCTGACCGCGCTGGAGCTTCATCTTGTGCGCGGTCTGCCAGGTGCGCAGGACAACTTCGCCCACGCGGCCCATGGCCTGGCTGTCGCTGCTCATCATGCTGATGGCGCCCAGGTCATGCAGGATGTCCTCGGCGGCAATGGTTTCCTTGCGGATGCGGCTTTCGGCAAAGGCCAGGTCTTCGGCGATGCCGGCATCGAGGTGGTGGCAGACCATCAGCATGTCCACATGCTCGTCGAGCGTGTTGTGGGTAAAGGGCATGGTCGGGTTGGTTGAACTCGGCAGGAAGTTGGCCTGGCCCACCACCTTGAGGATGTCGGGGGCATGGCCACCGCCCGCGCCCTCGGTGTGGAAGGCGCACAGCCCACGGCCCCGGGTGGCCTCGATGGTGTTCTCCACATAGCCCGATTCGTTGAGCGTGTCCGAATGCAGGGCGACCTGGATGTCGGTCTTGTCGGCCACATCCAGGCAGTTGCTGATGGCCGAGGGGGTGCTGCCCCAGTCCTCATGCAGCTTCAGGCCGATCACGCCGGCTTCGATCTGCTCGTGCAGGGCGGCCGGCAGGCTGGCATTGCCCTTGCCGAAAAAACCCAGGTTCATCGGGAAGGCGTCGGCCGCCTGCAGCATGCGCGCGATGTTGGCGGGGCCGGGGGTGCAGGTGGTGGCGAAGGTGCCGGTGGCGGGGCCCGTGCCGCCACCCATCATGGTGGTCACGCCGCTGGCCAGGGCCTCGTCGATCTGCTGCGGGCAAATGAAGTGGATGTGGCAGTCGATGCCGCCGGCCGTCACGATCATCCCCTCACAGCTGATGATTTCGGTGCCGGGGCCGATCACGATGTCCACACCCGGCTGCGTGTCGGGGTTGCCCGCCTTGCCGATGGCAGCGATGCGTTGGCCGCGCAGGCCGATGTCGGCCTTGACAATGCCCCAGTGGTCGACGATCAGCGCATTGGTCAGCACGCAGTCCATCGCCCCTTCGGCGTTGGTCCGCTGCGATTGCGCCATGCCGTCGCGGATGGTCTTGCCGCCGCCGAACTTGACCTCCTCGCCATGGCCCCCGGCCTGCAGCGTGAAGTCCTTTTCAACCTCGATCAGCAGTGCCGTGTCCGCCAGCCGCACGCGGTCGCCCACGGTGGGGCCGTAGGTTTCGGCATAAGCCCGTTTGCCCATGCTTGCCATGTCAGACCTTTCCCTTGACGCCAGCGTCAAGCTTTCCGTTCACCAGGCCACGAAAGCCATGCACCACACGGTCGCCCGCATAGTCGACCAGTTCCACCGTGCGCTGCTGGCCCGGCTCGAAGCGCACCGCCATGCCCGAGGCGATGTTCAGCCGCATGCCGCGGGCGGCCTCGCGGTCAAAGCGCAGGCTGGCATTGGTTTCGGCAAAGTGGTAATGCGAGCCCACCTGGATCGGGCGGTCGCTCGCGTTCTGCACCACCAGCGAGAGGGTGCGGCGGCCGGGGTTGAGGGTGTGTTCGCCGTCCTCGATGAGCAGTTCGCCGGGCACCATCTCATTTGCCCCTGCCGATGAACCACACGGCGGCGGCCACCAGCGCCACGCCGACAAAGCCCAGCACGTCGGTGGCATGCCAGTGGGCACTGCCCAGCAGGCCGTGGCCCTCGTGGGCGGATGCACCCCAGTGGGTCAGTGCACCAATAAGGAGAAGGGAGAGGCGTTGGATGTTCATGGGCATGCTCACAGGACTTCAGACGATGGGTTGGTGCACGGTCACCAGTTTGGTGCCGTCGGGAAAGGTGGCTTCGACCTGGATGTCCGGGATCATCTCGGCGATGCCGTCCATCACATCGGCGCGGCTGAGCACGGCGCGGCCCTCGCTCATGAGCTGGGCCACGGTCCTGCCTTCGCGCGCGCCTTCCATCACGGCCGCACTGATCAGGGCCACCGCTTCGGGGTAATTGAGCTTGAGCCCTTTGGCCTTGCGCCGCTCGGCCAGCAGGGCCGCCGTGAAGATCAGCAGCTTGTCTTTTTCGCGGGGAGTGAGTTCCATATTGGTGCGTTGGTGATGGTGTTGGTGCGTTCCCTGCAGTCGCATGCAAGGACCATGCCCTTATATAGGAACGGGGTTTTTGCTGGGGAAACCGGCCGCTGCCCATCGGCCCGATCCGGTGCATGTTGCGGTGCACAAAAGCTGGCACAGGGTTTGCGAGAGGGTCTGCGGTTGGCAAATCCGCCTGCTGTTGTTTTCCTTTTCACATCCTACCGGAGTGCATTCATGATGAACCGTCGTGGCAACCTCAAGACACTGGCCCTGGCTGCAGCATTGGCAGCAGGTTCGATTTCCTTTTCTGCGCAGGCCCAGCAGGGCAACACCATCAAGGTGGGTGTGCTGCACAGCCTTTCGGGCACCATGGCCATCTCCGAGACGGTGCTCAAGGACACCGTGCTGATGGCCATCGATGAAATCAATGCCAAGGGCGGCGTGCTGGGCAAGAAGCTCGAGCCCGTGGTGGTGGACCCGGCATCGAACTGGCCGCTGTTCGCCGAAAAGACCAAGCAACTGCTCACGCAGGACAAGGTGGCCGTCATTTTCGGCTGCTGGACCTCGGTCTCGCGCAAATCGGTGCTGCCGGTGGTCGAAGAGCTCAACGGCCTGCTGTTCTACCCGGTGCAGTACGAGGGTGAAGAGCTCTCCAAGAACGTGTTCTACACCGGCGCGGCCCCCAACCAGCAAGCCATTCCTGCCGTGGACTACCTGATGAGCAAGGACGGTGGCTCGGCCAAGCGCTGGGTGCTGCTGGGCACCGATTATGTGTACCCCCGCACCACCAACAAGATCCTGCGCGCCTACCTCAAGAGCAAGGGCGTGAAGGACAGCGACATCGACGAGAAGTACACCCCCTTTGGCCACTCGGACTACCAGACCATTGTCGCCGACATCAAGAAGTTCTCGGCCGGTGGCAAGACGGCGGTGGTCTCCACCATCAATGGCGACTCCAACGTGCCCTTCTACAAGGAGCTGGGCAACGCCGGCCTGAAGGCCAAGGACGTGCCGGTGGTGGCCTTCTCGGTGGGTGAGGAAGAACTGCGCGGTGTGGACACCAAGCCGCTGGTGGGCCACCTGGCTGCCTGGAACTACTTCATGAGCATCAAGAACCCGGCCAACGACGAGTTCACCAAGAAGTGGGCCGCCTACGCCAAGGCCAAGAACATCGCCGGCCACAAGGACAAGCCCCTGACCAATGACCCGATGGAGGCCACCTACATCGGCATCAACATGTGGAAGCAGGCTGTCGAAAAGGCCAAGACCACCGATGTGGACAAGGTCATCGCTGCCATGGCCGGCCAGACCTTCAAGGCCCCAAGCGGCATCACCTCCAAGATGGACGAGAAAAACCACCACCTGCACAAGTCGGTGTTCATTGGCGAGATCAAGGCCGATGGCCAGTTCAACGTGGTCTGGAAGACCCCGGGTCCTGTCAAGGCCAAGCCCTGGAGCCCCTTCATCGAAGGCAACGACAAGAAGCCCGACGAGCCTGCTAAGAAGTGACCCGCTGGACGGCGCTCTGCAAAGGGGAGGGCGCACGCCTTCCCCTTTTTTTGTATGACTGCACCCGATACCGGATCGACACGATGAGACGATGGATGACAAAAGCCCTGGCACTGCTGGGCCTGCTGCTGGCCTGTCAGGCCCATGCACTGACCGCGCAGGAGGCCCTGGGCATGGCCGTGGGCGAGAGCGATGCCCGCGTCGAGGCGCTGGCCCGGGCTGTTGCGCAAGGCGATGACAAAACAGCGGCCTTTCTGCAGGCCCTGGCTGACGACGCCGTGAAAGTTGCTGCCGGTCAGGTGCTGGTGGTGCGAGATGGCCAGGGCAGCGACCCGGTGACCGGCGAGGCCCGCGTGGTGCCGGCCGATGCCGAGGACGTGATGCTCAACAACCGGCTGCGCGGTGAGATCGACACTGCGCTGGCGGCGCTCAAACTTTTCGGCAGTGACGTGAAGCTGCGCCGGCAGGCCGCGCTCGCCCTGCTCAAGGAGCCCGATGCCAGCCGCAAGCCCGTGCTCGAGAAGGCCCTGGCCGCCGAAAAAGACCCCGAGGTGCTGGCCCTGGTGCGCCAGGCCCATGCGGCCATCATGCTTGGCAGCGACGTGCCCAATGACCGCATCGTGGCCGGGCGGGCGCTCGCCGAGAGCCGGCAGCCCGAAGTCTTGCTCCTGCTCAACCAGCAGCTGACGGCCGAGACCGATCCGGCGGTGCAGTCGGTCCTCAAGATCGCGGTGCGCCAGGTGCAGGACGGCCTGCGCTGGGGCGAACGCCTGGGCCAGCTCTTCACGGGCGCCAGCCTGGGCTCGATCCTGCTGCTGGTGGCCCTGGGGCTGGCCATCACCTACGGCCTGATGGGCGTGATCAACATGGCCCACGGCGAACTGATGATGATCGGCGCCTACGCCACCTATGTGGTGCAGGTGCTCTTTCGCAACCACCTGCCCGGCGCATTCGACTGGTACCTGCTGGCGGCCCTGCCGGTCGCTTTTGCCAGTTCGGCCCTGGTCGGGGCGCTGCTCGAGCGCAGCATCCTGCAGCACCTGTATGGCCGCCCGCTGGAAACCCTGCTGGCCACCTGGGGCATCAGCCTGATCCTGATGCAGGCGGTGCGCAGCCTCTTTGGCGCCCAGAACGTGGGCGTGGAAAACCCCTCGTGGATGAGCGGCTCGATCGCGCTCATGCCCAACCTGCAGCTGCCCTGGAACCGCCTGCTCATCATCGGTTTTGCCGCTGTCGTGCTGGCCGGCGTGGCCCTGCTCATTGCCAGGACCCGCCTGGGCCTGTTCGTGCGCGGCGTCACGCAGAACCGGCCGATGGCCTCGTGCATGGGCATCAACACCGCCCGCATCGACACCTACGCCTTTGCGCTGGGCTCGGGCATTGCCGGCCTGGCCGGTTGCGCGCTCAGCCAGGTCGGCAACGTGGGGCCTGACCTCGGCCAGAGCTACATCGTGGACTCCTTCATGGTGGTGGTGCTCGGCGGCGTGGGCCAGCTGGCCGGCACGGTCTACGCTGCGCTGGGCCTGGGGCTGGTCAACAAGCTGCTGGAAGGCTGGACCGGCGCGGTGCTGGCCAAGATCGCGGTGCTGGTCTTCATCATCGTTTTCATCCAGAAGCGCCCGCAGGGCATCTTTGCCCTCAAAGGAAGAGAGGCATGACCATGCGCGAGCCCATTGAATTGCCTGGCGCGCCTGCCTTGCTCACCCGCAAGGCCTGGACCGCGTTCCTGCTGTGCCTGCTCGCGGTGGGCGTGCTGGCCCCGGTGCTCAACCTGTGGGTGCCTGCCGGCAGTGCCCTGCACCTGAGCGACTACGCCATTGCCCTGATTGGCAAGATCATGTGCTACGCCATCTGTGCACTGGCCATGGACCTGATCTGGGGCTACACCGGCATCCTCTCGCTCGGCCACGGCCTGTTCTTTGCGCTGGGCGGCTACATGATGGGCATGTACCTCATGCGCCAGATCGGGCGCGATGGCCAGTACCAGAGCGAGTTGCCCGACTTCATGGTCTTTCTGGACTGGAAGGAACTGCCGTGGCACTGGCTGCTGTCCGACAGCTTTCTTGCCACCGTGCTGCTGGTGGTGCTGGTGCCGGGCCTGATCGCCGGCGTGTTTGGCTACTTTGCCTTCCGCTCGCGCATCAAGGGGGTGTATTTCTCCATCATCACCCAGGCCATGACCTTTGCGGCCATGCTGCTGTTCTTCCGCAACGAGACGGGCTTTGGCGGCAACAACGGCTTCACCGATTTCAAACGCATCCTCGGCCTGCCGATCGCCACACCGGAGATGCGCATGGTGCTCTTTGTGCTGACGGGACTGACGTTGCTGGGCTTCTTTTTGCTGGCCCGCTGGCTGGTCACCAGCAAATACGGCCGCGTGCTGCAAGCCATCCGCGACGCCGAGAGCCGGGTCATGTTCTCCGGCTACTCGCCGCTGCCCTACAAGCTCAGCATCTGGGTCATCTCGGCGGTGATGTGCGCGGTCGCCGGTGCCCTGTACGTGCCGCAGGTGGGCATCATCAACCCCGGCGAGATGAGCGCGGCCAACTCCATCGAGATCGCGGTCTGGGCCGCCGTCGGCGGACGTGCCACCCTGATCGGGCCCATCGTCGGCGCTTTCCTGGTCAATGGCGCCAAAAGCTGGCTGACGGTGACGGCGCCGGAATTCTGGCTGTACTTTCTGGGGGCGCTGTTCATTGCAGTGACGCTGTACCTGCCCAAGGGCATCGTCGGCCTGCTCGACAGATTCAAGCGCAAGGGAGGTGCGGCATGACCCCCGACCTCATGAAGCGCGGCGCCGAGCGCGTCCAGCAGCATGCCGAGCAGCTGGCCCGGGCCACCGCCTCGGGCGGACGTGACGCCGGCTATGGCCGGGTGCTGCAGGACCGCAACGCGGTCGACGTGAGCCACGGACGCATCCTTTACCTGGAGGACGTGAGCGTGAGCTTTGACGGCTTCAAGGCCATCAACCAGCTCTCGCTGGACATCGCGCCGGGCGAGCTGCGCTGCATCATCGGTCCCAACGGCGCCGGCAAGACCACGATGATGGACATCATCACCGGCAAGACCCGGCCCGATGCGGGCACGGTGTTTTTTGGCAGCACCATCGACCTGCTGCGGCACAACGAGCCCGAAATCGCCCGACTCGGCATTGGCCGCAAGTTCCAGAAGCCCACCGTCTTCGAGCAGCTGACCGTCTTCGAGAACCTCGAACTTGCGCTCAAGACCCACAAGGGCGTGCGGGCCTCGATGTTCTTCAGGCTCGACTCGGCCCAGTGCGACCGTCTGGCCGAAGTGCTGCACACCATCCACCTGGCCGCGCAGGTGGGCACCCTGGCCGGTGTCCTCAGCCACGGCCAGAAGCAGTGGCTGGAGATCGGCATGCTGCTCATGCAGGACCCCAAGCTGCTGCTGCTCGACGAACCCGTGGCCGGCATGACTGACCATGAGACCGAACGCACGGCCGAGCTGTTTCTGGGCCTCAAGGGCAAGCATTCGCTGATGGTGGTCGAGCACGACATGGGCTTCATCCGCACCCTGGGCGGCACTGTCACCGTGCTGTGCGAGGGCGCGGTGCTGGCCCAGGGCACGATCGACCAGGTGCAGGCCGACGAACGGGTGATCGAGGTTTATCTGGGCCGCTGAAGGACATTGCCATGCTGGAAGTCACACACATTCACCAGTACTACGGCGGCTCGCACATCCTGCGCGATGTGAGCCTGAGCGCCGCCCCCGGCCGCGTCACGGTGCTGCTCGGGCGAAATGGCGTGGGCAAGACCACCCTGCTCAAAAGCCTGATGGGCCTGGTGCCCATCAAGAGCGGCAGCATCCGCCTGGCCGGGCAGGACATCAGCCACGCCAAACCCCATGAGCGCGCGGCCGCCGGCATCGGCTATGTGCCGCAAGGCCGCGAGATCTTTGCGCGCCTGACGGTGGAAGACAACCTGCGCATGGGCCTGGCCACGCAGCCCGGCGGCACGCCCATCCCGCCGCAGCTGTTCGAGCTGTTCCCGGTGCTCCGGCAGATGCTGCACCGCCGGGGGGGCGATCTCTCGGGCGGGCAACAGCAGCAGCTGGCGATTGCCCGCGCACTGGCTGCCAGGCCGCGCCTGTTGATCCTGGACGAACCCACCGAGGGCATCCAGCCCAGCATCATCAAGGACATTGGCCGTGTGATCCGCAAGCTGGCCGACGAGGGCATGCAGGGCCAGCGCATGGCGATCGTGCTGTGCGAGCAGTACTACGACTTTGCCGAAGCACTGGCCGATGACTACCTGGTGATGGAGCGAGGCGAAGTGATCGCCAGCGGGCCGGGCAGCGAGATGCAGACGAAGAATGTGCGCGAGCTGGTGGCGATTTGAGGGGGCGGCGTGCCGCTGCCGGCGAGGTCCTCAGATCTCGTCAATCGCTGTCGAGACGGGGGCAGCCTCGCCAGCTCGGTCAGCAATCGAAAAGCGGTCGTCGGTGCGCGTGTAAAAACTGGCCCCGAAACGGGCAATGGGCCGGTAGTCCCTGAGGTTGACACGCCAGGCCTCGGTGTCAATCAGGCCGTCCCGTGCGGCCATCCACCTGATGCGGCCAATGAAGACATAGCGGCTTGGGGTTTCCAGCTTTTCGTGCAGCACACATTCAAAGGCAATGGGCGCCTCGGCAATGCGAGGCGGCGCAACGCAGTGTGAAGGCACCGGCGTCAGGCCCACCGCGGCCAGCTCGCTCACATCCGAAGGAAACGCTTCACCACAGGCATGCATTTTCTCTGCCATCGGCTCGTCCGACATGTGGACCACGAATTCACCGTTGTCGAGGATGTTGGCCGCCGTGTCCTTGAGCCGGCCATCGGCGAGGCGGTTGATGCTGACCATGAGGATGGGCGGGTCCTCGCCGATCATGTTGAACATGGAAAACGGGGCGGCATTGGCCACACCGGTTTTGCCCAAGGTGGTCACCAGCGCAATCGGACGAGGCACGATGAGGCTGGCCATCAGCTTGTAGCGCTGGTAGCTGCTGATCTCCTCAAAATTGACTTCGGTCATGGGGCAGTCCTGATGGTGTCTGCATCGGCGCAGGAAAAAGGAAAAGGCGGTGAAATCCATCCCCAGGGATTGGGGGTTCACCGCCTTTGGGCCGCTGGTGGATCAAACAATCACTTCAACGTTTGCCCGTTTGGCCACCGCTGTCCAGGTGCTGATTTGCGACTGTATCAGCTTGACGAAGTCGTCACCCAGAACCGGCGTTTTGCGCGGCAAGGTCTGGATGTCCTCCAGACGCGCAGCGATGTCGGGTTTGGCCAGGATCTCCGGGATCAGGGCCGTCAGGCGCTGTGCGATGGGCGCGGGCAGATTCTTGGGTGCCGACAGACCCAGCCACTGGGAGCCGGTCAGCGAGGGCAGGCCCTGTTCTGCGAAGGTGGGGATGTTGGGCAGGGCCGGCAGACGCTGGGGCGTGGAGACCGCCAGGGCCCGCAGGGTTCCGCCCTTGAGCTGGTTGACGTTGGTGGTGACCGGATCGAAAACGCTGTCGATCTGCCCGCCCATCAGGTCCTGGATGGCCGGTGCGCTGCCCTGGTAGGGCACGTGGTCATGCTCGGCGGCCTTGCCATCGATCTTGAGCAGTTCGCCAAACAGGTGGTTGGCCGAGCCGATGCCCGAGGAGCCGTAGCGGTGCACCTTGGTCCTGGCGGCATTGACGTACTGGGTCAGGTTTTGATAGGGCGAATTGGCACGCACCAGCAGGAGCATCGGTGCTTCCACCAGCATGCCCATGTGGGTGAAGTCGGCGACCGGGTCAAAAGGCATGGAGCGGCGTGTGGCCGTCGCAAAGACGTGCACGGATGCGTGGCTGACCAGCAGGGAATACCCATCGGCAGGCTGGCGCGAGGCGTATTCGGTGCCGATCAGGCCACCGGCGCCCGCGCGGTTTTCCACCACCACACTTTGTGACAGGGCCTGGGACAGGTGGGGCGCCATCAGGCGGGCAATGGTGTCCACCAGACCGCCGGGCGGGTACTGGCAGATCAGCCGAACCGGGCCGCGTGTGGGCCAGGCGGCAGATTGGGCATGCACCCAGGGGGCTGCGAGAGCGGCTGCACCTGCGGTGAGAAGGTCACGACGTTTCATGGGAATGCTCCTGAGTTGATGTGAAAGGACGCAAGGGTTGGCATGGTCAAGCCTCATCCACACTGCATCAAACGTGCCAGGCACTTCCCAGTCGAGCGCAGTTCAAAGGCATGCAAAATGCTTGCAAGGCGTACCGCCCGTGCGCCAACTTGGGGCTGGCCGCCCAGGACAGAGGCAACCGATCCCTGTTCTGCTCTTCCATGCACCATGCTGGCGCATGCTTGACCGACATCTGCATCCTGACCACCATGAACCTGCCCATTGCACGCAAACTGTTGATGATCAACCCGAACACCAATGCCCTGACCACCCAGCGGCTGCAGGAGGTCTTGCGCGCACAGGTGCCCGGGCACGTTGAACTGCACGTCCTCACGGCAGCGTTCGGCTCGCACTACATCGCCTGCGAAGCCAGTCATGCGGTGGCTGCCCACGCCTGCCTGCAGGCTTGGGCGCAGCACCGCCAGGCAACGCCCGGGCCACTGCACGGGGTGCTGATCGGCTGTTTTGGTGATCCGGGTTTGTTTGCATTGCGAGAGGCCTGCGGCTGCCCGGTGACCGGACTGGCCGAAGCCTCCTTCATCCTTGCAGCGCAACGCGGGGCTTTTGCCATCGTGACCGGAGGGGCCCGCTGGAAACCCATGCTGGAGCGCCTGGCGCAATCGCTGGGCTATGGACAGCTGCTGCGCCATGTGGAAACCGTGGCGCCCAGCGGCGCCGCGCTGCAGGCCGACCCCGACATGGCCATGCGCTGCCTGGCCGACGCCTGCGCCAGGGCCGCCGCATCCGGGGTGGAGTCTGTCATTCTGGGCGGGGCAGGGCTGGCCGGTTATGCACAGGGTTTGCGTTCGCACTGCCCCGTGCCCTTGATCGACAGCGCCGAGGCGGGTCTGCAGGTCATGCTGCGGGACCTTGCACCACCGGCGCCGCATCGGGACGACGGCTTTTTTGCGCAATGGCGCGACATGGCACCGGCCATCATGCAGCTGCCAGCACGTCCATGACGGTGGCCGCACAGGACCAGGCCGGGCGGCGCGGTGCAGGCCAGGCAGGTTCGGCAGCGGGTGGCGATGGGAGCGCAGCCAAGCGCAATCCGCCCTTGCAGGTGGCCCGTCACCCCCGACCATCGGGGCCAGAGGCCGCGCCTACAGACTCCACAACCGGGGCGGCGTCCCCGGCAATCCCCACAGCGTCTGCCGCCATGCCGCCCACACCGGCCGCAGCAGCTGCATGGCCGGCTCCACCACCGGCGCCAGCACACGCAGCACGATGACCTGTGGGTGGGCTTGCGTGGCACCCGCCTGCAGCCGCAGGGGACTGGCGTCGATGGCGGCGCGGGCAGCGTCCAGTGCGGCTTCGGCGCGGTCTGGCGCCATGGCACTGCCTGCTGCAAACACCAGGGTGGCCATGCAGCGCTGGCCCGCCAGTCCCAGCGGGCTGTTCATCAGGCGCGCGTCATCTGCGGCCATGGTCCCGCGCTCAAGCCACACCCCCGGGATTTCCAGGTGCTGCCTGAAGGTGCCGCGCTCGAATGGTTGCTGCGCATGGGGCAGGCCCAAGGCGGTGAGGTCCCAGGCCATCAGTTCGGCCGTGGGGGCGAGTTCAAAGCGGGCCAGGTTGAGCGCGTCGCATCCGCTGTAGGCCAGGGCTTCGAGCGGCAGCCATTCGAGCCGGGCGCCCTCGTCCAGACGCACCTGCACCTGTTGCGTGGCCAGGCCCGCTTCGCTGCGGTAGAAGCGGGTGGCCCCTGGTGTGGTCACCAGGCCGTGCGCGCCCGTGCCCACGGTGACATGCATGTCCAGCAGATCGCCGCCCACCAGGCCGCTGGGCGGGTGCACCAGCACGTTGTGGCAGACGGCGTCGCCCTCGGGGTAGAGGCTTTGCAGGATGCGCAGCGGCCCCTGGTGCACAAAGCGGGCCACGCTGCGGCCTGCTTCGAGCCGGTAGTCGAGGTCCAGGCGGGCGAGCCAGCTCATGCCGCAGGCGCCACGCTGACGCCGACTTTCAGGCTGTGGGACTGTCCGCCCTGCAGCACGCCGCGCAGCGGCGACACATCGGCAAAGTCGCGGCCCCAGGCCAGGACCACATGGTCTTCGCCCGGGGCGCCAAAGCCCCAGCGGTCGTTGGTCGGGTCCAGGTCGAGCCAGCCGCCGCAGGGGCTGCCCGCCAGCTCGGGCAGGTAGACGGATGCCCAGGCGTGCGAGGCATCGGCGCCGATCAGGCGCGGCTGCCCCTCGGGCGGATGCGTGAGCAGGTAGCCGCTGACGTAGCGCGCTGCCAGGCCCAAAGACCGCAGGCAGGCGATCAGGATGTGCGCGAAGTCCTGGCACACGCCACGGCGCGCCTGCAGGGCCTGCAGGGCCGGGGTGTGCACATCGGTGCTCTGGCTGGCGTAGGTGAAGTCGCGGTGCAGGGTGTGCATCAGGTCGATGGCTGCAGCCTGCAGCGCCCGGCCTGGCGCAAAGCTGTTGCGGGCATAGGCTGCAAACTGTTCGTGCAGCGGCGCATGGTGCGAGCCGAACACAAAGCAGGCCTGCGCATCGCCGGGCTGGCCGCTGCGGTAGCGAAAGTGCTCGCGCACCGCCTCCCAGGGCTGCCGGCCTTGCAGGTCCAGCGGTACGGCGGTGTCGACTTCACTGCGCGCCACCACCTGCAGCTGCGTGTGTGGATGCACCAGCGTCCACCAGGCTTGCGGGTTGCCAAAAGCGTCCAGCCCATGGCGCAGGCCTTCGGGGGCGGGGCTGATCTGCAGGTCAAAGTGGCGCACACGCTGCAGAGCGGTCGCACGCGGCTGCAGGTGCGCCGTGTGCTGGGCGGTCTCGACGGCGGACCGGTAGTCGTAGACGGTCTCGTGCTGGACGGTCAGGCGCATGGTCACAGCCCCACACTGTGCGCGGCCTGGCCGCTGTGCGTGAAAAACAGGCCCGACAGGCCTTCTGCCACGGCGCGCGCGTTGCTGCGGTACTGCGCCAGCAGGGCCAGCAGGACCTCGGGCGCCGTGCTGTCCTGCGGCCACAGCAGCAGCGGGTCGGCGGGGGTCTCGGGCAGCAGGGCGGCCAGGCGGTGGGTCGCGCCGTTGGCCAGGTGTTCGATGCGGCGCAGGCGCGAGCGCAGGGTCTGCGCCACCCAGGCCAGCGAGCGCGGGTTGTCGGGGCTGGTCACCAGCAACTCGACCAGGGCCTGCGGGGTGCGGCTTTGCTGGTACTGGGCATGGAAGCTGATGGTGCTGTCAAACAGGTTGAGCAGGCCATCAAAGCCGGCCTGTTCCTTGAACAGCCTCGCCTCGATGGCCAGCGCCAGGGCCCCGGCCAGAAAGTCCAGCCGTTCAATGTGGCGGCCCATCGAGAGCAGGCGCCAGCCATCGTCGCGGCTCATGCGGTCGGTCTGGAAGCCGGTCAGCGCGGCCAGGTGCTGGCTGGTTTGCTGCAGGCTGCGGCGGGCCACCGGCGTGGGGGGCACGCGGCCGGGCTGGGTCTGTTCGGTCCGGCGCCAGCATTCGAAAAACTGCGCCTCGGTTTCCTGCAGCATCTGTGCATGCTCGGGCGAGAGGCGCTCGCGCACCGCATTGGCTGCCCGCGCCAGTGCCCGCAGGTTGTAGCCCACGCTGGTGGCCTGCGCCGTGTCCCACAGGCCGGCCACCAGGGCGCGCTCGAACACCCGCAGCGACTGCTGGGCGGTCGGCACTTCAGCCGCGACCAGGCCATGGCGCTGTGCCATGCGGCTGAGCCAGCCCAGCAGGCGCTGGCTGCTCTGGTCTTCGCTGCCCAGCACGTCCAGGCCCAGGCGGGCCAGGCGCAGGGTGTTTTCGGTGCGCTCGCTGTAGCGGCCCATCCAGAACAGGTTGTCGGCGGCGCGGCTGGTGACCAGGCGCTGGCGCGACGCTGGCGGCTGTCCACCGAGCAGGCTCATGGCGTTGACCGCCTCGCGCGAAGGCGCCTGCACCCAGACATCGGCGCTGCTGCCGCCACGCTGCATCGAGGCAATGCCTTCGTGTGTGCCCAGGCGGGCCAGGCCGCCGGGCAGCACCTGCCACTGGCCTCGGGCATCGGTGACGGCAAACACGCGCAGGATGACCGGGCGGCTTTGCAGGGCGTCTTCGGGCCTGGCCGCATCGTTCCAGACCGGCAGGTGCGAGGGCGGCAGCCAGGACTGCACCGTGTGTGCCTCGGGGTCGCGCAGGATGCGGCCGGCCCATTCATCGCGCTCGCGCAGGCCCATCTGGCGGCCCAGCCGCGGCTCAAAGCCCTGGCGGGCTCCCTCGCTGGGGTAGGTGGGTTTGATGATGCCGCCCTGGCCCTGTTCGGCCAGCTGTTGCAGGGCCTCGGACACGGCAGCGGCCTCACCGCACCACCAGCTGGGGATGGCGGGCAGCACCAGTTCCTCGCCCAGCAGGTGCCGGGCCAGCGCCGGCATGAAGCCCAGCAGCGCATTCGATTCAAGAAAGCCCGAGCCCGGGGTGTTGGCCACCAGCACCTGGCCGCTGCGCACTGCCTGCAGCAGGCCCGGCACGCCCAGCGCCGAATCGGCGCGCAGCTCCAGCGGGTCCAGCCAGGTGTCGTCCACCCGCTTGAGCAGGCCATGCACCCGTTGCAGACCCTGCAGGGTCTTGAGAAAGAGCTGCTCGCCGCGCACCGTCAGGTCTTCGGCCTGCACCAGCGTCAGGCCAAGGTAGCGGGCCAGGTAAGCGTGCTCGAAATAGGTTTCGTTGTAGGGTCCGGGGGTGAGCAGGGCGATGTGCGGTGCTTCGCCAGCAGCCACCGGGCAACGGGCCTTGAGGCCCTCGACCAGGGCCTGGTAGGTGGCGGCCAGGCGTTGCACCGGCAGGGCCTCGAAGGCCTCCGGGAACAGGCGCGAGACGATCAGCCGGTTTTCCAGCAGGTAGCCCAGGCCCGAGGGGGCCTGCGTGCGTTGCGAGAGCAGCCACCACAGGCCATCGGGCCCGCGTGCCAGGTCAAAGGCGGCCAGGCTCAGGTAGTGTCCGCCCACTGGGGCCACGCCATGCATGGGGTGCAGGTAGCCCGGATGGCCCTGCACCAGGGCGGCGGGCAGCAGGCCGCAGGCCAGCAGCTGCTGCGGGCCGTAGGCGTCGGCCATGATGTGCTCGAGCAGGGCCATGCGCTGGCGCACCCCGCGCTCGATCTGCTGCCAGGCCTGGGCGCCGATCATCAGCGGGAACAGGTCCAGCGCCCAGGGCCGCTGCGGCTGCTCGGCCTGGGCGTAGACGTTGTAGGTGATGCCGTTGTCGTGCACCTGCCGGCGCAGGCTGGCCATGCGCTGGTTCAGGCTGTTGAGGCCGTCGGGGCCCAGCCGCGCCAGCAGGTCCGACCACAGCAGGCCGGGCGGATGGGCCGCATCGCCCTCGGTGCTCAGGCGGTTGCGCAGTTCATCCCAATGCCCGGCGGGCGCGCGCTGGGCGTGCAGGCGCAGCCAGCTCATGGGCTCGGGCGGGTCATCGGCGGTGAGGGGCGAGGCCGGGATGTCGGGCATGGCGCGATTGTCGCCTGATCGGCGTGTACCCGATGAGACATCGCGGCCATCACGGTGAGAGCGCCGCTCCTGCAAGGGGGATGCATCGTTCAGCGCAGATCGAGGGTGAACGGGAACTCGCGGCTGGCGGGCACGCCGATGGCGGGCTGCACCTGCGCCATGCGGCCAGGCGTGTGGCCCATGCGGAAGAAGCGCGCCAGGCGGCGGCTCTCGGCCTCGTAGGCGTTGACCGGGAAGGTGTCGTAGTTGCGCCCGCCCGGGTGCGCCACATGGTACTGGCAGCCACCCAGGCTGCGTTTCATCCAGATGTCGACGATGTCGAAGGTCAGCGGCGCATGCACACCGATGGTGGGGTGCAGCGCAGACGGCGGGTTCCATGCCTTGTAGCGCACGCTGGCCACCCACTGGCCCGCCACGCCGGTGGGCTGCAGGGGCAGGCTTTGGCCATTGACGGTGACGCTGTGGCGCGAGGGGTTGAGACCGCTGACATGCACCTCGATGCGTTCGAGCGAAGAGTCCACATAGCGCACGGTGCCGCCAATCGCACCTTCCTCCCCCATGACATGCCAGGGCTCGAGCGCGTTGCGCAGGGTCAACACCACGCCGTCCACACAGACTTCGCCGACCTGCGGGAAACGGAACTCGAAATGCGGCGCGAACCAGGAAGGATCGAAGTGGTAGCCGCAGTCGCCCAGCTCGGTGAGCACATCGTCAAAGTCCTGCCTGATCCAGTGGTGCATCATGAAGCGGTCGTGCAGCTCGGTGCCCCAGCGGGTCACGGGGGCGGTGCAGGGGCTGTCCCAGAAGCGCGCCACCAGGGCGCGCAGCAGGAGCTGCTGCACGATGCTCATGCGCGCATGTGGCGGCATCTCGAAGGCGCGCAGCTCCAGCAGGCCCAGGCGGCCGGTGCTGGCGTCGGGCGAATACAGCTTGTCGATGCAGAACTCGCTGCGGTGGGTGTTGCCCGTCACATCGATCAGGATGTTGCGCAGCGTGCGGTCGATCAGCCACGGTGGCATATCGGCGCCAAATTGTTGGCGGTTGCTGGCGATTTCGCGCAGCGCGATCTCCAGCTCATAGACCTGGTCGTTGCGCGCTTCGTCCACGCGCGGCGCCTGGCTGGTCGGGCCGATGAACATGCCGGAAAACAGGTAGCTCAGGCTGGGGTGGTTGTGCCAGTACAGGATCAGGCTGGCCAGCAGCTCGGGTCGGCGCAGGAACGGGCTGTCGGCGGCGGTGGCCCCGCCCAGGACCATGTGGTTGCCGCCGCCGGTGCCAGTGTGGCGACCGTCGGTCATGAATTTCTCTGCCGACAGGCGGGACGCGAACGCCGCCTCGTAAAGAAACTCGGTGTGCGCCACCAGCTCGCGCCAGTTGTGGGCGGGGTGGATGTTCACCTCGATCACCCCCGGGTCGGGCGTGACCTGCAACAGTTTCAGGCGTGCATCGCGCGGGGGCGGGTAGCCCTCGAGCACGATCTGCACACCCAGCGCACTGGCGGTGGCTTCCACCGCCGAGAGCAGGTCCAGATAGTCCTCCAGCCGCGCCAGCGGCGGCATGAAGACGTAAAGCTGGGCAGCCTGGTCACCGTGCTCGCGTTCGGCTTTGGGGCCATTGGCGCGCATCGGGTCGCGCGCTTCGACCACCAGCGCGGTTCGGGTGAGCCAGCCGGCCGATTCGAAGCGGCCTGGCGGTCGGCTGGCCGTGCCGGCCCTGGTGCCACCGGGCGCGCCGGTGCCGGCACCTGTGGCCCGGCCGGCAGCCGGTGGCTGGGCCTGGGCTGCCGCACGCTGCGCCCGGATGGCGGCCGCGCTGGGCAATGGCGGGCGCGGTGCAAACGGGTCCTGCGCGATCAGCCAGGGCGTGTCGCCCTCGCTGACCCAGGGCAGGCTGTCGAGTGGCAGGCGGTAGCCCATCGGCGAATCGCCCGGGATCAGGTACATGCGTTCGTCGCGGAAAAACCAGGGCCCGGTGCGCCAGCGCGGGCCACCCAGCGCGACGTCGCCGGCCTCAAGCGGCAGCGCATAGCCGACCACGCTGTCGAGCTTCTGGCCGAAGACCCGGCGCAGGCGTGCACGCTCGAGCTCGTCGTCCAGCCGGGCATCGAAGGGGTCGACATTGACCGGCAGGCGGCGTTCGCGCCAGAGGTAGTACCAGGTGTCTTCATAGCCCGGCTGCACATGGCGATCGCTCAGGCCGAGCTGGCGTGTCAGGGTCTGCAGGAAGCGGCGGGCGTCCTCGCTGGTGTAGTGGCGGGGCTCGCGTTCGTCGGCAAACAGGGTGGGGTCGTGCCAGATGGGTTCGCCATCGGCGCGCCAGCAGATCGACAGCGCCCAGCGCGGCAGTTGCTCGCCGGGATACCACTTGCCCTGGCCAAAATGCAGAAAGCCGCCCTGGCCGTATTCGGCGCGCAGCCTGTGCACCAGCTCGGTGGCAAAACCGCGCTTGGTCGGACCGAGCGCATCGGTGTTCCATTCGGGCGCATCGCGCGCGTCGATGCCGACAAAGGTGGGTTCGCCACCCATGGTCAGCCGCACATCGCCGGCCTCCAGCTGGGCATCCACCCGCTCGCCCAGGGCCAGCACGGCCTGCCATTGTTCCTCGGTGTAGGGCTTGGTCACGCGCGGAGATTCGTGGATGCGGCTGACCCGCATCTCGTGGTCGAACTGCACCTCGCATTCGTCGATCAGGCCCTCGATCGGTGCCGCGCTTGACGGCTGGGGCGTGCAGGCCAGCGGGATGTGGCCTTCACCGGCCAGCAGGCCCGAGGTCGGGTCCAGCCCGATCCAGCCCGCGCCGGGCAGGTACACCTCGCACCAGGCATGCAGGTCGGTGAAGTCCACCTCGCTGCCGCTGGGGCCGTCCAGCGCCTTCACATCGGGCGCCAGCTGGATCAGGTAGCCCGAGACAAAGCGCGCGGCCAGGCCCAGGTGGCGCAGCAGCTGCACCAGCAGCCAGGCCGAGTCGCGGCAGGAGCCGCTGCGTTTGGCCAGGCTTTCTTCGGGCGTCTGCACCCCCGGCTCGAGCCGGATGAGGTAGCTGATGTCGGCCTGCAGCCGCTGGTTGAGGCCGACCAGGAAGTCGATGGTGCGCTGCTCGCGGCGGTCGATGCCCGCCAGGTACTGCTGGAACAGCGGCGCCCGGGCCAGCCCGGCGCTGCAGACCAGGTAGGGGGCCAGTTCTTCTCGCAGCTCGGCTGCGTAAGTGAGCGGCACGGTCTCGGCCGAGGGCTCCAGAAAGAAATCGAAGGGGTTGTAGACCGCCATTTCGGCCACCAGGTCGACGGTGACCTTCAGGCGCGTGGTTTTTTCGGGGAAGACCAGGCGCGCCTGGTGGTTGGCAAACGGGTCCTGCTGCCAGTTGATGAAGTGCTCGGCGGGATCGACGCGCAGGCTGTAGGACAGGATGCGGCTGCGGCTGTGCGGCGCCGGCCGCAGCCGCACCACCTGCGGGCCAAGCTGGATGGGCCGGTCGTAGCGGTACTCGGTGACGTGGTGCAGGGCGACGTGGATGGACATGCTGGGGCTCGACGGTGGCAGCTTGGAATGCTTAAATGCAATTTCGATAAGCAAGAGGCGCGCCAGTGCATGGACATGCACGCGGACGTGCACAGGGAGGGGACATGCCGAACAAGCGTGCGGCCACGGCCTGGCCGTGGGCGTTTGCTGCCTGGATGGCGGGCATTGCGCTGCAGCTGCAGCAGGCCCAGCTGCAGCCGGCCTGGGTCTGCGCCGCCGCCGGGCTGGCCGGCGCCCTGCTGCTGGTCTGGGGCCGCTTTGCCGCGCTGCGCCTGCCGGGACTGGCGGTGCTCGCCTGGGCGCTGACCGGTTTGCACGCCCTGGCCATGCAGCGCCCCCTGCCGCCCGCGCTGGAGGGGCAGAACCTCGATGTGGTCGGCCGCGTGGCCGCGATGGTGCAGCGCCAGGACGTGGGCCTGCGCTTTCGCTTCGAGCTCGAGGAGGTGCAGCTGCAGGGCCGGTCGGTGCCGCTGGACGGCACGGTCGATCTGGGCTGGTACGCGGCCTCGGCACGCGACGGCGATGCCGCCGACCTGGGCGCCTGGCCCAGCCTGCAGCCGGGCGAGCGCTGGCGCTTGCGGGTGCGGCTGAAGGCGCCGCACGGACACATCAATCCGGGCGGCTTTGACTACGAGCTGTGGCTGTGGGAGCGGGGCATCCTCGCCAGCGGCTATGTGCGCCAGGGGCGCGGCGATCCGCCGCCCGAGCGGCTGGCAGCGACGGCACTGCACCCGCTCGAGTGGGCGCGCCAGCAGGTGCGCGATCGCCTGCTGGCACGGCTGTCGGCCGCGCCGGACCAGGCCAGCGTGGCGGGCATCCTGGCGGCCCTGGTCACCGGCGACCAGGCGGCCATCGAGCGCAATGACTGGGATGTCTTCCGTGCCACCGGCGTGTCGCACCTGATGAGCATCTCTGGCGTGCACGTGACCATGCTGGGCTGGCTGGTGGCGGGCCTGGCCAGCCGCCTGTGGCGGCGCAGCGCGCTGTGGGGCTGGCAGGGCCCGCTGCACTGGCCCGCGCCCACGGTCGGTGCCTGGCTGGGGCTGGCGGTGGCGCTTGCCTATGCCCTGTTCAGCGGCTGGGGCGTGCCGGCCCAGCGCACCGTCTGCATGCTGGCGGTGGTCACCGTGCTGCGCCTGTCGGCGCGCGACTGGCGCTGGCAGCAGGTCTGGGCCCTGGCGGCGGCGGTGGTGGCCACTTTCGACCCCTGGGCCCTGCTGCAGCCGGGCTTCTGGCTGAGCTTTGTCGCCGTCGGCGTGCTGCTGGCCAGTGGCGCGCCGCAGCCCCCATCCCCACCAGACCCGGGGCTGCCGCGCACCGAAGTGGAGGGCTGGCGCACCGGGGTGGTGCATGTGCCGCGCGGGCTGCGCCCGTTGCGGACCGCTCTGGGCCAGGCCGGTGCACTGCTGCGCGAGCAGGCCCTGATCACCGTGGCCCTGCTGCCGCTGTCGTTGCTGTTTTTTGGCCAGTTCTCGGTGGTGGGCCTGCTGGCCAATCTGCTGGCGATCCCCTGGGTCACGCTGCTGGTCACGCCGCTGGCCCTGCTGGGTGTGCTGCTGCCCTGGGCCTGGGATCTGGCCGCCTGGAGCCTGCAGCCGCTGATCGCCTGGCTGGGCCTGCTGGCGCAGTGGCGCGGCGCCAGCGTGTCGCTGCCGGTGCCGCCCTGGCCGCTTGCGGTCGCCGCCTTGCTGGGGGGACTGCTGCTGGTGCTGCGCGGCCCCTGGTGCTGGCGCCTGTTGGGCCTGCCGCTGCTGCTGCCGGTGCTGCTGTGGCAAGCGCCCCGGCCAGGGGCGGGCCAGTTCGAGCTGCTGGCGGCCGATGTGGGGCAGGGCACTGCGGTGCTGGTGCGCACCGCCCGCCACAGCCTGCTCTACGACGCCGGGCCGCGCTACTCGCCCGAGAGCGACGCCGGCCACCGGGTGCTGGTGCCGCTGCTGGCGCACCTGGGCGAGCGGCTGGACCTGCTGCTGCTGAGCCACCGTGACCTGGACCACATCGGCGGCGCGCGGGCCGTGCTCGACATGCAGCCCGGTGCGCGGCTGCTGTCGTCGCTGCCGCCGGGCCATGCGCTGACCCAGGGGCGGCAGGCCCAGGCCTGCGCCGCCGGCCAGTCCTGGGTCTGGGATGGCGTGCGCTTTGAGCTGCTGCACCCATTGCCCTCGGCCGACCTGCTGCGCGGGGCCAGCAATGCGCTCAGCTGCGTGCTGCGCATCGAGGCAGCGGGTGCTTCGGCCCTGCTGGCCGGTGACATCGGCGCCGCCCAGGAGCGCGAGCTGCTGGCGCGGGGGCTGGCCCCGGTCGACCTGCTGCTGGTGCCGCACCACGGCAGCAAGACCTCTTCGAGCGCGGCCTTTGTGCAGGCGCTGCAGCCGCGGCTGGCGCTGGTGCAGGCGGGATGGCGCAACCGCTTCGGCCACCCGGCGCCCGAGGTGGTGGCGCGCTACCAGGCGCAGGGGGTGGACCTGCTCGATTCCCCCCGCTGCGGCGCCCTGCGCTGGCACAGCCAGACCCCCGGGCAATGGCAGTGCGCGCGCGAGACCGGGCGCCGTTACTGGCACCATCGCCCGCCTTGAGCCGGGTCAAGTGCTGGCGGGCATGCGAATTGCTAAGCTGTTGGAAGGAGAGTTCGTATGCGCCGATTCGATGAGATGTATGCCCGACTGCCCGAAGGGGGCGATGCCGTGGCCGTCCGCCCGCATTACCAGGCCTATGCCCGCTGGCTGGCCGCGCAGGACCCCAGGCTGATGCAGTCGCGCCGTGACGAGGCCGAAGTGATCTTCCGCAACGTCGGCATCACCTTTGCTGTCTACGGCGACAAGGACGAGGACGGCTCGGGCACCGAGCGCCTGATCCCCTTCGACCTGATCCCCCGCATCATCCCGGCGCACGAATGGCAGTCGATGGAAGCCGGGCTGGTGCAGCGGGTCACGGCCCTCAACCGCTTCATCCACGACATTTACCACGACCAGGAAATCCTCCGGGCGGGCGTGATCCCGCGTGAGCAGATCGAGGGCAATGCCCAGTATCGGCCCGAGATGGTGGGTGTGGACGTGCCCAACCAGATTTACTCGCACATCAGCGGCATCGACATCGTGCGGGCGCCCGACAGCGCGGGCCAGGGCGAGTACTACGTGCTCGAAGACAACCTGCGCGTGCCCAGCGGGGTGAGCTACATGCTCGAAGACCGCAAGATGATGATGCGGCTCTTTCCGGACCTGTTCAGCCAGCACCGTGTGGCGCCGGTGGCGCATTACCCCGACCTGCTGCTGGAGACCCTGCGCGCCAGCAGCCCGGCCACCACGGCCGAGCCCACGGTGGTGGTGCTCACGCCCGGCATGTACAACAGCGCCTATTTCGAGCACGCCTTCCTGGCCCAGCAGATGGGTGTGGAGCTGG
>JACCED011580436.1_pt1 | contig 27417 bp, 17 predicted proteins | sample 7455021 | NCBI WGS metagenome assembly JACCED01 (sample SAMN15323456, study PRJNA562643) | freshwater metagenome | isolation source: river surface water | place: USA:Blue River Watershed | collected 2017-08-19 | reverse complement strand
TATTTCCGCACCACGTTCTCGATACCTGAGACCACTGCACCGTCTTCACTCTCCGCACGGGTCAAGTTTGACGACGGACTCGCCCTCTACCTGAACGGTGAGGAGGTCTTCCGATCTGAAAACCTCCCCAAAGGTGCTGGAATCTTTGACGTAGCAACCTCATCCGTCGCCGATGAAAACGCCGTAACGACAATCAATATTCCGGTGCGGTTCCTGAGAACTGGTCTGAATGTGGTATGCGCCGAGATCCATCAGAACTCACCGGAAAGCTCCGACATCTCCTTCCGATGCGAGTTGGAAAGCGAATCTTCGATAACGTCTCAGATCCCGATTCCCGACGGACAGAACACCTTGAAACTTCGATCCCTCCAGAATGGCGAGTGGAGCGCTCTCACAACCGTCACTCTCGACGCCGGCAACTCCTCTGCCCTCCTCGTGAACACCTCTGGCATCGCATTGGAAGCCGGCAAATCTGGATCTATCGCGCTCAACATCCAAAACGGAGGATCCACGTCAATCAACAGCCCCATCCGCATCGAATGCGAGATGCCCGCAGGATTCCGACTGGAAACCGGCGCAGGTCCGAACTGGCAAGTGCTCTCCGCGTCCGCCACCCGGTTGTCCGCCATCCTTATCCAACCAGTTCCGGCGGGATCGACATCCACAACCCTCAATCTCAAGGGAACCGTTTCAACCACCGCTGGGGAGTCACTCCAGATCACGACCGTTCTCGAGGTCGATGGGAAACGCCTTGCACCTGCTTCCGAGCCCGCACCGATGCCTGTGACGCGGACCGGGCCCACCACCTTGGCCCTCTCCAGCGCTGGCTTCAGCGTATCATCCGATTCCACAGAGGCCGTCATATCGATTATCCGGACAGGCGACTTCTCAGGTCCATCTTCGGTGACCCTCAGCACATCGGATGGAACCGCCATGAAGGCCTCTGATTATCTGCCGATAGCACAAACGGTGAACTTCGCCCCAGGGGAGTACGAAAAGCAGGTCGCAATCAGCGTGTTCACTCCCTCTGACGCTGAACGCATCGAGAACTTCAAGGTCACACTCAGCAAACCTGCATCCGCCCGACTTGGCGCCCCTGCATCCGCCCTCGTCGTCATCGCTGGCCGGGACAACATCCCACCAATCATCCAGAACACCACCAAGGACACAGGCTTGCTCACGTTGCCGTTCGCTACCCTGACGGGAACCGCCACCGATGACCAAGCGGTCGCCTCGATCGAGGTCAGCGTGAACGGATCTCCTTGGCAACCTTTCGCGCCGCCCCAACCGTTCGCTTCTAAGAGGGCAACCTTCGCGGCCCCGTTGGAACTTCAGCCCGGAATGTCGACCATCGCGCTCCGCGCCATCGACTTCGCGGGTAACACATCGTCTCCCGTCGTCACCACCCTCAATCGACTCCCCTCCGTCCCAGTCATCACCTCCAGCAATCCTCCGCAGGGAGGAACCATCACGACCAAACCGGCCGGTCTCGCGAACTGGATGCCGCAAGGCTCACCCGCGGAGTTCAGGGCCGTTCCAGCCGCAGGATGGTTTTTCTCCCATTGGATGATGAACCCGAACCCATCCGAGCAGCGCACGAATCCCTTGATTGTTTCCCCAGACCAGCCCACCGCAATCACCGCCGTGTTCAAACAGTCCCCGTATGGACCCACTCGGTCCGGCAGTTTCATCGGCATACTGCAATCGGCGGACGGCAACCCCGCAAGCCGATCCTCTGAGGGTACCCTGAGGATTAACCTGACCAACACCGGCGCTTTCTCTGGCAACCTCACCTTGAACAACGCCTCCCTCCCGGTAGCAGGCAGTCTCGGGGTCTCCGGCGAGATCCTCACCACAGATTCTTCCTCGGAAATCGTTATCCCTCGAAAAGGCGAGTCCGCACTCAAACTCCAGCTGAAGATGGATTTGCACGCCAGCCCGGCCGTCGTTACCGCATCCGTTCAGACTGTCGAACGGACCTACTCCAGACCGCTCGCACAAAGCATCCTCAAACGCACGACATCCTCGACTCCCGCTCAATCATTCGAAATCAAACTCCGGCCCATCGACCCGCAGGATCGCCCTCGATTCTCCCTCCCTGACTCGCCCCTCAAGATCTCCATTACGAAGACCGCGAGCGGATCCCTTGTTGGCAAACTCCCAGATGGTTCGATGGTCTCGGGCTCGTTCCCAGTCTGCGAGGACGGTTCCCACCCTTTTGTGATGGCATACGGTCCGACCAAGCAACACCTCGTGAGTTCCGACACCTCGCTCTCTGCCCCGCAACGGGAAGCGCGGGTGTTGTGGATCCGCAATCCTGACCCCAACTACATCATCCCAGAAGGCTGGCCCGCAGGCATACCCATGTTTTGGGAGTCCTCGCGGTAGGCTGCCCCGCATCAGCAAATCAACAGGCACCGCACGCGCGCATTCACTCAACTCAACTTTCTGTGAATTTTTGACGCCCTGGTTCGTTGGTGAGCTCCTGAGACTTGCGTCCTCAAAAACGGCGCCGTTCGGCTCTCCGCGCTCGCACAGATTGTTTCCACGTCTCCCGCCACCACCACACGTCCGCCTCCGGAACCGGCCTCCGGCCCCATATCGATGACGTAATCAGCCTCAGCCATCACACCCGTGTGATGCTCAACAACAATCACCGTATGCCCCTCGTCCACCAACCGGTGTAAGACTTGAATCAGCCGAGCAACATCCTCCGAGTGAAGACCGATCGTCGGCTCTTCCAGAATATACAGCCCCGACTTGAACCGTCCGCCCCCAGCCATCCGCACCCCTTCCAATCGCCCCACTCCCCGCGCCAGCTCCGTCACCAACTTGAGCCGTTGCGCCTCCCCCCCACTCAGCGTCGGACTCGCCTGACCCAAGGTCAGGTAACCCAAACCCGAATCACACAACAGCTTCAGCGGACGCTGAATCGAGGGATGCGCAGAAAAATATTCCACCGCCTCATCCATCGACATCGCCAGAACCTCCGCCAAGTTCCGCCCCTGATACGTCACCTCCAACGTGGCTGAATTGAACCGTGCTCCTTCGCACACCGGACACCGCACGCGCGCCGAAGGAAGAAAATTCATCTCAATTTTCTTCTCTCCCTGCCCTCCGCACGCGCTACAACGCCCCTCCTCGGTATTGAAAGAAAATCGAGAGGGGTGATACCCGCGCATCCTCGATAACGGAGCTGCGGCAAACAGCTTGCGGATATCGTCAAAGATCCCGAGATACGTTGCCGGCGTGGACCGAGGCGTCTTCCCAATCGGCGACTGATCCACCTCATACACCGCAGAGATCCCCTCCAGCCCTTTAAGGGAACTCCATCGTGCACGCTCGTCGGACACGACCTCCTTGCCAGCTCCAATCGCTTTTTTCCCTTCCCCAGCCAACGCCGCGGCAATCGCCGGACGAAGCACGCCCCGAACAAGAGTGCTCTTCCCCGATCCCGACACACCCGTCACCACCGTCAATCGGGCTTTGGGAATCTTCACCGAAACGTCTCGCAAGTTACGAAACTGAATCCCTTGGACCTCAATGAAATCGACGCCCTCCAGCGAACGCCAACCTCCCTTCACCGGATGCCGCAACGGGGACTTCAATACCCGGCCCGTCGCAGAGTTCTTTACCCGCGCAATCTGTCCCACCGTACCCTCCGCGACCACGGTCCCTCCAAACCGTCCGGCTCCCGGCCCCAAATCCAGAACATGGTCCGCTCGCCGCAGCGCCTCCTCATCATGCTCCACCACCACCAATGAGTTTCCTCGCTTCACCAATCCCTCCAATGTATCGAGCAACGCGACGTTGTCCCTCGGATGCAACCCGATTGTCGGCTCATCAAGAATGTACAGGACCCCGCGAAGGTTTGATCCTAACTGTGAAGCCAACCGGATCCTCTGCGACTCACCACCACTCAAGGTCCGAGCAGAACGCCCCAACCCGAGGTACCCCAACCCAACGCGCTCCATGAACTCGAGTCGTTGCGATATCTCCGGCAAAATATCGCGCGCAACCTCCGCGTCGCGTCCTTTCAAACGGATTCCACGAGCCCAATCTAACGCCTCGACCGAGGTCATCCGCATGATCCGACCAATCCTCTGCCCCGCGACCTCCACTCCCCGCGCAATCCCATTCACGCGCGCTCCTTCACATTCTGGACAACACTCCAGTTCACCCTCCTCCAGCCCCTCAAACTGTCGCTCCTCGTCCATCTCGATTTCGAGCGCTCCATCTAACCGTGAGTTGGTCCGCGGAGTCCACACCTCCCCATATCCACGGCACGTCCCACACCGCCCATGGGGCGAGTTGAAGGAAAACAACCTCGGGTCCAAAGGCTCAAAGGATGCGTCGCAGTTCGGACAGGCCAGAACCGTACTCAAGGTGGTCCACTCCCCCGTATCGTCCAACAACGAGATGAAACCCCGCCCGAACTCCAACGCCTTACGTACCATCGGGCCAACCTGCGCCTCTGATTCCGGACGCCCCATTTCGGCCTCAATCGTGTGTTCACGGAACCGATCCAGTTTGGAAAACGCCTTCAACTCAGTGAACTTGCCGTCCACAAACAAACGCTCCACACCCATCCGCTTGGCTCGCTCGGCCACAGCGGTGTGAAAGCCTTTTCGTGCACGGATAAGCGGGAACAAAACGCTGAACCTCGTTTTCCGGAATCGCGCACAGGCCTCCGTGAGAATGGCCGCCTCGGTCCGCTCGGTCACCGGCACATCACAAACCGGACAGTTCAACACCCCAACCTTCGCGTACAACAAGCGAAGGAAGTGATAGATTTCCGTCACTGTTGCCACCGTCGATTTCGCGCCACCCCTCGTCAATCGTTGCTCGATCGCAACGGTCGGAGGAAGACCGAGAACAGCATCCACCTCCGGTCGCTCCATCTGCTCCGCAAACTGCCGTGCATAGGGCGACATGCTCTCCAAAAAGCGTCGTTGTCCCTCCGCGAAAAGGAGATCAAACGCGAGCGTTGATTTGCCCGAACCACTCAAGCCGGTCACAACCACCAACTTCTCCCGAGGCACCTCGACGGTCAGATTCTTCAAGTTGTGGTGCCGCGCCCCGAAAACGCAAATCGAGCCATTGTCCCCCGACGCGTGCCCGTAAAGAGGCGACGTCTCCTCCACCACCGGTTCAATGGATGTCTCGCCCGCCAAAATGGCGGCGAGGTGGCGACCAGTGTGGGTGTTCATCCTCGCCACCTCACGCGGCGTACCCGTTGCCACAACCCGTCCACCCTCCGCTCCTGCCTCGGGTCCGAGGTCAATCACATGATCAGACGCACGGATTACCTCCATGTTGTGTTCAATAACGACCACAGAGTCACCTGCATCAACCATTTCCTGAAGGACTTCCAATAGTAGTCGAATGTCATCAAAGTGGAGTCCGGTGGTCGGCTCATCAAGAATCACCACCACGCGTTCCCCCGTCTTTTTCGTCAACCGCTCCACCAGTTTCAGTCGCTGGCTCTCGCCGCCCGACAATCCGTTCAGCGGTTGCCCCAGCCTCAAGTAGCCGAGCCCCACCCGCTCCATGACCCGAAGAGGACGACAGATGCGTTCCTCTCGCAACGCTCCAAAAAATCTCAGTGCCTCCGAAATCGTAAGATCCAGGATCGCATCCACGGACAAGCCCTCCAACCGGACCTCACGCACCGCTTTCCGAAAGCGACGCCCCTCGCACTCCGGACAACGAAGGTACACATCACTGAGAAATTGCATCTCCACCTTCTCGAACCCGTTTCCTCCGCACCGCTCACATCGTCCCTCCCCCGCATTGAACGAAAACATTCCCGGCAGCATCCCCTCACGCCGCGCATCATCCGTCCCAGAAAGCATTTCCCGAATACGATCCCAAACCCCCAAATACAGGGCCGGCGTCGAACGCGGAGTCCGAGTCAAAGGCGACTGATCCACCAGCACGACTTGCCCGATCAACTCGCGTCCCCGGACCGCCTTGATCTTAACATCCACCACCTCAGTGTCGGATTCTGCCTCCGCCGAACCGACGCCCTCGGCACTCGTTGAAAGCGCATGATGAAGAACCTCGTGGACCAGTGTGCTTTTTCCGCTGCCGCTCACCCCAGTGACACAACAAAGAACGCCCAAAGGGAATGAGACGTCCACGCCGCACAAGTTATTGCATTCCACACCCTCCAACTGGATCCAACCCGAGGGGCGCCGCGGCTCCCGATCATCTGTCACCCGCTTCCGTCCCGTCAGATAATCCGCCGTTAAACCACCTCGCGAATGATCCTCAAGCAACGCTCCCAATCTCCCTTGGAACACGACTTCGCCCCCCCCCTCGCCACGACCGGGCCCGATTTCTAACAACGTATCCGCTGCACGCAGGACCGCCTCCTCATGCTCCACAACCACCAACGTATTGCCGCGATCCCGAAGATCCCGCATCACTTTCAAGAGTCGCCCGATATCCCTTGGATGCAGACCAATGCTCGGTTCATCCAAAACGAAGAGCGCATTCACAAGCGCCGCGCCCAAGCACGTTGTGAGATTCACGCGAGCAACCTCACCTCCGCTCAACGACCGCGTTGAACGCGAAAGCGTCAAATACCCGAGTCCTACCATCCGCAGATACTGGAGACGCGAAATAATTCCTCCCGCAACCTCCTTGACGGCAGCATCATCAGCAGGCACAGCTCCCTCGCGGGTCATCTCAGACCACAACCCATCAATGGTCATCGACTGCAAATCCGAAACCGTGTGCCCGTTCCAACGGTAGCGCAACGAGTTCGCTGAAAACCGGGTCCCCGAACACGCGGGACACATTCGGTAACGACGGTACCGGCTCAGCAGGACGCGGACGTGCATCTTGTATGACTTTGATTCCAGCCATTCAAAAAAACCGCGAACTCCGTACCACAACCCTTTACGCCAGAGCGTTTCCCCCTTGACCGACGATTTCTCGCCCTGCATCACCCACTGCTTGTCAGCGTCAGAAAGGCTTCGGTACGGTGCGTTCACATCCACCCCGCGCTCCTTGGCAAACCGCATGAGATCCTCCTGCATCTCCGCACCATTTTCCGTTTGAAAAACCTTCACCGCTCCTCCTCGCAAGCTCAACGCACGATCTGGAACTGCGCGCTCAAGATCCACCTCGATGACCCGACCAAATCCTCGGCATTCCGGACAAGCGGACGAGGGATGGTTGAACGAGAATGTCGCTGGGGTGGCCTCCTCCACACGCACACCGCACGGACCGCAGACATATCCCAACGAAACAATCTCCGTAACCCCCTCCTTTCGAACACGCAATGTTCCCTTCCCAAGTTTGAACCCACTCTCGCAAGCCTCGCGCAATCGCGCCAACCAGCCAGTCGCGCCGATCCGAATGCGATCCAACACCACAAGCACCTCGCGGTTCCCGATTGCCTCCTCGGAGACCTGCTCAGCCTCGTCGCAGCGATGGAGAACCCCTCCAATCTCAACCCTTGAAAATCCCTGCTTGCCGATAAACGAAAGCACGGCCGAGCAAGCCGTTTCAGCCGGAACCGGAACCTCGACCAACACATCCACCGCCGACTCACGCCCGTCCGCACCTGCGACGAACCGCGCACACACCGAATCAATCGTCACTCGCGGAACCGCCTCCCCGCACTCCGGACAATGCGGTACCGCAAGCCGGCCCAAAAACATCTTCAAGTAGTCGTTGATGTCCGTAATCGTCCCAACGGTCGATCGTGTGCTGCGTACCCCGTTCGTTTGTTGGATCGCAATCGCCGGAGGAATCCCCTCAATCCGGTCAACCGCAGGCTTGTCCATCCGGTCAAAAAACTGACGCGTGTACGGGCTGAACGTTTCGACATACCGACGCTGTCCCTCCGCGTAAAGGGTCTCAAAGGCGAGGCTACTCTTTCCGCTGCCGCTCGGCCCCGAAATCACAATCATCTCGCCCAGAGGCAAATCGATGTCGCAACCCTTCAGGTTATTCTGTCGTGCACCGCGAATACGAATCGCGTTTGCGGAGGTGGTTTTTGAGCGGGATTTCATCGGGGGTGAGGGCAAAACAGACCCCCCATGCTGCACCAATCCAAGCCAACGTCACCTCTGGGCCATCCCTCGACAAATCAGCCCCGCGTTGCAGTTGGCTTTCCCTGCCGGTTCGATGCAACATTGCTGGGTGAAAATAAGGTCATTCAACCGCATCGCCCAAGTCGCAACTCTCGCAGCACTCGCAGCGACCACTTCGTCAACTTTCGCGCACCATGCCGAGTGGATGTCGGACTCTCCCGTGTTGCAGGGCCTGAGCATGCCGGTCCACGGTCTTGATCATCTTCTTCTCTCCCTCACCGTTGGCTTTCTCAGCGTAAAATTGGCGCGCCGGAGAGGTCTCGCAATCGCTGCGATCCACACCATCGGACTGCTCTTGGGAGCGCTGGTGAACTTTGCGGGAACCGAATCCGCTGCCTTGACGTACGGGATACCGGCGCTCGCCGCCACCGTGTCCGTCGCCCTGTTGAGCAATACGCTAAAGAGCCCTCTTGTTTTGACAGGCTGCGGCGTTGCTACGCTGCTCGCCGGACTTCTCAACGCGGGTGCAATGGTCGCTTCGGTGCGCGACGCTGGGGGCGCCATCTCGGGCATTTTCCTCGGGGCAACGCTCGTGGCATGTGCCGCGGTAACAGCCATGGGATCGCTGATGGGAACCTTGCTCGACGTAGAAGGCAAAGCCCGTCGCTCTGCAGTCACTGCGCTCGTTCTGATCGCCTTGACCGCCGCCAGCGTGCTTTCAACCGACCTGAACGAGGCAATCATTCGGTTTCTCGAAAACTGAACCTTTAACACGCCATGAAAATTCCAGTCACCATCATCACGGGCTTTCTCGGGTCGGGTAAAACCACCCTCCTCTGCAGCCTGCTCCGGAAAAATCCGGATCGTCGATTGGCTGTGCTCGTGAACGAGTTTGGCGAAGTCTCAGTGGACGGAGCTTTGCTCCGCTCAGCCAATGCCGACTGCGGGGCGGAAATTCACGACCTCCCCAACGGCTGCATCTGCTGCACCGTGAATGATGACTTTCTCCCGATCATGCAGCAGCTCCGCACTCGGAAGGACGAAATAGATCACGTCCTCATCGAAACCTCCGGACTCGCGCTTCCCGCTCCCGTCATGCAGGCACTCGCATGGCCTGAAATACGGAACGATTTCCAACTGGACGCAGTGCTCGCGGTGGTCGACACCCCGCTCCTGCTCGCGGGAGAGTTTGAGGATGGAAAAGCTGTTCCTGGCGGCGACGCTCCCGAGGCTCCCGCGCACGCAGACGCCGTCGGACTCATCCTCCAGCAGCAGCTCGAGAACTCCGATGTTGTTGTCTTGAACAAAATTGATGCGCTATCCGAGGACGACCTTCTCCGCGCCGAGGACTCACTCCGCCGGAGAGCCCCGAACCTGCGCTTTGTAGAAACCGCCCACCACGCGCAACTCGACACCCGTCTTTGCATGGGATTGCACCTCCACGACGGCCCAGCTCCCGCGCACCATGCGCACGGACACGATCATCACCACGGGCCGGTACAACACACCCCCGACGAGTCCGCAAAGCCCATCGAGAATCAGGCTCAGTTCGACGGACACGCGCATAGCGGACTTGGCTCGCACGAACATGGCGAACACACCCACGAGCATTTCCACGGACATGATCCTGGATGGCAATCGTTTGTGCTGCACTCTCACCAACCGCAGGACCCTGAGAGGGTCAAACAAGCCGTTTCTGAGGCGGCTCAAAAGGAGCCGATCCTCCGAGCCAAGGGCCATATCGCAGTGTCAGGAAAACACCATGCGCTGGTGCTTCAAGCGGTGCGGGCGCGCGTTCAAACCTACTACGACGCGCAAGACCATGCGCCGGAAACGTCCTCTGTCGTTTTCATCGGCTACCATCCGAACCGCCAGAACATCACCGACGTGCTACAACGCGCCACGGGATCCGTTTGGCATTGAGCCCATCCCGTGCACCGGATCGCCGGAGAGACCGTCGGCCCCGACGCAGAGCGTGAACTGACTCTCGTCGAACACGCCCCCGCGCGCGTTCTCTTCATCAGCACGGCAGACACCGACCTCGTCCTCCTCAGAAAGGCATGGGATCTCATTCCAAACGCCCAGCAAGCCGCTTTCGTTCAGGCCCTTCCGTTTCGACAACCGGCTTCTGCTGACGCCTACGTCCGAGACTATGTCTCTCAAGCCGAAACGGTCGTATTGCGGCTACTCGGCGGTTCAAATTATTATCCCCACCTGCTCGGTGCGGTTGAGAATGCGCGTGGAGACGGGAAATGTGCGCGCATCATCACGCTTTCCACGGACGCACAACCAGATGAAACGTACTCCCGTCTGAGTGAGTTAGAGCCTTCCGCTAACCAGCGCCTCGACAGGCTCTTTCTCGAAAGTGGACCCGGCAACATTCTCTGCGCAGCACGCTGGATTGCATCACTTCCCAACGAACAACCACCGCCAGAGGCTGTTCCGGTACCACAATCCGGAGTCTCGTGTTTATCCACCTCTGCTGATTCGTCCGCGCATCCGCCGAGTGCTGGCCATGTATGGGTCCTCTTCTATCGAGCGTTCGAGTTAAGCGGTGACCTCGAGGGCATCAAAGCACTCTGCACTGCGCTCTCTCGCCGCGGTCTTAACGTCACCCCCATCTTCGCCCAAACTCTTCGTGACCCTGAAACACGGTTATCGCTTTTGAGGATGGCAGAAAAAAATCCGCCTTCGGTGGTCTTGTGCCTCCACCAGTTTTCTCTTCAAGGCCAGTCCGGATCGGACTCATTCCTCGAACGCCTCGGAGCGCCTGTGCTTCAAATCGGGGCATCGCGTGCTCCTCGTTCCAGTTGGGTCCCCTCACGCCCCCCGACGGGCGGACTGAACCCATCTGAGACCACAACGCAATGCGCTCTGCCAGAACTTGATGGCCGTATTTTTTCGGGAGTCACCCTTTTCCGCGAACCACTCACCGGAAGCACAATCCACCACCATCCCGGATGCGAAGTCCGATGCGATGCCGTCGCAGACCACGCAGCGCGCTGGCACAGGCTTCAATCCCTCCCCAACGCAAAAAAACGCATCGCGATCCTGCTATCCAACTACCCCACAAGTGAGGGCCGCATCGGAAACGGCGTAGGTCTCGATACCCCGGAAAGCACGATACGACTGCTTCGCGCGCTCAATACCGCGGGTTACGAAACCGGATCTCTACCGGCAGACGCAGGTGACCTCATGCGCCGTCTGCTGTCCGGGGTGACGAATGATTTTGATGCGAGTTGCGACCGACCAGCACAATACACTATTCCTAAGTCCCTTGCAGCCGAGTGGATAGCTGCCCTTCCCTCCTTCGTCCGAGAAGATCTGTCGAAGCACTGGAGCCTCACGATGGACGAAGCTATTCCAATTGCGGGTAGCACGTTTGGGAACATCTTCCTCGGCCTCCAACCACCGCGCGGATTCGGCTATCAAGATGCTGCGATTTATCACAGCCCTGCGTTACCTCCTCCTCCCAGCTACCTGCTCTACTACCAATGGCTGCGAGAGGTATTTCAAGCAGACGCCGTGGTCCATTTAGGAAAGCACGGAAACCTTGAATGGCTGCCTGGGCGTCCCACCGGCCTTGATGACACCGACTACCCGCATCTCGCCCTCCAAGGGCTTCCAAACTTCTATCCCTTCATCGTGAATGACCCTGGGGAGGGTACACAGGCGAAACGCCGTACCCACGCAGTCATCATCGATCATCTGACCCCGCCTCTCATGCGGGCCGGCCTGTACGGCGAGTTAGAAAAACTCGAAACCCTTCTCGAAGAACATGCGCGCGCAGAATCACTTTTCCCTCAACGAGCTGCTTCCATCGAAAAGGATATCCTCGGGTTTCTCGCAGCATCACCCCTGTCCGCCGATTTACCGCGCGGCGAACACACCGTCGCAAATGCGGGCGCATTCCTCTGCGACCTCAAAGAAAGTCGCGTTCGGAATGGACTCCATATCCTCGGGGAGCAACCTGCCGACGGGCGACTAATCGATTTTGTCTGTAGCGCTCTCGAATGCGGATCAGCCGGGCGTCCGGGACTCACTGAGGCCATTCTTGGTGCACCACTGGGCCCACATTTCTCCGCCGCTGAACGGGATGCCGCTGCCGCAAGCGCACGCACATTTGTCGAGGCAACCATCAAGGACGGTCCTGATCAGTCGTCACACGTGCCGCCACATCTGCTTCCTTTTCAACGGGAAATACTCGCCGTCTGGCTCCCACGCTTAATACAGACCAGCGATGAAATGTTGAATCTCCTCACGGGACTGTCGGGAAGATTCATCCCCCCAGGTCCGGCGGGTTCGCCGACCCGCGGAAGGGCGGACACTTTGCCAACGGGACGAAACTTTTTCTCAGTGGACCCACGAGTGCTCCCGACCCCCTCAGCGTGGCGATGTGGCAAACTCCTGGCAGAACGTCTGTTGGAACGTCATTTTCAAGAGCACGGAGAGTGTTTGCGGAAAGCCGTTCTCGTGATTTGGGGCACGTCGAACATGCGCACCGGCGGCGACGATATTGCCCAAGCCCTTTGGCTTTGGGGCTGCGAACCCATCTGGGAAGATGCGTCCGGGCGCTTGCTCGACGTGGCCATCCTTCCTTCCTCTCTGCTGGGCCGTCCCCGAGTGGACCTGACCCTTCGCATCTCCGGATTGTTCCGAGATGCCTTTGGAGAGACGGCGCGTTTGCTCGCCACCATTCCGCAACGCCTCGCTTCATTGGACGAGTCGGACGATGCAAATCCCATCCGCGCATGTGTGATGAATCGCTTGGCTGAACTCCCTCCGGACGAGCGTGACTTTCGGCGTGTAGCACTTCGAGTGTTCAGTCCGGCATCCGGCAACTACGGCGCTGGGGTTCTTCAACTCATGCAGTCCGGCAACTGGTCATCTCGAGCGGATATTGCGGACGTTTTCCTGAAATGGGGAAACCATGCGATCAGCCCTGACGGACAGATCACGTTCGCCGAAAACGAGTTGCGGAATGAGCTCTCAGGTGCGGAGGCGGTGATTCAGAATCAGGATAATCGTGATCACGACATTTTGGATTCCGACGATTACTTCCAGTTTCAAGGCGGTCTTTCAGCCACCATTGAAACGCTTCGCGGAAAGGAGGTGCCCGTTTACCACGGCGACTCCAGTCGTCCAGAGTCGCCTGTCATGCGCACCCTGTCGGAGGAGTTGGCAAAGGTAATCCACAGCCGCGTTCTCAACCCGCGCTGGATTGAGGGAATGAGGCGGCACGGATACAAAGGCGCCTTCGAGATGGCCGCAACCGTTGATTACCTTTTCGGTTATGCGATGACGACGGAAGCGGTGAAACCTCATCATTTCGACCTTGTCGCGAAGGTTCTTGTCTTGGATCAGCAGGACTTTTTCCGCGAACACAACCGAGCCGCTCTCAAGGACTCCGCAGCCCGCCTTTTGGAAGCCGCCGAGCGCCGCCTCTGGAACGCCCCGCCTCAATCAACCTTGGACCAACTCACCAATATCCTGCTCACCGAGCAACTAGCGCTCGAGTGACCGTGCCAGTCGCCTTCACCGCAGAAAGCGCGCAGGGAGATGAGCTTAAGCCGCACCTCACGGCAGAGTTCACTCTCGCGAGTGGAAGTTGGCACGATGAACCGACTGGCTTGATTCAGATCAAGCTTTTCGACAAGTCATGTCAAAAACACAGGGGAGTTTGGAACAGCCCGTAGCGTCACTCGGAGCGTGAGCCCTTTTCTTTGGAAGTGGCCTAACTCCCAACCGGTGCCGCGTTTTTCTCCTTTTGCAACCGGTCGACCTCAGGATCACGATCGAACTGAACTGGCATCGGAGAACCCCTCAGAATGCGCGTCCCTTCAGCATCCTTCACCTCAATCATGTGCGGACGACCGTCCTTCACCCAGTAAGGCATCTCAAACCGGAATCCGTACGCCCCCGTCCCAAAGCCGCGATCCTTCAGATCCTGCCGAAAAGCACTCGCGTCAATCCGTTCGATGTAGTGCTCATCAATGTACAAATCCACCTTCTTCGGGGTCTCCTTTGACGCGGTCTCCCAGAACCACCCCGTGACCTCCACCGCGCTCGCACGTTCCATCACCGCTTCGACTGGGGGCGGCGGCGGCGGCGTCAACCGACCCGAGAACAACAGCAGCCCGAATGCGACGGCATGAAACGTCAAAACCGTGTTCGCTACCACCATCGCTCGATTCGCAGGCCAGCGTTTTGTCTCCTTATTCCAACGCGCAAACGCATCGTAACCCGTCAGCAACACTGCGTGATACAGGCCGTAAAGGATGTAATGGAACGAGAGCCCGTGCCACACCCCCATGATGCCGAAAGTGAGAAATGAGCCGACATACGACGAGGTGTGCTTCCCTTTGAACCACTTGTGCTTCGATGCGGCCAAAAGGAATCGCATGTACACGTGGTCACGAAACCAAAACGACAGCGAGATGTGCCAGCGATTCCAGAAATCCCGGATATTTTTCGCGAGAAACGGTTTGTCAAAGTTTTCAGGAACTTTGACCCCGAAAATCCGGCCAACACCAATCGCAAACGCGCTATACCCTGCGAAATCAAAGAACAGGTAGAAGGTGTACGCGTACATATATGCCCACACCGTCTGGAACTTCCACCCCGTCGCAACCGGATCCAGCGCATGCGTCTTGATGAGCGCTGCGATGACGAACTTATACAAAAAACCCCGCGCAATGACGGGCACCGCAGCATCCAGATCATCCAAGAACATCGGACGCGTCCGCTCCTGGTCAAACTCCTTCACGAACTTGCGGTAACGGTCAATCGGCCCCGACGAGATTGTCGGCACGAACAACACGAACACCAAGTAACGGGAAAGGCTCAACTCCTTAATGACGCCGTCCTGGATACTGAACAACACGTCCAAACAACGGAACGTCACATAAGAAATCCCGAGGAAACCAAACGACGTTTGCGGCCATACAATCGGCAACACCTTCGCGAGTGCGAGCGGCAAAATCGACAATCCAAGAGCGGTCCAGAACATCCAGCGACCTCTCCACCGCAACAACGCCAATGAAACCACCGCCTGATAAACCGCATACCCCACCACGATGACCAGTTCACGCACCTCGGTACCTGGCCGGAGCGCATGCATGCTCGAGAAGTGGGCCAAAAGTAGCCCGCCAATCATCACCGTCTTCCACCCTCGGTTCAGCAGACCGAACAACCCCAACACCAGCGACGGTACCAAAAGGTACAGCAGCATCTGGAAATAAGGGAAATCGGCGTAAGGGATCATGACTGCAAATGCCTATCCCCCAAGTTCCTCCGCAAGTTTGCGTCGATCCGCTTTCCCATTCGGCGTCATCGGAAAGGCATCTTTGTAAATGAACTTACGCGGCACCATGTACACGGGAACCCGTTCCCCTAGCCGTGCCTTCAGGCGGGCCGTTACCTCAAAATCGCTTCCTTGCTTCGCGCCAGACAACACCACGAACGCCGCGAGCGAATCTACTTTCCCCCCTTTTTGCACCGGCAATACCACCGCATCCGCAACCTCCTCCAGTCCACGCAGATTCGCCTCCATGTCCCCCAACTCAATCCGATACCCATTCAGTTTGATCTGACCGTCCATGCGCCCCTCAAAGAACACCTGCCCTCGACGCATTCTCCCCCAGTCCCCCGTCCGATAAAACCGTCCCTCCGCACGCTGCCCAAACATTTTACCCGTGAGTTCCGGACGATTGAGGTAACCCGGACTGACATTCGGCCCCACAATCACAATCTCCCCGCGCTCGCCCTCCGCCACAGGTGCACCGTCATCGCCGCAAATTAGGATTCGCGTCCCCGGCATCTCAGAACCGACCGGCAACGGCGAAAACTCCGCAATGAGAGCGCGGTCAACCCGCACCGATGTCGTCGCAACCGTCGCCTCGGTGGGCCCGTACGTGTTCCAAACCGCTGCACTCGGGAAGCGCTCAAGCAACTGTGACGCTGTCTCCGGCGCCAACGTCTCTCCGCAGAACAGGAAGCGCCGCATCGAAGGCATCATCGATTCAGAGAACCCCTTTTCGATCAAGCACATCTGCGCAAACGAAGGCGTTGAGACCCACGTTGAAATCCCCGACTCCGCCAACCGTTTGTAGAGCGCTTTCAAGTTCGAAAGCTCCTCCTTCGTGACGGACTGCAACGTACCGCCCGAGGTCAAACTCCCGTACAAATCCATCACGGAAAGATCAAAAGAGAAGGGCGCCTGATTCAGGAAAACCTCGCCCGCAGCCATGTACCCCTGTTCGCCAAGCATCCATTCCACAAAGGCGGTCAGATTTGAAAGCGTGATCACAACCCCCTTGGGTTCCCCAGTGCTGCCCGAAGTGAAAAGGATGTAAAACGCATCGTCAGCATCCACTCGTCGCAGCTTCCGCGCGCCCAGCGATTCAGCGACCGATTCCGAAATCTCCCCCAACACGTTGGAAACCGTTTCAGGAGTCACCACTAATGCTGCGCCGGCCCCTTCGATGATTTTCTCCACCCGTTGCGCTGGGACCGAGACATCAATCGGAACATAGGCCCGACCGCACTTAACCGCCCCTAGAAAAGCCACCAACATCTCCGGTTCCTTGTGCCCGTGAACCGCGACCGGACCCGCACGTCCTTCCAACTCCCGGTCCAACCACGCGGCGAAGAGGTCTGATCGCGCGCCGAGTTCGCCGTAGGTCATCCTCCGCTCTCCCGAGCGGTGCGCGTCACGGTCTGGACACTGAGTCACCCAATGTTGAATCGAATCAAGGAGATGCACGGTCAATCGGTGGTTAAGGTCAAAACTCTTGGTACACGAACGGAGGCGTTGAAAAATCCCCCCGCCCGTACATGAAGGCGAGCGTCATGATCAATAGTACGTAATAGAGGAACAGCAGCACCGTTCGTAAATACGGGTGCGCATGGAGCAGAAGCTTCCAGCGTTCAGCCAGTTTCGCCATGGCCAACCCTTACTTCGCAGCAACCCGTTGCTCAATGTCGGCAACTAACTTGGCCGGTGTCGCCCAAGCCTCGCGCTCAAACTCCGCAGGCGAAATCTCGATGCCGAACTCACCTCCCAGAGCAACAATCAACTCGACCGTCTTCATCGAGTCCAAAATCTGCAAATCGTACAGAGCAAGATCGGGATTCGTCTTCACTTCCTCCGTCTCCGCAACGTTCGCCAGCACTGACAGGATTTGGTCTTTCATGATTTTGGGTGGAGTAAAGTTGTCTCAGAAAATGCACAGTCTTCAACGATCCTTCCCCTCCTCAGAGGCAGGTTTCGTCGGCTCCGCCGGTGCATCAGTCGGCACGGGAGGCTGCGCAGGCGGACCGTCCGCCTTAGCTGCAGTGTCCGAACTCTTCAAACGACCGTGGAAAAAATCGTCGATCACTTTGTTGTAGTACCACCACCCCTTTGAGCCAATGTGGTCGTTCTTATCCTTGAAAAAAACCGGATCTCCCTCGTGCGACGAAAAATAAACCAGCGGAGTGTCATACCGCCCCGTCAACTCGCGCAACCGTTCTCCGTATTCCTTCCGCGCATCGGCGGACACTCCATCTCTCTCCAGTAGATCCCCGTGCAAAGGCATGCTCATCACCAACGCCTCCGCACCTAACTCTTTCAGCGCTCTCAAGACCAACTCAAAGTCGTCCCACTCCTGCGAACTCCGAAGCACCCGTAACCATTGCTCGTCAGCGGACCCTCTCGGCTTCGGCGGCGGAAGGGACTTCGCCTGTTCGGCGGCTTTTATCGCCATCGCGCGCGCATGCTTGTCCGCAAAGCGAAAAAGCTCGCCCCAATCCAGCTTTCGACGCCGCACCTGCGCGCCCGCAGACCTCGGCGCCTCCAAGCTTTTCCCTACCGCTTCCGCTGCCGCCTCATCCGCCTCTTCCCGCTCACGCAACATCACAAACACCTCCGCATAGTCCTGCAACCGACTCACCCACCGATCAAACCAAACCACCGGCTCAAACAATGCCAACAATACCCGATCTCTCGGACGATCCTTCGCCAACCGACGAACCAACGTCCGAAGCACCATGTCGTGCTCGTAGGTGCGCGGATAGGCAAGCATTTGCCGCGCGGCATCACGCTTCAATCCGTGGCTGAGGTACGGGCTGTGCAGCATCTCCTTCGCCTGTAACTCCGAGAAGTTCCCCTCGAAGTACTTCGGCTCCGCTCGCTGATACATAAAAAAGGCCGGAGAGAGAGAAATCACCACTTTCTTGCCACCAACGACGTCACCGACACTCCCAATCTTTTGCAATACAGAGAGCGCCGTTGTCCCTGGCTTCCCAACAGGGAACAGCCCGAAACCCGTCGGAAAATCGCGAAAAAAATCGATCCCGTTCAAGGGCTCCGTCGGCAGAAGCTCAGAACTCCCGAACACCACCAACGTGTCCGGACGGGAGAAGGCTTCCCGCAAGAACGCCACGCCATGCAACTTTGCATCGCTGAACTCCGGCGCCACGACGCTATGCAGGTAGCGCTCCTGCAGACTCCGCGTCCACTCATACCCCCCCCAACACGCGGAAGCGACCAACGTAAACGCCGCGAACACGGCCGCCAGATGACGAAAACGTCCCTGCTCGGCCCCGAATCCCGTCTCGGCGCTGTTGTTTGTTGCAGAACTCATTTCTGGGGAGAATCAGCGAAAAAAGAATCACCGAAACTTGGTGCGGTGAGTCACAGACCCACGCCCAACACCTTCGAGCAAAAGACACGCCAAACCCTTCTAGCAAGCGGGTCCCGCGACGCAGTCCACTCCTCAGCGCACATCAAAAACCAATCAACGAGGAGAATCCCAATCAGATTCCCAACATCAACCTCACTGGATTTTCGATGCACTCCTTGATTCGAATCAGGAAGGTCACGGCCTCTTTACCGTCCACCACACGGTGGTCATAAGAAAGCGCGAGATACATCATCGGACGGACGACAACTTCTCCCTTCACGGCGATTGGACGCTCTTGGATTTTGTGCATTCCGAGAATCCCGCTTTGAGGAGGATTCAAAATCGGCGTCGAAAGAAGTGAGCCGTAAACGCCCCCGTTCGAAATGGTGAATACGCCACCCTGAAGATCTTCAATCTTGATCTTACCGTCACGCGCCTTGCCCGCAAACTCCACCAACTCTTTCTCCAGTTGCGCGAACGATTTCTGATCCGCATCCCGCACCACCGGTACAACTAACCCGCGCTCCGTTCCAACGGCAACACCCACGTCGTAGAAGTGATTTTGGATCAAATCATCTCCCTCGATTCTCGAGTTGATCTGAGGCACCGCCTGCAGCGCAGAGACAACCGCCTTGATGAAGAAACTCATGAAGCCCAACTTGACGCCATGCTCCTTCACGAAGGCATCCTGCATCTCCGAGCGTAGGCGCATCACCGCACTCAAATCGCACTCATTGAATGTGGTCAGAATGGCCGCTTGGTGCTGCGCGGAAACCAACTGAGCCGCGATCTTCCGCCGCAACGGAGTCATGCGCTTCCGCGTGAACCGTCCTTCAGACACAATCGCAGCGGACTCAGCCGGAACTCCCAACGCGGCATTGGCAGCCGAGATTGCAGAACGAATCGACGGCAAGGCAGCCGGAACTGGCGCTGCCGGCGCTGTCGGCGGCGTAGACGCCGCCGCCACCGGCGCTTCAACGGAAGCCGGCTTCCCCTTCTTCTCCGCCTTCGGTGCTTTCTCCTCCTTGGGAGCCTCCACAGCTGCGGATTTCGATTCAGTCACTTTCGCCGATTCACCGCCCGCCTCAATCACCGCAACGACCTCGCCTATCTTCACCTCCGTCCCCTCAGCCGCCCGGATACGCAAAACACCGGACCCTTCTGCCGTCAGATCCGTAGAAACCTTGTCCGTGTCCAGCGTGAGAATCACCTCGCCCGCACTCACCGCCTCGCCGTCCGTCTTATGCCAACGGGAAATCTGCCCGCTGCTGATTGATTCACCCACCGCCGGTATTTTGACTTCAAGACTCATAAAACGTTTCAGGTTAAAAATCGGAATGTTGTTTCGCTCAGGCTCAGCCAACTCAGGCCACTTCGGTCACGCTGAAAGCTTCCTCGAGCACCTTGCGTTGTTCCACCTTGTGCACCGCCAGCGCCCCGACCGCCGGACTCGAGCTTGCATCACGCCCAGCGTAAAGGACCTTCGAGCCGAGCACTTCGCTCAAGGGGTTTCGGAGAAAACTCCAAGCGCCCATGTTCTCCGACTCCTCTTGGCACCAAACGAAGGTCTTGGCCTTGGCGTACTTCTTCACCGCAGCTTTCAACTTCTCACCATGCAGCGGATACAACTGCTCGACGCGAACGATTGCGACATCCTCCCGCTGTCCGTCTGCACGCGCCTTCAACAGGTCGTAGTAGACCTTGCCCGAACAGAACACCACGCGCGTCACCTTCGAAGCCGCACCAAGATTCGGTCCTGCTAAAATCTCCTCGAAAGTTCCCTTGGTGAAATCGGACTCCTCCGAAACACAGTCTGGAGCGCGGAGCAGACTCTTTGGGGTCATAACGACCAGCGGTTTCAAAAACTTACGTTTGGTCTGGCGACGAAGAGCGTGGAAATACTGAGCGGGAGTCGTCAGGTTGCACACCTGCATGTTGTCTTCCGCACACAACTGAAGAAACCGTTCCAACCGAGCGCTCGAATGCTCAGGTCCCTGCCCCTCGTACCCATGCGGAAGCAGCAGGACAATCCCGTTCGGCGTCTGCCACTTGCTCTCGCCCGCAGCGATGAACTGATCAATGATGATCTGCGCCCCGTTCGAGAAGTCCCCGAACTGGGCCTCCCACAGACACAGCATCTGCGGGTAGTTCAACGCATAGCCATAGTCGAACCCGAGCACGGCAGCCTCACTCAACAACGAGTTGTAAACGCAGATCCGAGCCTGATCCGGAGAAAGGTGCGCCAACGGATTATAACGTTCCCGCGTCCGCTCATCGTACAAATATGCGTGCCGGTGAGAGAAGGTGCCGCGACGGCAATCCTGCCCCGACAACCGCACCGGAGTTCCCTCCAGCAACAACGAGCCAAACGCCAACGCTTCCCCGTACGCCCAATCATAGCCACTGCCCGCCTTCCAAACCTGCTCGCGTTTTTCGATGAAGAACTTCTTCAACCGCGAAACCATCTGAAAACCCTCCGGCAACGTCGTCAAACCACGACAAACCGCATCCAGCGTTTTCTTGGAAATGGCAGTATCCGCGGGATCGAAGGAGAACTTCGGCTGAAACACCGCCGTGGAATGCGAGTATTTGGTCAAGTTCTTGTCCTGTTCCGCCGCTTTCACTTCCGCAAACGCCGCCTCGTACCGTTCTTCAAACTTCCGGTCTATCGCCGCCGCGTCCGCCTCACTCAAAATCCCAGCTCCCAGCAACTGCTTGCGGTAAGCCACCCCCAACGTCGGGTGCGCCGCAATCTCCCGATACATCACCGGTTGAGTAAACAAAGGTTCGTCCCCCTCATTATGTCCGTGCCGACGATAGCAAACGATGTCGATCACCACGTCCGCCTTGAACGTCTGCCGATACTCCATCGCCAACTCCGCACACCGCCGCACCGCCACCGGATCATCCCCGTTCACATGAAAAATCGGCGCCTCAATCATCTTCGCCACATCCGTACAATACCGCGACGAACGCGCATCCTTCGGAGAAGTCGTGAACCCAATCTGATTGTTCACCACCAAGTGCACCGTGCCGCCCGTTCGATACCCCTGCAACTGTGACATGTTCAACGTCTCGGTCACCACGCCTTGCCCCGCAAACGCAGCGTCCCCGTGAATCAGAATCGACATCACCTTGGACCTCGCCTCGGTATCCCCACGGACCCGCTGACGCGCTCGCGTCATCCCCTGCACAACCGGGTTCACCGCTTCCAAATGACTCGGATTCGACGCCAACCGCACCTCAACCTCGTGCCCGTCTGGCAGCGTCCGCTTGTTCACGTACCCGAGGTGATATTTCACATCGCCATCCCCTCCAACGGTGTCGGGCATGTAGTTCTCCGAAAACGCTGCGAACATGACCGAGAGGGATTTGCCCAGAAAGTCATTGATGACACTCAACCGTCCCCGATGAGCCATCCCCATCACCAACTCATCCACCTGATGTCGACTCGAGTTCTCCAACAATCCGTAAAGCGCCACCATCAGCGACTCGCCCCCCTCAATCGAAAACCGCTTCTGACCAACATAACGAGTGTGCAAAAACTTCTCAAAACTCTCCACCGAGAGCACCTGCTCCAACATACGGACCTGGGTCGCTCCCTCCACCGGATACGTCGTCGCAATGGACTCAAACCGAGAGCACACCCATTCACGAACCTTCGGGTTCTGGATGTGAACAAACTCCGCTCCTATCCTTCCGCAATAAACCCGCTCGAGAGCACTCCGGAGCTCGCGAACCGTCAGCGCGACTCCTCCACGAAACAGCGGAGTGGAAACGGTGGAATCCAGTTCCGCTTCAGAGAAACCCAATGCCTCGATGCTCAAGTCCGCGTTCACCGGAGCAGACTTCGATAATGGGTCTACATCCGACTGAGAATGCCCAATCGACCGATAGGCGTTCACCATCGCGTCCACCTTGCTCTGGAGAGCGGTGTCACCGCCACCAGCGGCCGCACGCTCTGATGCCGCCGCCCCCAGTTCAAACCCCTCAAAAAACGCTGACCAACTCGCCTCTACCGAGGAAGGGTCCGCCTTCCATCTCTGATATGCTTCCTCAATAACGTCTGCGTTCGCTCGGTGCGGAATCTGAGTGGCCATACAACTCGTGGGGGGGATTGTGAAAAGTGAACAATGAGCCTATGTCACCGAAAGGGCGTGCGGAAACTTTTTTCCAGATCCGCAGCGAGGGACAAATCCGAGCATCCCTTTCAACAGCACCCGTAATCTACAGCGGGGAAATCGGAACCAGCAACGATTGAGATGCTTACCTGTCCATGCCGCCCAACCTCGGTCATTCACTCAAAATCGCTGCATCCCAGTCCTTCCAAACCGCTTCCAAGCCTAAATCCGCCAAAACTTGCGCCATTTCGGCCGGAGACCGGTCGTCTGAGATATCGAACTGCCCAGTCGCCTCATGCTCATCCCCAATCGCAATATCCACGCGGCGTCCCCGAACCGTTAGATGCAAATCCTGCTTTGCCTGACCTGTATAGCCCCCTGGTTCCGTGTGACTTCCCGCACTCGCCATCGTGACTCCCAGCGGAAGCAAAAGGTCCCGCAGCGACTTCGGCTCGCGGGTACTCAAAACCAAACCGACCTGCGGAAATACCAAGCGAAACGCAATCATCAAAATCAGGAGACTCCGATCCGTCACCGGTTCTCGCGCTTGGTACCCCCCCGCACACGGACGCAAACGCGGCAAGCTCACCGTGAACTGCGCCGTCCAACAGCGCCGAAGCAACCCATCAAGATGCGCAGCCAGATCAATCGCCTCCTCGCGCCAAGAGCGTAGCCCCAACAATGCGCCAACCCCAATCCGGCGAACACCAGCGCGATACGCGCGATCTGGACATGCCAGTCTCCACGCGTAATCACGCTTCGGTCCAGCGGTGTGCAACTCACGATAGATCGAGGGGTCGTATGTCTCCTGGTAAACAACGACACCCTCAGCCCCAGCTCCCACCATCCTCGCGTACTCTGGCTCCTCCATCGGAGCCACCTCAATCGCAACCGACGGAACCTTCCGGCGCAACCGCTTGAGCACATCCTCCAAATACCCGTTTGAAACAAACTTCGGGTGTTCCCCTGCCACCAAAAGTAGATTCCGAAACCCCTGACCCAAAAGGTAATCTGCCTCAGCCTCTACCTGATCTGGAGTCAACGTGACCCGTAAAATCTCGTTATCCCGCGAAAACCCACAGTAAGCGCAGTTATTGATGCACTCATTGGAAAGATACAGAGGGGCGAACAACCGAATGGCCTTCCCGAAATGTCGGCGCGTGACCGAAGTCGCTTTTGCCGCAGCAGCCGCAATCCGCCCCCCTCCGTCAGAGGCCAAGGCGTCCACCAGCGAAGCGAACTCACGCACCCTCGGCCGAGAACGATCGAGCATCTGCTTGGCAGCGTCGTCCACAGGGTGGTTCTGCACGGAATCAATCATTCCTCCGATGCGCACAGGCCCCCTCACGCTTCAACTGGTCACAACGAGCCTCGATCCGAACCATTTTCGTCGAAGGAGAGAACCCCAACCGCTTGGTTAAACAGTTCTCAATCAACTCTAAATGTGCGTCCTCAAACTCAACAATTCGATTACAGTCCAAGCAAATCAAGTGATTGTGGGAGGGATGATCATTGTAGTTGGGGTCGTAAATCATCTGCCCCATCCCCAACTCCAACTCCCGCAATACCCCACACTCCACCAACAGTGGAAGCGTCCGGTAAACCGTCGCCCGAGACACACTCGGTTCAACCCGCTTCACCCGTGCCAGCAACTCCTCAGCCGTGTAGTGGTCCGTCGTATCCAACGCCGCCTCAATAATCGCCTCGCGTTGGGACGTCCGCCGGAGCCCACGCTCCTGAAGGAAGGACAGCACTCTCTGACGAATCTCCGGATCCATACCCGCGGAACGATACACCTCAAACCCCCTCGGTCAATTCGGGCGCGCCCCGCCTGTCACAACAAAAAACAAAAAAGCCCGGCCGAAACCGGGCTTAAAACTTGAAAACGACAGAGGCTTTTCGCCGCCAACGTCCTTCCGAAAGTTTACTTCTTCTTTTTGAGGAGCGGCAAACCCGTCTTCTCGTTCTCCGACACTTCGTAACCGGCGGGGAGCGCGTCAATCGCGCCTTCCTTCGCCTCACCAGCGAAGAAGTAGAGGGTCACCTGCTGGCCGCCCTTGAGGGTCTGCAAGCGAGAGTGGAGGATGTACGTTTTGCCAGATTTTTTGCTCTTAACACTGAAGGCCATATAGATGGATTGGGTTTTTGGGTGGATAAAACGGGGGCGCTGAGGTCTTCCGCCTTCCAGCAACAAGTGCATTCACCGTGCATCAAAGGCCAAAGGACGAAGATCTCGCGGAGCCTCGCTTCGGTACTGAGACCAGAAACTCGGCAGTTTCTTAGCAAAAAGCCCTTAGGTTTTTCTGAGAAAATCGAGCGCTACCCCTGCACAAAAAGCGAAAGCCGCCCTGCGAGCAGAGCGGCTTTCCAAAATCAACAGGGCTCTCGATTGAACTCAAGAGCATCCCGCCAAATCGCTTAAATCAAGCCAGCCTCTTTCAAAGTCGCGAAAGCACCGTTCTTCGTCACCGTCTTCAAAGCACGGGCGGTGAGCTTCACCGTCACGAACTTTTTGATTTCGGGAACCCAGATTTTCTTGGTCTGGAGATTTGGAAGGAACGTGCGCTTCACGACTTTCGTGACGTGCTGACCGATACCGCCTTTTTTCTTAGCCAAACCGCGGCGATGAATCACTGATCCCGTGGATGGCTTTGCTTTCGTGATGGAACACACTCTACTCATGGTAACCTCCTTCTTATTACAAAATGGTCGGGAACGGTCGCCCACACTCCCCACCAAGTCAAGCGACAACCCGAAACTGATTTCTCAAACTTCATACCCCGCGCCCCAGCGGATTTTGGTAACTCACGAAAACCATCCCCCCCACTCGTCCTGCATCAAAAACGGCACACCCGAAGCAGCACTCACCGCGTGCAGATTTCGCGTCGAAACATCCTCGACCTGCCCTCGAGTCACCCACGCCAAAACAACACTCGCCGCCGGCACTTTCGGCGCCCCCACAACCTGAATGCCTTCACGAGGCAAAACCCGAGTCGACGGACGCCCCACAACCCGACTCTGTCCCGTACAATCCAAGGCCATTCGAAGGTACTTCGGCGAAAACGGGACTTCTATCCCCCCCATAACACAACCATCCCCGCGACCAACCGCCTCCACCGCCAGCGATTCCCCCTCCGCCGGCATCTGGTCCCGACGAAAGCGCAACATGCCGAAAATCACCTCCAAACGCGCACTGTCCACCACACTCACTCCCGCGCAAAACGCTTCGTTCGCCCCATGAGCAGACCCAACGCGAAAACGAATTCTAGAAAACCGCCGAGCCAAACCTGCCCCAAGGCGCACCACCCTCTCCGCATCACCGTCCACCAAGAAGCGTGATCCCGTGAAAACGACCACGCTCCCAACTCCAAACCGACCCTCAAAATCCGAGAGCGTCATCCGACAAGGGACGTTCTACTTTTTCGGAGCCACCGCTGAAGGCGGCGGTGCCAGTGGCTCTCCGGGCACCTTTGCTCCCAACGCAAAATCCTCTGCCTTCAACCCTTTCCGATACCCCTTAAACCCATAAAAGCTCGGATCGTACTCATCCACAAACCGTACATCCGCCTCCTTAGGAACATCCTTGCCCAACCCCCAATAGACGGCGTTCACGACCATCCGCCTAAGCCCCTCATTCACAAACTCGTTCGCGGCACCCATTGTCGTGCAAAAAATCCGGTTCGTCTTACCCGCCTCATTCATGTGCATCCGAGTCCACGCAATCGGCATCATCGGACTGTTCACGTCTTGCTCCATCTTGTCCGTCGCACGCTTCTTCTGATACGCCGCAGCCGAAGAATCCGGCAACATCCCCGCCAACACCATCCCCCGCATCAGAATCTTTGCATCCGATGGCGGGTAAGCCTCGTACACATCCGTCGTCCCAAAAACGTCGCGAACGCCGTTCAAAATCGAATCCGAGGCAGCCCCGGACTCAATCACCCCACGCGTCGCTTCCGATTTATGCCGCCCCCAATGGCTGACCCATTGCTCCCCCAACACCTTCTTCCCAAAAGTTCCAAGCCGATTCCCCTGAAACGCGTGCGTGCTCGTCCTCAACCCAATGACAGGCGTGCCCTCGAGAAACCGTTTCTCAAACCGCGCCAACGCCGTCTCATCCCACTTGCGGAAACGCAGGGACATCAAAAGCAAATCCGCGCTCTCCAATGCCTCACTCCCGCCAAGGCTCGCGCCATTATCCGGATTAATCGTCCCATCTGCATCCACCGAAAAAAGCACCGTGCACTTCAGCCCATGGCGCTGACTAAGAATTTTCCCCAGCATGGGAAGAGCCTCCTCCGATCGATACTCTTCATCCCCAGCCAGCAGCACCACATGCTTCGCTCCCGCACCGCCCCCTGCCGGTTCGTAAGTGATCGAACCACCCGCGGCTTCCACACCAACCACCGGAAGGAGAACCGCGCATAACGCGGAGACTGATAACGTCCAGATCTTCAGCATAGACCCGCGAACCTACGCCGCCACACCGCCTTGCGCAACGCCGATCAACGCGCCCCAACCGCCACTTTTAAGGCCTGCTGCGCGCGGTTATGATCCATCACCGCCCGCACCTGCGCCAACCTC
>JACCED011919167.1_pt1 | contig 27458 bp, 29 predicted proteins | sample 7455021 | NCBI WGS metagenome assembly JACCED01 (sample SAMN15323456, study PRJNA562643) | freshwater metagenome | isolation source: river surface water | place: USA:Blue River Watershed | collected 2017-08-19 | reverse complement strand
GCCTCTGGGCTACTGAGTTTAAGATCAATACCCAAGGTTTCTGTAAGCTGCTTGTTCACCGCAGGATCTTTCGCGATTTTCACCATTTCTGCATTGAGCTTGTCAATGATGGGTTTAGGGGTTCCCGCTGGAGCGAATACAGCCCACCACGCGACGGCGGAAAATCCAGGGAATCCTTGCTCAGCCATCGTAGGCACATCCGGCATTGAAGACGAACGTGTCTCACCTGTCACAGCCAAGGCGCGCATCTTGCCGCCTTTGATGTGATTCGCGAGCACCGCGACGGATCCAATACCCGATTCAACCTGACCACCTAAGATGTCAGCGGACATTGGGCCTCCTCCCTTGTAAGGGATGTGAATCACTTTGAAGTCACCGGCCTTTTGTACCAAGGTCATCGTCAAGTGACCGAGACTACCACTACCCACTGAGCCGTAGCTTAAGGAGTCAGGCTTAGCTTTAGCTGCCGCGACGAACTCAGCAAAATTCTTGTACGGCTTGCTTGCCGCTGTCGCAAACGCCATCGGTGCCGTGCCCACCAGCATGACCGGTGTCAAGTCCTTCAACGTGTCAAAGGTCATCTTGGGCAGCAGAGATGGATTCACTGCATGCGTATCAAACACAAACACAAAGGTGTAGCCATCAGGCGCAGCCTTGGCGACATACCCAGTTCCGATCGAACCCGACGCACCGGTGCGATTCTCAACGATGAACTGCTGACCCAGCGCTTCCGAAAGTTTGGCGGCAAACAGTCTCGCCAACGGATCCACAGAGCCACCTGGAGGGAAAGGCGAAACAAAGGTGACCGGCTTGGTTGGCCACTGCTGAGCCAACGTGACGCCCGGCGCTGCGGCGCACAATAACGCTAGGCCCAAGGCTAATCGTTTGAAATGCTTTTGAATCATGTTCAATACTCCACAATCTGAATGACGAACTGGTGCTAACGCACATTTGAGTGGTAAGTTTATACCCATATAAACAGAACGAAGAAACATTTCCCTAGGAGACAACCATGAAACGCATTCAGACAACGCTCTTAAGCGCGCTCACGCTATGTGCCAGCGTAGCGTGCGCTCAGCCAGCACAAGCCCCCCTGCCAATCGCCTCACCAGAGTCGCAAGGCTTTTCTGCAGACGGCGTCAAGCGCATCAACGCATTTTTTGCACAGGAAGTCGCCAATAACCGTATGCCAGGCGCGGTATTAGCCGTCGCCAAGAACGGCAAATTGGTGATTTACGAGGCGTACGGCTTTCGCAACAAGGCTACCAATACGCCTATGACGACAGACACCATCTTCCAATTGGCCTCCATGACGAAGGTGATGACGGCAGTCAGTGCCATGACGTTTTACGAGGAAGGCAAGCTGCCGTTGACGATGCCAATTTCAAATTGGTTTCCTCAGTTCAAAGACCAAAAACTTGGGAAGATCGGCGCAGACGGCGCACTTTCAACGGCCGCAAATAAAACGCCCATCAGCGTACAAGATCTGATGCGCCACACAAGTGGACTCACATACGGCGGTCGAGGTGCGACACCCGTACACAAAGAGTATCCAGCCGGCTCCGTGGTGTCTGCCGTGCAGCTGGATGGCAAAGCCTTGATCGACAAGCTCGCGGCTGCTCCTCTCATGTATGAGCCTGGGACGACGTGGGACTACGGTTTTGGTCTAGACGTGCTCGGACTGCTTCAGGAAAAAATGGCGAATAAGCGCCTCGAAGAAATTATGCGTGAGCGTATCTGGGACAAAGTTGGTATGAAGGACACTGGCTTTTCAATGTCTGCTAAAGATGCATCACGTTTTGCCCACCCGCTTGCAGTCGACCCCTTAACCAACAAGCCACAATCAATACAGTTACTGACGACTCCTATTAAATACGACTGTGGTGGTGGTTGCGCATACGGCACTGCTGGCGATTACATTCGTTTTGGTCAGATGCTGCTTAATGGAGGATCCATTGATGGCAAGCGTGTACTGGGTCCGCAAACGGTTGCACTCATGACCGCAGACCACCTCGGCACGCAAATCAAGAATCGCGTCGCCGTCACTGAAGCCTCCCGCGCAGAATACGGATTCGGCCTGAGTGTGGCTGTCCGGAAGTACCGGGGCGTTTCTGCGATCAATGGAAACATCGGGGATTACACCTGGAACGGCGCCTACGGCACGATGTATTTTGCAGATCCGAAAGAAAACATGGTCGTTGTCATGATGGCCGCCACACCTGGCGATCTGCGTAAAGAGTATCGTGAGCGTGTCAACGCGATGATTTATGCCGCCTTGGAAAAATAACACATATAAAACAAGGGCTTAGGATAGAGTTGGTCGATATGCAATAAACTGTGCGATTATTTTTTTCACATTTCTTGCTGTCGTACTGACATTTATCCCATGCACACAACAACAATTCGATTTGCTGGCCTTTCAAAACTCCTCTGCGCAACCACTCTAATCATCACAAGTCTTCAGTCTGCTGTGCTTGCGCAGACGACCCCAGCAGCGCCTAACGGGTTATTAAGCGCTGCACAGTACGACGATGTTGCAACATTGCTGATCGGAAAAACACCAGCTAGCGGATTACCCGCCGCTCTGGGCCAAAGTCAGAAATGGGCTACGTACACCCAGACTGTTGAGACGAACTGGGCTGAATACACGCAAAAAATTGGTACCCCGATGGTGGAGTGGGCAAAGACCGAAGTCCCTCACGTAAATGAAACCGTGTTCTATCCTTTTTCGGGACCCGACTTCACCACGGCTTTTCAGATCTATCCCCATGCGAAGCGATACATCATGATTGCGATGCAGAATGCTGAGCGGCCGCTGAACCTAAATGCATCGAATGCACAGCTGACAGATCAAGCGTTAGATATTCTTATTTCGGCGTGGCAGCTATATGGAACGCACGGATTTTTCGTCACAGAATATTTGGATCGCTACTACTACTCGACCCAAGGGCGGATAGGCTCGAGCACTTTCATTACTATTTTCATGAAGCTCCAAGGGTTTGAGCTCGATCGCGTCGTGCCGATCAAGGTGAACTCAGAAGGTGACGTAGAGGAGCTTCCAGCAGAAAACCGAAACTGGCCCTCCGTTCGTATTTACGCAACGAAAGGCGGCAGACCAATTGTGGTGGACTACCTAAAGATGGATTTATCCAACCCAGGTCTACAGGCATCGCCAGAAAATTTGAAATTCGTACAGCTTTCGGCAGGGAACCCCACTATCTTTAAAGCGGCTTCGCATCTTCCACAAAATGCGAATTTCAATATGATTGCCAAGGAGGTTCTTGGTCGAGCCCCGCTGATTGTGCAGGACGAAACGGCACTGAACTACTCGTCACTCATCAAGTCATTTGATGTCGCGATGTATGGCAAGTTCGTTATTGCCCACCACGCATTCCAGAGTTATCACACAGACTTGGCACAAGCCTTCACACAACGGTCCGACATCAAGCCACTGAACTACCGTTTTGGCTATTACAAAGACGGAAATTATGTTGTACTCATAGCGCGTCGTAAATAAAATCAAGAATACAAATTTAAAATTTTTCGGAGACACCATTATGCAAAATAAGTTCTTCAAACCATTGCTGGTCGCCACGATCTTGTCAGCGGCTGCCAGCCTCTTAGCTGGCGCGGTCGCGAACGCTCAAACGTATCCGAACCGACAGATCACAATGATGGTGCCGTTTGGTGCCGGGGGTTCAACAGATATTGTTGGACGCATCACCGCGCAAGCGATGGCAAAAAACTTGGGCGTACCGGTTGTCGTCTTGAATAAAGGTGGCGCGGGTGGCACATTAGGCACCCAGCAAGTTACAACCATGCCTCCTGATGGATACACGATTCTAATGTCGACCACCAGCACACTTGTGGTCGGTCCGCTAACAAACGAGACTGTCAAGTACCACCCAATCAACAGTTTTGAACATATCGGGATGATCGCCGAAACACCCTATGTGCTCGTCGTCAGCAATAAGTCCGGTATCACGTCGGTTAAAGACCTGATCGAAATTGCCAAGAAGAATCCTGGGAAACTTAATTACGGCTCCGCTGGGCAAGGATCAACGACCCATCTGGCAGCGCTTATGTTTTTGAATGCGACCGGGGTCAAAATGGAACACATCCCCTACAGTAGTAACGCAGATTCAACAAAAGCTGTCATGGCTGATGAAGTCCAAGTGCTCTTTGGTTCGATGCCTGCTGTGTTAGCACAGATCAAAGCCGGCTCGATTAAAGCATTGGCCGTTGGCACTACAACGAGATCGGCGGAGCTGCCGGAGATACCCACGATGCAACAAGCCGGCGTTGCTGGCTACCAAGCCTCATTGTGGCTAGGCTTGTCTGCACCTGCAAAGACTCCTACAGCAGTGATCGAACGGCTAAGCAAATCACTCAATGACGTTATCTCTGATCCGGCAGTGATTAAGCAATTGGCAAATACAGGTGCAGAGGCCAAGAAAATGTCTCAGCCGGAGTTCAAAGCGTTGATCACGGATGAATTCGCACTCTATAAGAAAATTGTAGAAGGCATGCCGAAGTAATCAGGAAAGGTCTGTCTACGCTGACGTTTTGCTGGGCTCGTCTAAAAAACCACCGGAACGCAGCGTAATCACGAGCGTGTCTCTCCACCCTAATTCACTCTGTGGCTGAATGGGGGTGGTTTCATGAATAACCCGCGCGTCATCCAACAACAACACAGACCACGGCTCGGTCAATGTAAAGCGTTGTCCGAAAGGGCTACCTACATCAAACACACGCGTCTCACCACCCTTGACGCCATGACGGCCAATTAAAAAGACGGCGACGAGATCTACACCATCACGATGCGCTCCCTCGGGTGTGGGCCTGCCAATCCCGTCCGTTGTGTCAATCCGGAAAGGATGCGCTTCAACGAACCAAGTCTGATCGCCTCGCAAACCAGACGCCACATGGCCTAAAAAAGAGAGTAGCTTTGACCAGGCATCGGTCGCCGTCATTGCAGGGTCCAGGGGTTCAAACCATCGCAGCATCCCCCCATGCAGCGCGTTGTACGACAGCGGCTGCCAGTGTGCCCGATCCGCATGCTGGGTTACCACATCAAGATCAACTATAAAGCTGCCGTGCCGCCGCCGCCGGTATCGACCACCGTCTTTAAGATACTGATCGGGCGGCAGATCATTCCAGAACGCGTTTAGGTTCATTAGCTCGGGGATCGCGACACCGCTCAAGTCGCTCACCGCTTGAGGAGACAGCACGGCAAAGCCTTGCTCTTTGAGCTTGCCGTGCAGGTCAAGCGCTGCGGTCAATGGGGGTGCGAGTTCAATTATGCTCATCTGCTTCCTAAACGTGCAACATGGCGATATTCATGCGCCATCGACACTGGCCTGAGTGCCAAATGCTTCGTGTGTCGTCCCGACACACGCTTGCGCCAGAGTTTGAATGACGCGCGCTTGAGTTCGCGACGCATCAACTTTATCACCTCTGCCTCGTTTAAGCCGAACTGCTGGGCGATGGCCTCAAAAGGCGTGCGATCTTCCCATGCCATTTCGATGATTCTGGAAGTGTGGCTCAGCGTATTCAAAATGTGGCTCTTCTCGCTCGATATGTACATCGGCATCCCACTCGGGAACGTTGTCCCCAAGCAAGTCCGCAAAGCGCTGTGATTTAAAAAACTCGATACGCGCCTGCTCGTACTGCAATTCGAGCCATCCTGTGAAGTCCTCACGTGTGCCACTGTGACGCAGAGGTGCTGGTGCTACGTAGAACACCGAAACGATATCCCAGACGGATAGTCGGGCTGCTGCGCCACAAAAACAGTGCCCACCCAATGGACCGCGGCGCGACGACACGAAGCCGCTCGCACGCAAGAGCTTGAGCAAATTTTCCACGTATGACACCGAAAGGCTCAAGCGTCTTGCCAATTCCTGAGTGGTTAGCGTCGCGGCTTTAGGCAATTTCGCCAAAGAAACAACCAAATTTAATGCATGCTTTGCTTCGTTTGCGCTCATGAATTTACTCTCTTTTGAGTAGATTAAAACCATACACAACATCAATTATCTACTATAAACCTATTCAAATGAGAATATATTTTAAAATATCCGATACAATCTACTCAATATCTACTCATACTAAATTTAAATTGAAAGCGCTCACGCAACAATATCGGATCGGTACCATCGCTAAACTCGCGGGTGTACCCGTCTCCACACTAAGAGTCTGGGAATCAAGGCACCAAGCCTTGACACCCATCAAAACCGCAGGTCAACACCGCCTTTACGACGAGGCGGACCTCTTACGTGCGACGTTGTTAAAACAATTGAGCGATCAAGGCTATGCCATCAGCACAATCGCGCCTCTCGATCTCGAGGCGCTCAATAGCCTTCTGCAGAAGCAATCCAAACAGCGCGTCCACAGCGCAAGATCGGGACACACCCGAAATGTATCCTTAGCGATCGTTGGGCTTGCATTAGCGGGGCAAGTAGAGGGCACGCCGTTCGCAAAGTATCTACAAAACACTCAGCTCGCTGTGACCGGGGTTTACCAAAACGTAGAGGCTGCGCGCCAGACGCCCCCATCCTCGTCACCCGACATTTTTTTACTTAAGATCAATACCCTGCACGAAATCGTGGTGAACGATATTCTGCAAGCGGCGCGCGCAATGCGTACCAGCCAGATTGTTGTGCTCTATAACTACGGCCGTGAGCAAGTTGTGCGCTCGATGCGCGCGCATGGGATGATCGTTCGTCGTGAGCCCCTATCAAACTACGAACTCGCCGAACTCATCAACTCGGTGCTAGTGGTCGATGCGAGCCAGCAACTCAGTGAAACGTCAACAAGCGCAACAATACCGGCACGCAAGTATTCAGATCAGGTACTCAAAAAAATCAGCGGGATTTCAACCAACGTTTTATGCGAGTGTCCGCGCCACGTAGCGGAAATCATCGCCCAACTTGCTAGTTTTGAGCAATACAGCCAAGAATGTCTGAACAAGAGCGCCGAAGATGCACACCTTCACGCCTACTTATCGTCTGTTTCAGGATCTGCACGCGCGCTATTTGAGCAAGCGTTGGAAAAAGTCGCTCGGCACGAAGGCATTAATTTGAACGTCCAAGAATAAAAGGCGATTCTTGGCTATAGTGTTCGGACTTGCCGATAGGACCGAACCCATGATTATGTTCATTGCTTTTTTAATCAATACAGCGGTCGTCGCAGTGACGATGCTGATTCATTACGAGGCCCTTTTCTGGCTCTCAAAAAAGCTACCAAAACTTTGCCAGATCCGTCCTCGCCTGCAGGTGTTGGTTGGGGCACTGTGTATCTTTCTCGTACATGTATTTGAAATCTGGTTATTTGCAATCGCCTTCTATTTATCCAGCATGGTCGAGGGAATGGGCAGGCTGACCGGTAACCTGCTAGACCATGGCGGTCTGCTTGACTGCGTGTATTTGTCCTTTGTCACGTTCACGACCGTCGGTTATGGTGATGTTGTTGCTGATGGTCGACTGAGATACCTTGGCGGTATCGAATCCCTCACCGGCATCATTTTGATCACCTGGTCAGCATCGTTCTTATTTGTTGAGATGCAGCGAAACTGGGCTGACCTGCGCAAACTGAAATAGAGATCACTGCATGCACACCACATACGACTTTGTCATCATTGGCGCGGGCTCTGCCGGCTGCGTACTCGCTAACCGATTGTCCGCAGACGGAACTCGGACGGTTTTGCTCCTCGAAGCGGGCCCTGCCGATAACAATCCGTGGATTAAGATTCCCGCAGGCGTGCCACGTATTGTTGCTGACCCGCAGATCACTTGGGGCTATCACTCCGAGCCTGAACCAGGTCTCAATGGCCGCCGATTACACTGGCCACGCGGCAAAACGCTCGGTGGATCGAGCAGCATCAATGGCCATGTCTACATGCGAGGCACACCCGACGATTACAACGGCTGGCGTGATGCAGGTAACCCAGGCTGGGGCTGGGATGATGTTCTGCCTCACTTCAAAGCGACAGAGTGTCACTTTGCAGGAGAATCAGCACTGCATGGATCGCAGGGTGAGCTCAAAGTCTCTGCACTACAGGAGCCGCATCCAGCATCGCAGGCATTTGTTGCTGCCGCTGTAAACACTGGCATCGAACCAAATGACGACTTTAATGGGGTCCAACAAGCGGGCGTTGGCTATGTTCAATTAATGATTCACCGCGGCATACGTTCGTCTGCAGCCAGGTCTTTTCTGAAACCCATTCGCAACAGAAAAAATCTCACAGTTGAAGTGAATGCGCTAGTCGAACGCATTGTATTGACTGGCAAGCGTGCAACCGGTGTGCGCTACGAACAGAACGGTCAATCCATTGAAGTTACTGCAGGCGAAGTGATTCTTTCAGCCGGTGCAATTAATTCGCCGCAAATACTCATGCTGTCTGGTATTGGCCCTGCAGATGAGCTTAGCAAACACGGCATCACCATGGCCCATCCATTGCCAGGTGTGGGCCAGAACTTACATGATCATGTGTATGTGCATGCGATGGCAAAAGTGAAGCCTGCATTCTCAGTGAATCATAAAATTTGTAGCAACCTACGAATGATTCCCGATGTTTTGCGTTACCTGGTTAACCGCAAAGGATTGTTGAATTCAGCTGCAGCGCAAGTCGCGCTTTTTGCACGTTCGGGCGTCAACTCGGACAAAGTCGATCTCCAGATGCAGATGCGTCCCTTCAGCATGCTGGGAGCAGGTGGCATGTTTCAGGCAGACAACTTTCCTGCTATCACAGCATCCTGCGGCTTACTCCACGTGCACTCGGCTGGTTCTGTGACGTTGAAATCTGCAGACTTTCGCCAGGCCCCACGCATGTTCGCGAGCTACCTCACTGATCCACGCGACACTGCTCCGCTGGTCTTCGGTTTACGCCTCATCCGTCGCATCTTTGCTCAGGCACCATTTAGCGACATCTGCACCGGCGAAGCGTTGCCCGGCCCGGACCGGACCACGGACGAAGAGCTTATCGCCTACTGTCGTGAGCAGGCCCAAACGATGTACCACCCGGTCGGTACATGCCGCATGGGTTCAGATGCACTAGGAGTGGTCGATCACCGCTTACGCGTTCACGGAATTGAAGGCTTACGGGTCGTCGATGCTTCAATCATGCCTAAAGTACCCTCGGGTAATACGAGCGCTCCAGTCATTATGGTTGCGGATAAGGCGGCTAGAATGATTATCGAAGACTCTCGCAATTCCTCTCAAAATTAGGTCAATCAGCCTAGTCTCCCGAGACATCACTCCCTGATTTTTATATAACCAGTTGATTTTTATAGATTATTTTTTACGAGCTATCGTTGAACTCAGAAACTTTGTATTGTTGATGTCACCGTAACCTGCTATTCTTTCACTTAGTAAGTTTGTGGGCCAACAAAGATTTCGATCTTGTTAACCTAAAACACTAGCTCAAATTTTTTTGGATTTTGGAGAGAACCGAATCATGCAAACTCAAGCAAACGACATGAATGTATTGACGAATGGCGCGAAACTGGTGGGCGAGTCTGTTCTCCCAGGTGCAAGCCTCCTGATGGACGGACAGTTTTTAACTGGCGCAGCGCATGCTGTAGTCGGCATCGGCGCTCGCTTGGCTCTCGGCCCAGCTGCTGTCGTTTTAGTGTGTGCCGATTCGTTCTCAAAATCAGTCACTGACAAAAACTTGTGGACACACGCTAAAGACGCGTTGGCCGCACGCAAAGCCGCTAAAGCAGAAAAAGCTGCTGAAGTAGTTGAAGTACAAGCTGCCTAAATAAACAGTTACCTGTTTTGCACGAATGAAGGGTGGATGACTCGGTCGTCTGCCCTTTTTTATTGTAAGTAGCGTTACGAATCGAACGTTACTTTCAGGATACGCGCATCGACAAACGCATATCCTCCAAATTGTCTGAGTGAGGCACCATTGCGTACAAGCATCTCTGTGCTCACCGCACCCATTCGCTGTGGGGGCTCAAAGACAGTCGTATGCCATACGGTGGTGTGCGCCAAACCTAATGACTTTAAAATTTCGTCTGTTTCTTCTAGGCCGACCAAGTCATGATGCGTAAAATAAGCGACACCGTCTCGATGCATTCGGTCAGGCAGGCCTCGTAAAAATCGACTCATCAGTGCGCGGCCATCCCCACCACCCCACATTACATCGCGATCATCCTGCTGGGCAACACCAGGAAAATGCGGCAAGTTCGCTGCGATGACATCGAATTTTTTTTGCGCCGGCAGCGGGTCCCACAAATCTCCGAGGAGTAGCTGTCTGGGGGATTGTGCAGAACAAACCTCGAGCAACTCGCTCGTCGCCTGAATGGCATCTGGGTTGATATCCACACCCCAAAGTTCGGCAGCCCCGTAGGTGCCAAGCGCCGCTAGCAAGACCCCCCCACCGACGCCAACGTCAAGCACACACCCTAAGGGAAGACTCTTACATTCCCTCTCTAAGACACGCAGCATTGCCGCCGTGTACAGACTGGGGCGAAACGCATGCAAATATGGACCCATCAAACAACCCTGTAAGATCGTTCTATTGGCCTGTACGCTGCGCAGGAGTCAATTGCCCTTCATTAAAAATAGTGCGGTACTTCTTTAACAATAGAAAATAGTCGTTTCTTCTGTTGGCCTTCTCAACTTCGGTGCCAACTTTATCCTTCCATGCGGTACCACATTTGGAGCGCTTGGAAAAAGCAAAGAACGTATCTGCGCGATAGGGATAGGTCACGAGACTTTCAACTTTGTCGCCCAGGTCACGCCTGTATATCTCTGAGTACGCCGCATTCTCATAGGCGAAAACATAATCCACCTCACCTGCTAACAGGCGACGAAAAGACTCGTCGGCATTCGGCGAGCGTTCGATGTCCAACTCAGTTTCCACCAGAGAACCAAATGTGCTGTCACCAAAGGTCTCGCCTAAACCAGCAAGACCTTTTCTGCCCTTTAAGTCCTCATAGCGGTTTAAATTGAACTGACTTCCCTTGCGAACAAGGACATATAGAAATTGGTATCCGTGAGCTGGGTAAACATAATTCAGGTAACGCGCCCGATCGGACGACCAGCCGGCAGAAAAAATCATATCCACAGAACCGGAACGTGCAGCAGCCAGGGTCTCCGGCCATGAGGCAAAGCTCACGACCTTAATCTGTTTAACGCCCGCTGACTTGAGTATTTTCTGCGCAAGCTCAACGCCCGCTCCAATCAATTGACCATTGACCTCCCAAGAGGCTGGAGCACCGGCTGGCGGGCCCGAGATAGTCACCGAATCACAGGTCTGCGCCCATGCGGTGCGGACTAGAAAAGTAACCGCAAGAAAAAGAAACAATCTCATTTTTTCATCACACAGGAAGAATTCACTTCGAGCAATTTCTGAGAAATCAAAAATATAGCTAAGTTTTGGATTTTATTCGCTTTTTCGCTTTAGAAGTCGCTCCAATCCGTGTGGAGCGTGCTCTGCGAGGTCGTGCGAGGTGAATGCACTACAATCAATTGCTTAATGTTGAGGGCAAGTTTTATACTTCATCACCGTGAAAAAAAAGAACGATCCGTTGTCCCCTCCACAAGCGACGCCAGAGTGCAAGGCGCGACTCGCGACTGAGCTTTTTGAGCGTGAAGCGCACGTCGAGAAGCCCCCAGAAACAGCGATTCCTCTACCAACCTCAGACAAGAACTTCAGGCGGCTTTACGCGGATCAAACAGTCAAACACTGGTGCCAATGGGCAAGTGTTGCGGGATTCGTTCCCGTGCCCGTTGTAGATATATTGTCAATCTCAGCCACACAGGCAAAGATGGTCCACAGCCTGTGTCAAATCTACGATAAGCAATTTCACCGTGAAGCGGTGTCTTCGATTATCTCGGGCCTACTTGGAGGCAGCCTCACCGGCCTCGTCTCGGCAAGCCTGGCCTACACACTGATTAAAAATATCCCGATCGTGGGCACCACATTTTCCGTGCTCACACAGCCTGCAGTCGCCTACGGCATCACGTATGCGCTTGGTGCGGTCTTCATTCAACACTTTGAAGCCGATCGAGAAATGTCCGAGCTTTCGGTTAAAGAGGTTGAGGATTACTTTTTAGAGCAATACAAAAAAGGCAAAGCCCTTTTCAGTAAAAAGAAACCGGTCGCCTAGAATGTCCGTGCACTCCAGTTCATGGGTGATACGTCCTACACCGCGTCCCCAAGCCACAAAACGTTTATTCTGCCTACCTTTTGCTGGAGGCGGCGCGTCTGCGTATCGCCAATGGGCCGGTGTATTGGGACCAGAGATTGAAGTGTGTCCAATACAACTTCCAGGACGAGAGAATCGACTGCTCGAGTCCGCGCATGACAATTACAAAGCACTTCTTGAGGCGCTCCTGCCGGCGATGTATCCACTGCTAGACAAGCCTTACGCGCTCTATGGCCACAGCATGGGTGCACTCCTTGCTTTTGAGTTAGCACGCTCCCTAGAGAGCTCCAGTGCGCATCCAGGTCCTCAGCGCATTTTCCTTGGCGCCCATCGTGCCGCACATTTACCGCTGCAACGACTACCCATGGCAGATCTATCGCAAGAGGATTTGTTAAAAAAACTGAACGAGTACGGCGGCTTCACTCAAGAGATACTGGACAGCCCAGAGCTATTAGAGCTGATTCTTCCTGCAGTACGTGCCGACATTAAGCTCTGCGACACCTATCAGTTTGAGCAAGGGCGGCTACTGAACTGTCCGATCGATGCCCTCGCGGGAGTCATGGATAAGCAAACGCCGCCTATCACGATGCGCCCTTGGGAATTACATACAAAAGGCGGGATTGCTTTTCACAACTTCGATGGCGGACACTTCTTTTTAAATACGCACACCACACAAGTGTTGGAAATCATCCGCACAAAGATGCTGGCATAACCATATCGCGCCTCAAAAATAAACGGCCCTTGCGCAGTCATTAAACTGCAGCAAGGGCCGTTTTATTTGGAACCTACGTGATTACTTCACTAACACCGAGGGCGATGGCGGGATAGAACCCGAAATCTTATTCAGCGTTAGCAACTGTGAAAGCAAAACCATCACTTCTTTTGTGAAGCTTTCTGAGTTGTTCGGCAACGTATAGGTGTCCCCACGGTAAGACAGTGAAGTCAACGCTTCAGGCACACGTTGATTTTTCTGCACAACGAAAAGCGGAACAGGCGGGTAATCAGCCCAAGTGCTGTTAGCTCCAGCATTCACAAGGTCAGGGTTGAAAATTTTGACGATGGAGGGGGTCGCTGTATTTTGCAATGCCACGACCTCACCCAAGAAATCAAACACATTACGTGTCGAACGTAAATTGATGTTGATATAGAGATTCTTTTCCTCTGGTCCGCGCGATTTCGCCTGAAGAAGCTTAAAGAGCTCAGTGGCCGTGCGACTTGCGACCTGTTCCTTAAACTGTTGCTCGCAGTACATGGAAGCAGACAACGACTTACCAAACAACACTTCAGCATCAGTTTTGTTCAAACAGAGACGGGATTTAGGCATTAGACGAACAAGACGATATTTTTTGGGGCGCCCTGGCGTAACGATTTCATCAATCGTGATGCCTGACGCAAGCGCCGCAGTAAACATGCCCAACGAAGCGCGCATTGTGGCCTCATCCATCTCGGGACTCATTGGCACTTTAAAAGGAACCTGCTCAACGGTTAAGCCCGATGCGACTAACAGATACAGCGCGCGTTGAAAATCCTCATAATTCTTACTTGTGGGGTCATTGACAAAGGTCGCCTCTACTTCCTTGTTGCCATTGATGACATCAATCGACCCAATCACCAAAGAATATAAAACGGATCTCGGCGCGGCCTGATTCGCCGTCAAAAAGCCCACGATTTCAGGCTGAATCGGCGACAAGAAAGGCTTCATAAAAGTAGCGTTATCGAGTGACGACTGCGTGAAGGTGTAGCTACCACTCACGGACATCGATGCGCTAGGCATGTAGTTTGCTAAGCCAACAGCACCAGCCCATGGACTGAGAAAGCCGCCGAGCGAGCCTGGATCAGAGCCATACACTGTCGCCGACACACCGGCGTTCGCAGCGACGCTACCCGACCCCATGATACTGGGAATATCCAAAAAACTAACCGGCATTTTTTGGGATGCGCGAACGATATTGATCAGAATATTGTCGTTGCTGTAGGACTCAACGACCTCACGATACGCATTCGACATTGCACGAAATGTCGTTGAGTTCGTCGATGCACATCCAGACAAAACAACCAACAGAGTCAACAGACCCGAAAGACAAACCCGACGCATCATTTAGACTCCAAAAAAAGGGACTGCTTTGCGAAAAGCATTACCAAAAAAAAGTGATCGAAATTTATATGTCTGTCACGCTAAGAATTTAGTGACGAACCAAAAACATATCATTGCCCCCGCACCAAGCGACACGAGCCACAAAAGGAAATTAAAAACGGTTGAAAACACGTTAATTTTTTTTCCATCGGCTACTTGATGCTTACCCCGGAATACGGTGAACATAACGAATCCGCCAAGCAATGCGCCGACGATTAAAATTTTTATTACGACAAGTGCAGTCATGTACATCCCCAAAAGCAGGCGAGTTTTTTTGCTATCATATACTTCGCTTCGGTGCATCAATTTGCCTTCGACATAATACCTGTAGCCGCAGCACAATCCAAGGACATAATGGTAATGAAATCACTACTCGCTTTCCTTACCCTGAGCAGTTTACTGATTGCAACACCATCGTTCGCACAGCCAACCCCACCAGTAGCCAGCACGCCACCGGCGGCCAGCGCACTGTCTCCAGCTTCTGAAAAAACCTCGCAAATCCTCGCGCAACAGAAAACCGGAGTTGTGTGCACCATATACGCCGGCAACCTTAGTCTCGCGGCGCTTGGTGTTCGCATCGTTCAATATTCAACAATGGGGCTCGTAGAGAATTGCGATGAGTCACACTTCAACCAATTGACGATCGCATCCATCAACGCCCAACTCAGGGCGGTACAGCGACCGCTATTTATTATTCAAGGCGCCGCACATCACTACTTAATGGACGTGAACCTCGCCTCACTTCCAAAACCATTCGTTCGCATCGGTGAATTGAAGATGTCACCCGTAGGCCACGCAGATATAAAGATCCGCGACCTGCTCATGAATAAAGGGTTGCGGGAAGGCAGCATTGTCGGTAGCGAATACACGCCTTTTGCTCTGACAAGCAATATTCATTACATATGGAATATCGGCAAACCCGTTCACCGACTTGTCGCCCCCAATGGGGATCGCTACGTAATGTTTGGCTACACAAACAGAGTACTCAAGGGCGCCAACAAGGATAATCTTTCTTTGATCGGCCCGCTGCTTACACTGCCAGCGAACTGGAAGTACGAAAGTTATTTGCTCGACCGTACACTCACAATCAAAACGGATCCAACCAACGACTTTACGCTAAATATCTTGTTTGATGATGCATTTAACATGTATATCCAATCAAACGACTGAGCGCTCAACTACAGCCCTACTTCAAGACCTCGGCACCACCCATAATTAACGGTAGGCCAGAGGAACCCGAACCGAAAATTAAGACTTTGCTGTTGGTCGACGCCGCCAGGCTCGAGCTTGCCTCAATTCCTTTATAGCGCAGGTAGTTTTCGGTCAGAGCACTATCCACGATCGACTGAAAATCGCGGATACCAGCTGCCTCAATCCGCTTCCTCTCGGACTCTAATTTCTCAGTCACCAAACGGTACTGATAGGCTTCCGACTTTACAAGCTCAACCGCTTTTGTTTGTAGAGCCGCCTCTAAGTCTGAAGGGAAGCTAAATTTAGTGACTTGCACATCACTGATGGTCAACAGACGCACATCCGTTAAACCAGTCGGCGTTATTTTCTTGAGAATAACGTTGGTCGTATCGAGTGATATGGTCTGACTAATCTTCTGTATGTCTTTTGTAAAAGCGTCAACCGATGAATACTGCGCCACAGACTCCCTAGCAGAAGACTCGATAATCGGAAGAATGATTTTTTCGTAATAGCTTGCCCCAACGTACTTGTGCAGCAAAGGCAAGTTAAACGGATAGATCACGAACTGAAATGACAAAGTCATTTTGGACTTCAGCCGATCAGAGGTCAGCACCTCTATATCGGTTGTTTTTTGCTGAATCTGGGCGTCGTAAATCGTCATCTTGTTCCAGGGGAACGTAAAGTGAATCCCTTCCTGGTACACCGTGTCTAAATCCGTACCCGAACCAAGTCGTTTGTATAGAATCCCCAGCTGTCCAGCGGGAATCTGGTGTACGGAATACGGCCAGATGACAACAAGTGTCCCCATCGTCGTCAGCACAACGACGACAATTGCGACGGCATGCGATCTCAAAAACGCCAGGTAATCGCGAAAGGCACTTCTAAAATAAGAAGAAACTCGACTCATAGTGGGCTACCAAATTTGTCTACTTCCCGCAGCTTGCCTTGATTGATCATTAACAAATGGTCGGCCAAGTGGAAATAGTGATCATCGTGCGTAATGGCTATTACGATTTTATCCATTGCACGCAACTCAGGAATGATCTTTTCATAGAAAAACTTACGGAACTCTGGATCCTGATCAGAAGCCCATTCATCCAGAATAATAATCGGCCTCTTCTCTAATATCGAAACAATGAGTGCGATTCGCTTTTTTTGTCCCGTGGATAAACTTAAATCACTGAAGGCATGGTTACTGAACTTGATTCTTTCAGGGAGCTCTAATTTTTTCATCCAGAACTCGACCTCTTCATCGGTCGTGTCATACATGCCATACAGTTTCTTAAACAAATGGAAATCACTGTAAATCGTAGAGAACAAATCTCGGTACGCTTGCGAATACGCGCCTTCTACCTCAATGCCATTCAATAAAATACGACCCGAGTCTGGCGCGATCAGGCCTGTTAGGATCCGGACGAACGAAGTCTTGCCCGATCCGTTACCGCCGCGAATGAAATAAACCTTTCCTGATTCAAACTCACAGCTAATCGGTCCCAACGTAAATGGAGTCGAGCCAGGCTTACCTACAAATCGATACGCAACGTTATCCACTGTGATTTTTTGCACAACCGGGTCAACATATTCACTTCCAGTCACATTCGACTTTTTAATTTGCTCTAACTCACCCATAAAGCGGTTCACTTCTTCGGCCGCAGTGTTTGCTACCGAGAGCAACGGCAAAGACGTCACGATACCTGTTAACGATCCAGCGATAAATAATATTGTGGTGGTAACCGACACCACGCTGCTACTAAAACCAGAAGTCAGCATTGGGACGATGAATATCGTCGCACCAACCAGCACATAAATCATGACCTGAATCGAGGCAAAGCCGTTCGACAAATGCACGAGCGCCTTGGCCTTCACGTCAGCAACATGGCGCGAGCTCGCGATGATGTCACCGCTGATGTCAAACGCCCGATTTGAGTTCATTTTTATTTCTTTAAAACCCGAGAGGAAGTCAGAAATCTGATCAGCCGCCTGCCCCTCCTCGGCCCACGCATCCGTCAACATACGGTGAGTGGCACTAAAGCTACGCGAGAAATAAATAATGACAGAGAGACCAAAAATCAATGTCACCAACCCCGCGGGAAACGACAAAAAGAATAGGTAGGCGATCGAAAACAACATCATCGCGATCGACTGACAGGTAGGCACAAACATCGTGGCTCCCTGACTAATCGTCAATGTGTCCCGGTTTAAAACCGTCAGGATGTGCGGTGGACCGATTTTCTGCAAGGTGAGCAAATCTGTTTTTAATACCTCACCCATCACCCGCATACGAATGCGGTGCGTAAGGGTCTGCGTCGCAGTGATACTTTCGCGATTATTAATACGCAACAACACCGTGTAGCAGATCAACAACGGGACAAACAAGAAGAATGCCCAGCTAGGGGTGCTCTTCTGCGCAACGAGGGAAGCGGAGTAATTAACAAGCGCAATAAGCGCGGTGCTGGACAAACCCGCCAACGCCGCAACCGAAATAATGCGACCGAGACTCAAGCCACTGTACTGACGTACTAGCTTAACTAACTCCGACAACTGACCATCACTACGCATTTTTAGAATCCATTCGATAGTGATTCATTTCAAACCCAATCAAGCCTCGGGCGCAGGCGAAGGAGCAGAAGTTGCAGAACCGCTCTTCTTGCCAAAGACGCTTTTCGCTTTATCCAACTGCTCTTGATAACTCGCCTTTAATGCATCGACGGACATTGTCATGAGCGTGCCATTAGACTCAAAATGACGAATGAATACCGCGCCGATCGCATGCGTTGTCGCGTACGACATGGCTGGCTGAGTGATCGCTGCAAGCGTTGTTCCAACAATCGGCACCTGCTTCATCAAGACGCTAGATAAGGCGGCGGAAGATGCCGTTGTCACCCCGCCTCCGACCAATCCCGAGAGAATTGCACGCACGCGTCTTTGTTTGAACGGTACATCATAAACCTTGCACAGATCGTAGACCATCTTGATCTGAAGCCCGGAGATCGTGGCAAGATCCAAAAAAGGAACAGGTATAAAGCCCGCTACCATTCCCCATTGAGACCAGTTTTTAACTGTTCTTTCCGCCAATAGCTTGCGAAAGTCCTTCACCGACAACGGGTCAGTCGGCACAATCGCCGAGCCGTTCAAAGACTCATTTTCAAACTGTTGACTCGCTGCATCGCCGCGCTGGGCGTTTGAGGATACTTTTGGGTCAGTCATGCTAATCACCTATTTAATGAACAATGGACCAACATATTTCAGCAAATTTACAACGTCATCGAGACCAGATCGCAACGTCAGCCGATCAAGCAACTACGGCGCGGAGATAAGCGCGATCCCCTTGAGGACGCCAAGCCCTTTTGAGTCCAGAGAGACATACTTAGCCTCTCCCGACGGTTGGCGCGCCAAGAAAATTGCATGCGGTCGTGTATTTAAAAGAGAGGCTGCAATAAGCCCCAAGGGGCCGCCCACTGCAAAACCCGCTAAGGCAAGGGGTAAAAACCTCTTCCCACTCTGTGTAATGGGCCCTTCTAACTGCATCAGCGAAACGAAACTTCCGTCTCGCTCGTAAAAACCGTACATATTCTCTTTCGGACCGGGAACAATCTCGTGGGCACTTAGCAGCGTTCCAACAGGAGCTTGCACAGAGGGCTTTCGATGCGCCCATCCGAAACAAGACTTGCCCTGAGTCTGCTCTGCCGCTTTGTCCTGTTGCTGTGCCGAAGCCTCAACACCAGAGGCATCCGGAGTAGGCGCATCAAGCACGGCCGCGTCAACTTTAGGAGGCGCTTTCGACCGTTTCTTAGCCGGGTTAATCTTTGTATCGACATTGACTAACTTCGCATCAGCACCAGCCTTGGGTTTTGACACTTTAACCGTTTTGGCTTTCGCCTCCGACTTGGCCTTCACCTTTGGCTTGGCCTTCACCTCTACGTTGGCTTTAACGTCTGCCTTAGTCTTACGTGCCGGCTTAGAGATTGAGACAGGATCGGGCTTGAGAGCATCCGTAGACAATGCTTGCAACAAACCAGTCTGTTCTGGCTTCGCAGACTCGCTCAGTGCGAGAGGATTAAATTTAATGGTTTTCTTTGCGCGCCCGGTCGCCATAGCTATCTCTTTCTTCGCTGAATAACTTCTTTCGCAAGTGAGCGATAGTCAGTCGAGGCCACGCAATTTGAATCGTACTCGATGATAGGCATTGCATACGATGGCGCCTCTGCCAAACGAATGTTTTCACGTATCACTGTCGCGAGCACCTGCGCACCAAAACGTTCTGTCAACAGTTCCAACACTTCTTTTGAATGCTTAGTCCGGGCATCCACTCTAGACGCCAGAAAACCTAAAATTTCCAGTTCAGGGTTTAGGACCTCTTGTATCTCGCTGACCAGTGCCATTAACTGAGCCACACCAGAAAGCGTCAATACATGCGTGGTGACGGGAATCAGCAACTCTTTGGCTGCAACCAACGCATTGAGGGTCACAATGCCTAACGTCGGCGGCGTATCAATCAGCACATAATCCCACTGGGTGCTGTCTAGCTTTGCCAGACGCCGCTTCAGGATGGCGTCAATCGCTAGCTTTCCTGCAAGGGCTTTTTCTACATTCGCGAGCTCTTGACTAGCCGCAATCACGCTCAAGTTCGCAACGCCGGATGCGCTGATCAGGCCTTCAATCGGGGTTGCTTCCGTTAGCAACGCAAAGGATCCACCCGCTGGATTCGGCGCATTCAACCACTGGCTCGCGTTGCCCTGAGGATCTAAATCTATCACCAAGACGCGATGATTCATCTCGGCGAGCGCAGCAGCCAAATTCACTACGGTAGTTGTCTTTGCACAACCACCTTTCTGATTTGCAACCGCGATTATTCGCATCGATTCACACCCATTTTGCAACCGTCTTTATTGCTTCGCTAATCTACACTGAGACGCCCTCAGTTTGCTCGCAAAACCTCATGCCTAACGGAGTCAGACGCTTGAAATACTCACAGCCGACAAACGCGGCGGCGGAGTGGAAACATCTCGACTCCGCCCTCAGACATTAAATCTTGTCTGCAAGCACTGCAAGCAACCGCTTGGCCGTCGCGCTTTCATCTCGCACGCCTTTGTCGTTGAGTACGGTGACTTCCGTCTCATTGCCACGCGTCACCAAATGAATCCGGTATGTTGGCGCCTTACCGGGATCTTTCGCACCAAACAGTCGACTTAGGAAGTTAGGATCCTCACGCTTGACCCCCGTATCCGTGTCAACGTAGCGAACGTAGTAATCGCCAGCTGAGCGATCACGATCATCCACTGCGAAACCGCCCGAATCAAGCGCAACTCCGACACGGCGCCAAGCCCGGTCGAAATTTTCGCTGATGATCAGTACGGACTTATCTGCTGTGGGTGCCACGACTTTGGGGCTCTGCGGATTGGCCACAGACTGTGCCATTTTCTTACGCGCCCCATCTACGTCTTCACCCATAAAAACCATTAATCGAGCAAGCATCGCAGCATTTAGACCTGGATCTTCCTTACCACGCACCCAACGGATATCCGTGCCGTCAGAGGCGGTCGCCATCTCATCCATGTGCTGATGTGAGATATACACCTCGGTGCGGTTGCCTGCTCGCTCAACGCGCGTACGGAACTTGTCGCGTGTGCCGCTATCCCACAATCCCTGTAAAACAGAGCCGAGCAATTGGCGAATCCAGCTCTCTGGAATTTTGGCGCGGTTCTCCGCCCAGTTTGTGACCAAGAGACCTGCCTTAGGGTCCGTCACGTCCAGCGTAAAGCCATTCTCGCTCCAGAAATCCGCTGCTAACGAAAATACTTTGTCTGCGGGCATATCAACCGACAGCCATCGTAAATCGCCATCGCGCATCACACGCATGTCGCTGCGCGTGGGCAACACTGCCGACTGCGCAGCAGTCGCACCCTTCGCAGCAGCCTGTTGCCCTGCCTGTTGAAACTGATTGAATGTCGTCGTCCCACCTGCAGGCGCACGATAACGTGGATCACTTGCCGCTTGCGTCATATCAGGGGGGATGCTCAGCGGGTCGGACATCACCACGCTTTTGTAGTCAACGGAATTGTCGCCATCCATCACCGAACGCATTTGCGCGCAACCGCCAAGCAAAAGAAGCCCTGACAGAGCCGTCGCATTCAAAAGTTTCAATTTAGAACCTTGGGTTTTCATCTTAGAGCAGTCCTGCCTGAACCATTGCGGCCCGTAGGGGTGCATGAAACTGCGCACTCAGTTCAACTAAAGGCAGCCGAATTCCTTTTGAAATCCGACCCATTTGGTTCAAAGCCCATTTGACTGGGACAGGGTTGCCCTCGACAAACAGCAATTTATTCAGCGGTCCTAGCAGCCCGTTGATCTCGCGCACTTTCGCGACATCGCCCTTCAAGGCTGCAGCACACATGTCGTGCATCGCCTTGGGGGCGATATTTGCTGTTACGGAAATATTGCCCCGACCACCCAACAAAATTAATGCCGCAGCTGTTGCATCATCACCGCTTAGCACGAGGAAGCTTGAAGGCAAATCTCGAATCAACAACGCGCCTCGACCGATATCACCCGTCGCATCTTTGATTCCGATAATTCCTGGAACCTGAGCCAAACGCACGACTGTGTCGTGCGCCAAATCAGCGACGGTACGACCTGGTACGTTGTACAAGATTGTCGGCAAGTCGACAGCCTCTTGGACTGCTTTGAAGTGTTGGTACATGCCCTCCTGAGAGGGCTTGTTGTAGTAAGGCACTACAGATAGGCCTGCATGCGCACCTACTTTGCGGGCATGCTCGGCCAGATGGATCGCCTCGGAAGTGGAGTTGGCGCCAACACCGGCGATCACCGGAATTCGACCCGCGGAATGCGAAACCGCCAACCGAATCAACTCTGCATGCTCGTCCACATCAACGGTGGGCGATTCACCCGACGTACCCACGATCACTAACGCATCCGTGCCTTCTTTGGCGTGCCAATCAATCAGCGCCTTGAAGCTATCGTAATCAATACTGCCGTCTGGATGCATCGGGGTTACCAAAGCAACCATACTCCCCTGAAACTGGGGTCCGTTTGTAGATGAGGTTGTGGCCATAAATATTATCGGGTCCGGAGCACATTTAGGGGCGCGTAAGCGCCATTAAAAAACTTGTCTAAGTTTAACGGATAAGCAATGAAACAATAGCGAAAACCTATAGAAATAAGCGTACGACCCACTCCCCAACCCCGATGAGGGGAGAAATCACTGTCGTCAAGAGCCCGGTCGCAAGCAACGCAATGACAACCCACATCCCATAGGGCTCCAGGCGCCCATACTGCCAAGCAAGCCGATTCGGTAAGAGACTAAACAAAACTCTCCCCCCATCCAAGGGCAAAATAGGTAATAAATTCAAGGCCATGAGGACTAAGTTAATGTGAATGCCCGCCTGACACATTTCGAACCAAAAACCCGACCGCTCGCCACTTTCAAACAGAATGCGCAGCCCGATCGCCCAAGCGATTGCCATCAACAGGTTGGCCACTGGTCCGGCAAGCGCCACCCACAGCATGTCCTGCTTGGGACGACGCAATTGGCCAAAATCCACTGGCACAGGCTTTGCCCAACCGAACAGTAATGCTGGGCCACCTAGCACCTTTGAAAGCAACAAAATTCCGATCGGCACCGCGATGGTCCCGATCGGGTCGATATGCTTTAACGGATTGAGGGTCACGCGCCCCTCAAGCGTCGCGGTCGCGTCGCCAAACAGGCGGGCGATATATCCATGCGCAGCCTCGTGAAAGGTAATCGCAAACAGGACTGGCAAGGCATAGACCGTTAAGGTCTGGATGATTTCGCTCATGGGCCGATTGTAGTGTCTAAAGTCATTAATCGTGAGAGAGACCGAGAGTCGCCGGGTCCCCCAAACCTAGGCGAACAACAAGCGGTGTGCGTCCCGTTAAATCGATGACAGTTGTCGGTTCTAGGGCACAGGCCCCCGCATCAATAACTGCAGCTAATCGGTGCTCATACCGTTCACGAATTTCTGCTGGGTCATTTAAAGGAGTTTCTTCCCCTTCAGGAATTAGCGTCGTAGATAGCAACGGGCCCGCAGCGTGCTCTAACAGCGCCAGCGTCACGGGATGGTTGGGGACACGCACACCGATCGTCTTACGCGAAGGATGGGAAACCCGTCTGGGCACCTCACGCGAAGCATCCAGAATAAATGTCCACGGCCCGGGGGTCGCAAGCTTGAGCAACCGAAATTGCGCGTTATCGACCCGGGCAAATTGACTGATCGCAGCCATATCACGGCAGAGGACGGTTAAATGATGACGATCATCGAGTCCCCGAAGCTTGCGCAACGCCTCGGCGGCCCGACGATCGTCTAAACCAGCAACGAGCGCATAGCTGGAGTCCGTCGGCACGGCCAAAACACCGCCTTCTTGCAACAACTGAGCTGCCTGTTTCATCAGGCGAGGCTGCGGGTTACTAGGGTGTACTGCAAATAACTGCGACATGATGCATGCATCCAATGCAAGGAAACGCGGGGCGGTTAGAATACGGGCTCAACGTCCCCGTAGCTCAATTGGATAGAGCACTCGCCTTCTAAGCGAGTGGTTGTGAGTTCGATTCTCGCCGGGGGCGCCACATTGCCTCGGCCTACTGAACAACTTTGGCCTTGTCTCGCAGCGTTTTAACGTATTCAAAGCGTTGCTTTTGTAAAAGCATCTGACGAATATCGTTTTTTGCGAGGTCGTAACTTGGCGGAACGAAAGCGCGCTTATCCTCAAGCTTGATAATGTTCCAACCAGCAGATGTCTGTATCGGTGCAGCGGACAGACCACCTTTTGTCAGATTGACCATCACATTCGATATCGCAGGCAAAATTTGAGCTGCCACCACCCAGCCCACCTCGCCAGAGTTCTTCTTGCTCGGATCGATGGATAGCTCGCTGGCCAACTTCGAAAACGATTCGCCTTTCTTCAAGCGCGCCAGAACGGCCTTGGCTTGCTCCTCGGTCGCCGTCACGATGAGACTGACACGGTATTGCTGCTCGTCCTTCATTGCAGCGATCTGCCGATCAAACTCGGCTTTGAGTGCACCTTCGGTAATGGGATTTCGACGCGCATAGTCGTTTAAAAGAATTTCAACCATAAACGTTTGTCGAACCTGAGCCCATTGCGCCTGGGCCTCAGCAGACTTATCTAGCCCCAAGCGTGCTGACTCTTGCGCGAGCACCTCGCGATTGACGAGCTCATCTTGAATCGCTTGCCGCAACTCAGGTGTATCACGCTGTCCCTGCGCAAGGTTCACGCGCACATTCTGATCAAGCAGCGCTTGAGGAATTGCCACACCATTGACGGAGGCCACCGCACCCGCTGGTTTATTTTGCGCGTGCACCAGTGAACCGGACAGGCCTGCGAGGAGAAGGAGCATCAAAGCTTTAGAGAGAGGTCGGTTCATATGCTTAGTGGCCAGGAAACGTGCACAAACGCACAAAATTAAAATTTGTTTAGCAAGCAGCTCAATTATAGGGCTCGACGCACACACCGAATGTATTTCATTATCTGTTATGTTGATGTGATCCGCTTTAGATAGCGCCCATCAGCATAAAAACAAGGGATACAGAATATTATGACCGCCGAATTGCTTAAAGCCTTCGCTCCGACAGGTGTATTGCGTGCCTCGCTGAACGTCGGTAACCCAGTGCTTGCCAATCTGGACAAGGATGGCAAGCCGTTCGGTATTTCTATCGATCTGGCGCGCGCACTCGCGGAAAAGCTCGGCGTGCCATGCGAATTGATTGTCAACGAAACCGCGGGAAAATCTGTTGCGACCGTTGAAGCCGGACGCGCAGACATCGGTTTTTTTGCCATCGATCCTGAGAGAGGTAAAGATATCGCGTTTACAGCAGCTTATGTCCTGATCGAGGGCTATTACATGGTGCGCAGCGATTCGTTGATTACGAAGAACGCTGACGTCGATGTCGCCGGCAAACAAGTTGTGGTGGGTAAAGGTAGCGCTTACGATTTATTCCTGACCCGTCACCTTAAGCAAGCCACTATTATCCGCGCGATATCCTCCCAGGCCGTCATTCCTGACTTTCTATCCCAGCACATTGAGATCGCGGCCGGCGTCAAGCAGCAGCTTGAGGCTGACACAAAAGGCGTAGCGGGCCTTCGCATGCTTCCCGAACGCTTTATGGTAATCAACCAAGCAATGGGTGTACCAAAAACAAAAGGGGCGGCTGCAGCCGCGTTCCTGAGAAACTTCGTGGAGGAAATGAAAGCAAACGGGTTCGTCAAGGAATCCATGACGCGCCACGGAATTCAGGGCGCCGGCGTTGGCTATGCGGCAGATCCAACGAAAGACCCGTTAGAAACGACCAGCTAAAGCCTAGAGGTATGGCGAGGCAAGCCAAACAATCTTGTCTCGCAAGCGCAACGCAAACGATCGCCGCATCAACGAGCGGACGGTAATCCGCTCGGCATTCGAAATGGTCGCATCAATACGCGCATCTAATTGTTGTGCCAAGGCACGATCGTAGACTTCAAGATCCAACTCAAAGTTCAAGCGCAAACTGCGTGGATCCAAATTGGACGATCCCACATATGACCACCCTCCATCGACCGTAAATAGCTTGGAATGATCGAACGTCCCCGAGGACCGCCAAACACGACAGCCCGTCAGAATGAGCTGATCAATTTGGGCCATCATGGCGGCATCAACGAGCTTGAGGTTGTTTTCACCGGGGAGAACGATGTCGACAATCACACCGCGACGTGCGGCCGTCGCCAGGGCGGCAACCAGAGAAACATCGGGCAAAAAATATGGACTTTGAATACGAACATGCTGTTGCGCGACAGATAGCGCACCGAGCAGCATATCGTGCGTACTCCCAAGCGTTGCATCTGGACCAGACGGCACACAACGTAAAGGCACACTGCCCTGCTCAACAAAGTCTGCAGGGTTCGTGGAAAACCAAACTGAGCCGGATAGCTTCTCTTGCGTCGTGAACTGCCAATCGTGCGCGAAATTAATCATTAATTGATAAACGACTGGACCGCTCACCTGAAAATGTGTGTCGCGGGTCACCTTCTCTTTTGCGATGGCCGTCACAAAGCCAGCGCGGATATTCATGCCTCCAGTGAATCCATGCGTACCATCGACCACCAACAGCTTGCGGTGGCTACGCAGGTTGGCGTAAACCAAACGCACACCGATCACGGGACGCATAAAGAGCGCAGTGCTTACGCCCCCCTTCTCCAGCATGTTTACGATGGGTGGACGGGAGTACTTGGATCCAACCGCATCGATCAAGACCCGCACTGCCACACCTCGTGCCTGGGCATCTATCAACGCCTGCGCGAGTTCAACCCCCACCTCATCATGATCGAAAATATAGCTTTGCAACGCAATCGAGCGTTGCGCGCCTTTGATCGCCTCAAGCATGGCCGGGTAAGTCTGATCGCCGCCATCTAGCAGGCGGATGGCATTAGAGCCCAGCAACTTAAAGTCGCTCACCCGATCGCCAAGAGTCTTGAGAGCGGCGAATTGCACACCCGAAACGGAGGCAACATCCTCAACCAACAAGCGATGAATGACTTCCTGCGGAATTAAAGTGCCGGCCCGCTGCTGGGAGACACGCTGCTTACGAATCCGGTTAATCCCAGCGACCAGGTAAAACGCCGCACCGAGCAAGGGCGAGAAGAGCACAACAGCCACCCAGCCAATGGCCGCGCGCACATCTTGTTTCGTCATCGCTGCATGGATGGCTGCCGCGGCGCTTGCTACACCGGAAATCACAAACAGGATATGCGGCCAATATTCCGTCAGAACTTGGTGGGCGCTATGCATCGTTCATCCCCTTAGTGCAGAGGGGAGCATCGCTTGGCGGCACAATAAGCTTCTTCAAACATGCTAGAATTCTGGTCCTGTGGTGGGCGTAGCTCAGTTGGTAGAGTCCCAGATTGTGATTCTGGTTGTCGCGGGTTCGAGCCCCGTCGCTCACCCCAGTTTT
>JACCED011200385.1_pt1 | contig 27478 bp, 25 predicted proteins | sample 7455021 | NCBI WGS metagenome assembly JACCED01 (sample SAMN15323456, study PRJNA562643) | freshwater metagenome | isolation source: river surface water | place: USA:Blue River Watershed | collected 2017-08-19 | reverse complement strand
CCGTGGTGGGCGAGCCGGCGCTACGGGCCTGGCTGGCTCGAGCGAGCGACGAGCCTCAGCCACTCACAGACGACCAACTGCGCACCGCATACCCCCGGCTCGCTGATGCGGCTCTAGCCGAAGGCGAGGTCGGCTCCTCTGCGGGTGGTGAGTTTCCGAAGTTCACCGCCCTGCGCCAGGTAGATGGACAACTCCGCCATGTGCTGGTGAAGTTTTCCGGCGCCGACAAGTCACCCGGAACACAGCGCTGGACAGACCTGCTGGTCTGCGAGCATCTGGCCAGCCAGGTCATTGCGGACCACCTGCAACTGCCGTCCGCCACCACCCGCCTGCTGCGGGCCGGAGACCGCACCTTTCTGGAAATCGATCGTTTCGACCGGCACGGTCTGCGCGGGCGATCGCCCGTCTGCTCCTGGGCCGCCCTCAATGGCGGATTGTTCGGACTGCCCTCACACGCCTGGGTGACGGGTGCACAGGCCCTGCAGACCCGCGGCTGGCTGCCCGGTGAGGCAGCTTCGGCCATCGCCAGGCTTTGGCACTTCGGTCGCCTCATCGCCAATACCGACATGCACGACGGCAACCTGGCGTTCCGACCGGCCACATCGACATCACCGACCTCGGCGCCCCGCCCCCTGCTCTCGCTGGCTCCCATCTACGACATGCTGCCAATGCGCTACGCGCCGCCCAGGGCGGCGGAAGTGCTCACGCCTGCGTTCACGCCCGAGCGCCCTCTCCCCTCGGAAGCAGGCCCCTGGCGAGAGGCCCTGCCGGCAGCTCGAGCCTTTTGGGGCCTGGCGGCACAAGACAAGCGGATCAGCGCCGGGTTCCGCCGGGTGTGCGAGGCGAATCACAAGGTGCTAGGTCAACTTCAAAAAGGCGAGTGAGTTCGCCCAAAGCCTCTGGCCAGCGTCAATCGATGGCGGCGGGGCAAGTGCTTGCGTTTGACCGCCGGTCTACTGCCCCTCGGAAGGGGGCTCGATAGACAATTCTGCAGGGAACTCCCACCCAAGCAATTCCGCCAGGCGGCAGACTACCCAGCGCGCCTCCAGGGGGATCACCGGCGAGCCCTCGCCCTCTAGTCCGCGTTGAATGCGTTCGACCACATCGGACTCGGCCACTCCCAGGCGGTGCAGCATCTCGGAGGCTTTTTCGGTGAGCATCTGCGAGAGGTCCTCGCACAGTTCATAGCGCTCCTGGAGTTCGGCGCGCGCTATCGAAAGGCGGCCGCCGGGGGTGGCGTAAAGCTGGGAGAAGGTGGTGGGCACCTCGAGCTGGTTATCGTCCATGGAAGTCCTGAATCAGGCCCTGTATTGTGCGTGCGCGCTGAATGCCGCCGCTGTTTGCGCAATATCTGCGGCGGCAATGCCGGCTCTACGCGCCTCAGGCTGCCAGCCGTCCACCGCGGCCAGAACCTCTTGCAACACCGCCTGCGCCCGCGCCGCGTCAAGACCATAAAAAGGCGCGGTCGCCAGCACGGTCCCCAGGTCAGGCCGGTTGTCCGTGTCATCGATGTTGAGCACATGGTCCGTCTTGTCGGCGTCAGGGTTCAGGTCAAAGGCAGGCGCCAGTCGCCAGCCTTGCGAACCGAGGATGAACCCGTGGTTGCGCAAATGGTCATCCCTATTACCGACCGCCACATTGAACACGACCCGCCGGAACAACTGCATCAGGTCGGCAGCGGCATGGGCACCGTCACCCTGGGCGCGCAGGAACTGTGCAAGCTCAAGGTAACTGCTGCCCTCGCTGCGCGACTTACGAAGCAGGGTCATGGCCGATGCATAGAAGCGCCTGGCCGGGCCCACTCGGTCGAATCTTTGCACGCAGAAGGTGTGATGTTCACTTTTCAGGCGTAACACCTTGGCAGGCGCCACCTCCACGCCTGCCCGATGCGCCATGCCGTGCACAAGGTGCTCCCAGGCACCCATGTCGCGGTCATCTTCGCGGGCAGGAAACTTGGCGATCCAGAGTGATCCATCCGCCTCGGCGAAGTTAGCCTTGGGCCTTGCGCCACCCAGGGAGGCGCCAGGGGCGACCAAGACCGCCAACCATTTCCTCAAGGCGTCCAGGTCATCTTGGCGACGGCCACTGAGCTCATAGGCGACTGCCTGTAGCTCGCGCAGGCTGGTGACAGGTGGCGCAGCCAGCGTCTCGTCGGCGAGAAATGCGTCGGTACCCGCCAGCCGAAAACGCAGTGCCCCCTGGCGCGTGAGGTCCTGAACACCCAGCAGGTAATCCCAGGCATGCAGGGTGCGAGGCGTACGTCCTTGGTCCTTGGCCTGCAGCGCCTCGCGGCGCTTCATCAGCGTCTGGCCCCATCGGTCCGGGGACGAGTCGAGAAAGATGCCAAAGTTGCCCGACTCGGGCTGAGGGAAGAACGGTTGGTCGTCCAGAGACAAATCCGGGTCGAGTGCAAATGCGCGCGCATCCAAAAGCCACGCCCGTTCGTAACGAAATCGCACCTGACCACGGTCATGCGACAGCGTTCCCACCTGGCAGGCAGGCCCGAGGTCGCAGTCGAGCCAAACCTCCAGGGACTGGGCCGGGCGGCTCACCGGGGCCTCGCCTTCGATGCCTTGGGAACAGGCGCAGATGACTCGTGGGCCTGGAGCGCAGCGCTTGGCACCCGGCTGCGCACCACGGCCGTCGACTGCGGCATCAGGTCGAGGTCCTGCAGCTTACGTCCGACCTTATCGTCCGCGGCCAGATGGCTGATGTCGCCCTCGAGTCCGAGGACTGCCAGTACGCGCAGGTAGGTGCCTAACGTCGCGCCGGGATCGCCCGCCTCCACCTTGTAAAGGGATGTGCGCGAAATGCCCGCGCGCTGCGCCACGACCGCGCTGCTTAACTTGCGCCGCAGGCGGGCGAGCTTGACCCGCTCTCCAAGGCCGGAGAGGAGCCGCTGCTCTTGGGGGAAGACGAGAGGGGGTTTGCTAGGCATGCAGCCATTATTGGCAAATAAATCACGTAATGTCCATAATGGCTAACAAAATGGTCCGCCACAGGCATTAATCCATCGAGTTTCTAAGGCTGCGCCAGCACCAGAACCGCCCGGAAATCATTCACATTAGTAAAGGTCGGCCCGGTGACCACGAGCCCTTCGGCTGCGCTGAAGAAGCCGTAGGCGTCGTTGCGGGCCAGGTGCGCGTCGATGGACAGGCCCTTCGCCTGGGCCCGCGCCAGCAGCGGCGGGCCGACCCAGGCACCGGCGTTGTCCTCCACCCCGTCGATGCCGTCGGTGTCGGCGGCCAGGGCCCAGATGGCAGGAAGCTCGCCGCGGGCATTGCCCCCCGGCGGAGAACCCGCCGACTGCGGTGCCTTCGGTGCCTCCGGTGCCTTCGGTGGCTGCGAGTGCGCGGCGTCCTCCAGCGTCTGGGCCAAACCCAAACAGAACTCACCGGCCCGCCCGCCGCGGCCGCGAGGCGTGCCAGGAGGCTGCGGACGCACCGTGACCGTGGTCTCCCCCCCGGAGAGGATCAAGCAGGGAGCAGACACCCGCTCGTCGCGAAGACGCGGGTGAGTGCCCTGCCCTTTCAGTGCGGCCAGGGCCAACTCGGCATGCGCGCGACCGACATCACGTGACTCCCCCTCGAGATCGTCCCCCAACACATGAACCACCAGGCCCGCCCCTCGCGCTGCTTCGGCCGCTGCCTGCAGCGAGGCCATGGGCGCAGCCACCATCTCGAAGTGGGCCTTGGCAAATACAGCGTCGCCGGGCTTGGGGGATTCGAGCGCGCCGCTCTCGAGCCGCTGGCGAAGGGGTACCGGCACCTCAATGCGATAGCGGCCCAGAATGTCCAGTGCGTCAGCACAGGTCGTCGGGTCGGGCACCGAGGGCCCGCTGCCGATCACCGCCGGGTCGTCACCAGGCACATCGCTGATCGCCAGCGTGACAAGCCGAGCCGGCGCGCAGGCCGCAGCAAGGCGGCCTCCCTTGATGCGGGAGAGGTGTTTGCGCACGCAATTCATTTCGCCAATGTGTGCGCCCGAAAGCAACAGTTCGCGGTTGATGCGCTGCTTGTCTTCCAGGGTGAGTCCTTCGGCCGGCGCGGTCAGCAGCGCAGAGGCGCCTCCGGACATCAGACACAGCACCAGATCATCGGCGGTGAGGTCTTGCAGCGCCGTGAGCATCTCGCCGGTGGCGGCAAGGCCCGCGGCATCGGGCACCGGGTGGGCCGCCTCGCGCACGGTGATGCGTGCGGGCAAACCGGCCGGGCGCGGCGGGGTGTGGTGGTAGCGGGTGATGACCAGACCCGACAGCAGCGCTGCGGCGGGCCAATGGGCCTCTACCGCCTGGGCCATGGCGGCTGCGGCTTTGCCCGCGCCAATGACAACTGTGCGCCCCTTGGGCGGCGGTGGCAGATGCGGCGGCAGGCAGTGGGCGGGCAAGGCCCGATCTACCGCGATGCGGTAGAGGGCACGCAAAAATTCAAGCGGGGCGTCCGAAGGATCAGGCAGGTTTGTCATGGGGCTGCCTTCGAGCAGCCAGCTACAGAGCAGCGAGCGGCGCGCGCAAAGGTGTGAGTGGGCATGCGCGCATGTTAAGCGGCCTGCCCCCGTCTCACTCCAGGGTGACCTTGGCTTCCTTGACCAGCTTGGCAAAGCGCTCGGTGTCGTCCTTGATCTGGCGTCCCATCTGGGCGGGTGTGCCGCCGATCGGGTCGGCGCCGATCTCCTCCATCTTTTTGCGGAAGTCGGGCGAGGCGACGATGCGGGCGATTTCGCGGTGCAACCGTTCGACGACCGGCGCGGGCGTGGCCGCAGGGGCCAGCACGCCAAACCAGGTGCCCAAGTTGAAACCTTTGAGACCCGCCTCGTCCAGCGTGGGCACATCAGGCAGGGCGGGCGAGCGCTTGGCGGTGGTCACTGCCAAAGCGCGCAGCTTGCCAGCCTTGATGTGAGGCAGCACCGGTGTGACCGTGTCAAAGGACATCTGGATCTGCCCACCGAGCAAGTCGGTGGTGAGCGGTCCGCTGCCTTTGTAGGGGACGTGAAGGATGTCCACACCTGACATGCCACCGAACTGGGCGCCGATCAGGTGCTGGGCGGTACCCGCGCCATTGGAACCGAAGGCAAACTTACCGGGCTGCGCCTTGGCCTGCGTCACCAACTCGGCCACGCTCTTGGCTGTGACGCTGGAGCCCACCACCAGCACATTGGGCACCTGAGCCACGATGCTGATCGGGGCCAGATCTTTCTGGAAGTCGTAGGGCAGCTTGGTGTAGGCGCTGGTGGCAATGGTGTGGTGCACCGCTCCCATGAGAAGGGTGTAGCCGTCGGCCCTGGCCTTGGCGACGAAGTCCGCTCCGAGGGTAGCGCCCGCGCCGGGCTTGCTTTCGATGAGCACCGGCTGCCCCAGAGCAGAGGAAAGCTCCTGTCCGACGGCCCGGGCTAGCACGTCGGTCGTCCCGCCGGGGGCAAAGGGCACGACCAGCGTGATCGGCTTGGCTGGCCAGGCCTGGGCCCAGGCAGCAGGGGCGGCCAGGCATACAGAGGCGGCGGCCATCCCCGCCTTCAACAGCAAGCGGCGGGCGGGAACTGTGAATCGTGCGTTCATGTTGTCTCCTAGGTTGTGGGATGAGAGCCGGCTGCGCATTCCTTCTACGTATTGGGTTTTGCCGGCGGTGGGGAAGGTGCAGGTGTCATCCGGCGCGCAGCGCCTCACACACGGCGTGGGTAACGTCGCTGGTGCGAGCCTTGCCGCCCAGATCTCCGGTATGGAGCGCCGGATTGGCTGTGACGGCCTCCACTGCCCTCATCAGGCGGGTGGCGGCGGCGCGCTCACCCAAGTGTTCCAACAACATCACCACGGACCAGAAGGTCCCCACAGGATTGGCGAGGCCCTTGCCCATGATGTCGAAGGCCGAGCCGTGGATCGGCTCGAACATGGAGGGGAAACGCCGCTCAGGATCAATGTTGCCGGTAGGGGCAATGCCCAGGCTGCCAGCCAGTGCGGCCGCCAAGTCACTCAGTATGTCGGCGTGCAAGTTGGTGGCGACGATGGTGTCCAGCGTGGCTGGTCGGTTGACCATGCGGGCAGTGGCGGCATCAACCAGTTCCTTGTCCCACTTGACGTCCGGGAACTCCTTCGAAATCTGTAAGGCGATCTCGTCCCACATCACCATGGCATGTCGTTGGGCGTTGCTCTTGGTGACTACAGTCAGCAGTTTGCGAGGCCGCGACTGCGCCAGGTTAAAAGCGAAGCGCATGATGCGCTCGACACCGGCGCGGGTCATCATGGACACGTCGGTGGCCGCCTCCAGTGGGTGCCCCTGGTGCACCCGGCCGCCAACGCCGGCGTACTCGCCCTCGGAGTTTTCGCGGACGATCACCCAATCCAGGTCCTTCGGACCGCACCGCTTGAGGGGAGCGTCAATGCCGGGCAGGATCCGGGTGGGACGCACGTTTGCGTACTGGTCAAACCCCTGGCAGATCTTCAGGCGCAAGCCCCACAGGGTGATGTGGTCGGGGATGTGCGGATCGCCTGCGGAGCCGAAAAGAATGGCGTCCTTGCTCCGAAGCGCATCGAGGCCGTCATCCGGCATCATGCGGCCGTGCTGGCGGTAGTAGTCACCACCCCAATCGAAATCCTCAAAGTCAAATTCGAAGCCGCCGCAGGCCCGGGACAGGGCCTGCATGACTTCCCGTCCGGCTGGAATCACTTCCTTGCCGATACCGTCTCCGGGAATGGTCGCGATGCGATAGGTCTTCATGAAGTTTTGGGTTTGAGCGCGCTGGCAACGCTGTTGGTTCCGGCATTAGAGGACATCGGTTCCGACAGGTCGTATCGGGATCCGGGTTCATTACCGCTGCACGAATTTAGGCGTTCGCCAATGTGACCAAATTGCGCTAAAGTGAAACCATTGTTAACCTGAGAGTTAAGTGTGAGCGGACAACTTCAGCCCGCCGACCTGCAGTTTTTCTCCACCCTCGTCGCCGCCGGCAGCCTAAGCGCGGCCGCGCGCGAACTGCGCGTTTCCACCCCAGCTGTGAGCAAGCGCCTGGCGCAGATGGAGGTCCGCTTAGGTGTGAGCCTTTTGACGCGCACAACTCGGCGAATGGGCCTGACCGCCGAGGGGGAGACCTACCTGTCGCACGCCCGCCGCATTCTGGGCGAGCTCGACGACTTGGAGCGCCTCATGGGCGTCTCACGCACCACGCCCAGCGGCGTGCTGCGGGTGAACGCCACGTTGGGCTTTGGACGTAGCCATGTCGGGCCGGTGATCTCGCGGTTCGTACAGCGCTACCCCCGCGTCGACGTGCGCCTGCAACTCTCGGCTGATCCGCCACCGTTGACTGCAGACGCGTTCGATGTCTGCGTCCGATTCGGCCCGCCGCCCGAGGCGAGAGTGATTGCACGCCGCATCGCGGAAAACCAGCGCCTGCTTGTTGCGTCGCCCGCTTATCTGGCGCGCCACGGCGAGCCGCGCACTCCAGCTGAACTCGCCCAGCACAACTTCATCGGAATTCGTCAAGGCGAAGAGGCATGGGGCGTGCTACGCCTCGCCCGTGCCAGAACGGGCCCGTTGGAGAACGTCAAGACCCGCGGCAACCTGGTCACGAATGACGGAGGCATTGCGGTCCAATGGGCGTTGGACGGGCACGGCGTCTTGCTCCGCGCGGAATGGGATATCCGCAAATACTTGGCCAGCGGACGACTGCGCCAGTTGCTGCCTCAGTACCGGGCGCCTGACGCCGACATCTATGCCGTGTACATGCCCCAACACCAGACGGCGGCGCGGGTGGTTGCATTCGTGGACTTTCTGGCGGAGTCACTGGGCAAATTCACCTCCGCCTAGCACCGGGCGCAAGAACGGGGCGGAAAAACTGCGGGCGTGGCAACGCCGATCAGTTTTGCACCTCAGCGCCCCTGAAACTTCGCTTCGCGCTTGCCCAGGAAGGCGCCCACGCCCTCGATAAAGTCGGCGGTGGCGGCACATTGCTGGAACAGGCTGGCCTCGAGTGCGAGGTGGGTGCGAAGGTCGTTGTCCCCAGCCTCCCGCACCAGGCGCTTGAGGTTGGCCAGAGCCACGGGTGCCCCAGCGGCCAGGCGGGCGGCCAGATGCTCGGCGTCAGTCAGCAGCGACTCGGCCGGCACGACGCGGTTGATCAGGCCTAGGCGCAGCGCTTCTACCGCGTCGAAGGGTTCGGAGAGCAAGGCGATTTCCATCGCCTTGCGCGGGCCCAGCAGGCGCACCAGGTTCCAGGAGGTGCTGCAGTCCGCGCTGGTACCGATGCGCGGGTAGGCCATGGCGAACTTAGTGCCCTCGGCTGCGATCACCAGGTCGGCCGCCAGGGCAATGCCCAGGCCGCCGCCGGCCACCGCGCCATGCACCGCAGCGATCACCGGCGCGCGCAGGCCAGCGAGAAGTTCGAGCGCCGGGTGCACTTCGCCGATGACGGCCGCCGGCATGTACAGCGGATCGGAGACCAGCGCAGCGAGATCACCACCAGCCATGAAGGCGCGGCCTTCGCCGGAAATGACGACTGCCCTCAGATCGGTATCGCTTGCCAGTTCACGGCAAGCGGCGTGGAAAGCACGGGCCAGCGACAAGTCGATGACATTGAGCGCCTGCGGGCGATTGAAACGCAGGTGGGCGACCGCGCCTTCACGGCGAACCAGCACGGGAGGAGACACGGGAGGAGAAGTGTTGGCTGTCATTTCAAGATTGTCTCAGTGCAGATGCCAAGCTCCGCAAGCCGTGCCACCGCCTGGCAAAGCGCGCTCAGACGACCTCGAACAAGCCGGCGGCGCCCATGCCACCGCCCACGCACATGGTGACCACCACGTACTTGACCCCGCGGCGCTTACCCTCGATCAGGGCGTGGCCAACCAGCCGGGCGCCGGTCATGCCGTAGGGGTGGCCAATAGAAATGCCGCCGCCGTTGACGTTGTACTTCTCCGGGTCAATGCCCAGTTGGTCACGGCAGTACAGAGCCTGGCAGGCGAAGGCTTCGTTGAGCTCCCACAGACCAATGTCGTCTACCTTCAGTCCATGCTGGTTGAGCAACTTGGGAACGGCAAAGACCGGGCCGATGCCCATCTCGTCGGGGGCGCAACCGGCGACCATCATGCCGCGGTAGAGGCCCAGGGGCGCCAGGCCGCGGCGCTGGGCCAGGCCAGAGTCCATCAGGACGCAGGCGCTGGCACCGTCGGACAACTGACTGGCGTTGCCAGCGGTGATGCAACCGCCTTCGATGATCGTCTTGAGCGACTGCAAGCCCTCAAGGGTGGTCTCGGGGCGGTTGCCCTCGTCACGGTCCAGGGTGACGCTCTTGTAGCTGATGGCGCCGGTGGCCTTGTCCGCCACTGCCATTTGGGCGCTGATCGGCACAATTTCCTGGTTGAATCGACCAGCAGCCTGCGCCTGCGCGGTACGCTGCTGCGACTGCAGGGAATACTGGTCCTGCGCCTCACGGGAAATGCCGTATTTGCGCGCCACTACTTCGGCGGTCATGAGCATAGGCATGTAGGCATGAGGGGCGCGCTGCTCGAGCGCCGGGTCCTTGCCCGCCATGGCAGCTTCGAAATAGGCCTTCTGTTCGGCGGTGATGTTCTCGTGGCCGCCAGCGACCACGATGTCCATGCCGTCGACCATGATCTGCTTGGCAGCGGTGGCGATGGCCATCAGGCCGGAGGCGCACTGGCGGTCCATGGTTTGGCCAGAAGCAGAGACTGGAAGGCCGGCAGCCAGTGCAGCGTTGCGGGCGAGGTTCATGCCGGCGGTGCCCGAGGTGAGCACGGTGCCCATGACCACGTCTTCGATCTCGCCGCCCTCGACCCCGGCGCGACGCACCGCCTCGCCGATCACATGCCCGAGCAGGGTGGGCGACTTGATGTTGTTGAGGGCTCCGCGGTAGGCCCGGCCGATGCCGGTGCGGGCGGTGGAGACGATGACGGCTTCACGCATGATGGGTGTCCTTTTGGAAAAAAATCTCAAAATTAAATGAAAGAGAGGGGCGACGCCCTTCGGCGGACTCGCCTGTTTGCTTAGTGGTGTGGGTCGCTGCCCAGGTAAGCGGCGATCACCGCCGGGTCCTGGCGCACTGCCTCGGGCAATCCGTCGGCGATCTTGCGGCCGAAGTCCAGCACCACGATGTGGTCGGACAGGTCCATCACCACCGGGATGTCGTGCTCGACGATCAGGAAGGTGATGCCACGCTCACGGCGAACCCTCTGGATCAAACCGCTCATCGCGGCCTTCTCGGTCTTGCTCATGCCGGCCATCGGCTCGTCGAGTAGTACCAGGCGGGCGTTTTGCATCAGCGCGCGGGCGAACTCCACCTGCTTTTGCTTGCCATAGGAGAGCTCGGCGGGCGCGGCATCGGCAAGCTCCTCCATGCCCAGAAAGGCCAAGGTCTCGCGGGCCGCTGCTTCTGCCGCTCGGCGCTCGGCTCGTGCAGCCGGCGTGAGAAAGGCACCTTGCAGCAGACCCGAGCGTCCTTGCAGATAAGCGCCGGTCATGAGGTTGTCCAGCACGCTCAGGCCCCCGAAAAGGGCCAGGTTCTGGAAGGTACGGGCAATGCCATGGCGCGCAATGCGGTGGGCAGGCGCGGCGGTGATGTCCTCGCCGCGCAGACTGACCTGGCCACTGGTCGGGCGATACATGCCGGTGATGCAGTTGAACAGCGTGGTCTTGCCGGCGCCATTGGGGCCGATCACCGACGTGGTCTTGCCCTCCTCCACCTCAAATGACACAGCCTCGAGGGCACTGATCCCGCCAAAGCGCATGGTCAGACCAGAGAGGGTCAACATCGAATTGCTCATTGCGCTGCCTCCTCACCCGCGGCCTGTGCAGCCCCGCCACCCAGGTAAGACTGCTGGATCGCCGGACTGGCGGCAATCTCGGCCGAGGTGCCCGAGAAGGCGATTCGCCCACCTGCCAGGATGAAGGCCGACTCAGCGAACTCCAGCGCGAGCCGGGCGTTTTGCTCCACGACCAGCATCGTGGTGCCCAGGGTCTCCCCAATGACGCGCAGTTGCTTGTAAATGTCTTTCACGATCAGGGGCGCCAGGCCCAGAGACAGTTCGTCCACCAGCAGCAACTGAGGCCGGCCGATCATCGCCCGCCCCAATGCCAGCATCTGCTGCTCGCCACCGGACATCCAGCCCGCGGCCTGCTGGCGACGCTCGCGCAGCCGGGGGAACAGGGTGTAGACCGCCTCCAGGCCCTCGTGCAACTGGCCGCGCGGCAAGATGTCGGCGCCGACCCGCAGGTTGTCCTCGACCGACAGGTGCTTGAACACCAGCCGGCCCTCGGGCACCTGGCCCATGCCCAGACGAACCCGCTTGTGCGCCGGTACCCCGAGCATGGATTGGCCACCAAAGCGGATTTGGCCGGCGGTGACCGCGCCGTGATGCAGGTCGAGCAGGCCGGTGACCGCGCGGATCAGCGTCGTCTTGCCGGCGCCGTTGGCGCCCAACAGGGCGACGATGCCGCCCTTGGGTACGGACAGGTTCACATCCTGCAAGGCCAGACCCTTGCGGGCGTAGGCGACGGACAGGCCTTCGATTTCGAGCGCGGCAGACATCAGCGGCCCCTCCACGATGCCAGCAGCTGGCGGATGTCACGTCCCAGGCCGGTGATGCCCCGGGGGGCAAAGATCAGCAGCACGATGACCAGCATGCCAAAAATCAGCTGTACGAACTGGGCACGCCCCTCGACCAGAAACAGCCGGGTCAGTCCAACCGCCTCCGACGAGCGCGGAGCCAGGCCGCCAATGATCGAGGGCAGCAGCAGCCAGATGGCCGCTCCCACCAGCGCTCCGGGCAGCGAGCCCATGCCGCCGATGATGATCATCGCGATGAATTGAATAGCGAAGGTGATGCCGAAGGCTTCAGAGGTGACGTTGGTGAGCAGGTAGGCAAAGAGAGCGCCGGCGACCGAAGCGACCGCCGAACTCAGACCGAAGGCCTTAAGCCGCAGGATGCGAACGTCCACCCCCATTGAGGTAGCAGCCAGTTCATGGTCCCGCATGGCCTGCATGGCGCGGCCTTCTCGGGTACGCAAGCTCGCAGCAAAACCGGCGTAGACCAGCACCACCAGCGCGAGCAGGAAGAAGTACCAGCGGATGGGGGTGTTGAGCTCCCAACCGCCCAGCTTGGCGCCAGCATAAGGAATACCCACCACGTCGAAGAACTTGAATTGGTACTCCAGAAAAACATAGACGATCACATGGTGCACTGCCAGCGTCGACAACACGAAGTACAGGCCCCGCACCCGCAAAGAGGGCAGGCCCGCCAGAACGCCCACCAGGGCACCGGAGACCGCAGCAGAAAGCAACACCAGGGGAAAAGGCCAGCCCAGTTGACTGCCGGTGATCGCGGCGGTCATCGCACCTGTTGCGTAGAACGCCGCATGACCAATTGAAATGAGGCCCGCACATCCCGTCAAGTAATTGAGGGAAAGCGCGCCCAGCATGGCGATCAGCATCAGGTTGACCTGCGTCAGCCCGAGGTTGAGGAGTTGCATGTTCGAAAGGGCAACGCCAAAGGCAGCGCGGTCGGTCAGGACCACCGGCAAGTAAGCCAAAGCGGCAATTGCCAACAGGCGCCAGAACCAGGCTTTCCAGCGAGTCGGAAGAGTTTTGGTGTTCATGGTTTCGCCTCCGCTACCTCAGACCCGGCCCAGCTCGCGCTGGCCGAAAAGGCCCCAGGGCCTGACCATCAGGATCACGAGCAGCAGCAGATAAATCACGATGTCGCTCGACTTGGGCGAGATGTAGGCTGAGGCCATCTGCTCGATCACGCCGACCAGCAGGCCACCAATAATCGCGCCGGGAATGCTTTGCATGCCGCCGATCACCACCGCCGGCAGGGCCAGCAGGCCGATGCTTTCCAGTTCGGGCGAGGCAATCTGCAACTGGCCCAGGAACAGGCCGCCAATAGCCGCCAGCGTGGTGCCAATGCCCCAGGCGACGCGGTTCATTGCGTTGACGTTGACGCCAGAGACCACGGCCGCCTCGTGGCCGTCGGCGGTGGCGCGCATCAAGAGGCCGACTGAAGTGAAGCGGAAAAAGGCGCCGAAGATGGCCATGCAGACCCAGCTCACAAGAGCGGCCCACAGGTGCAGGTACGACATACGCACATCACCGACCACCAGGACACCCATCGGAAGCGGCGTGCTCAGGGTCCGACCCTGCGGGCCGTAGGTCAGTTCGATCACCGAGCGCAGCACGATGGACAGGGCGATGGTCAGCATGATGACCGAAAGCATCGGGCGGCCCGACAGCGGCTGGATCAACAGGATATGAATCACCGCGCCAACCAGTGCTGAGGCGATGACAAGGAAAAGGATGGCCAACGGAAAGGGCAACCCCAGCAGCGAGATTGCGGTGACGGCGAGGTAAGCGCCGAGCACCACAAACATGCCCTGGGCGAAGTTGAAGACGTCCGTGGCCTTGAAGATGACGGTAAAGCCGAGGGCCACCAGCCCGTAGATGCTGCCCAGGGCCAGGCCGCTGAAAAGTACTTGTCCGAACATGGTGGGTCCTCGTCTTTCAGTTCAAGCTTGGATCAGCGGGTGTACTTGGCGTAGTCGGCGTAGTCACCATAAGCCTTGAACTTGTTGGTGCCATAGTCATAGCCAAACAGCTTGAACACCACCGGGCCGGTGTTGTTGGTCGGGGTGTAGACGATAGGCGCTGCGAGGCCCTTGCTGTCCACGGTAAAACCCTTGGACAGCGACTCGACAAGGCGTGCCCGGGTGGGGTTGGCGCCCAGACGCGCGATTGCCTCAGCGGCCATTTGGGCCGTGATCCAGCCGGACACGTAGTTGATGTCGGCCTGCATGCCGTTGCGGCCGATCTTGTCGGCGTAGGCGGACATCTCACGGTTACCAGCGGACTGGTCGGCACCGCCCGGGGTGAAGCAGCTGATGAAGTTGTAGTTGGCACCTGCCTGCGGACCCATGGCCTGGAAGATGGCCGGAGCGCCCAGGTAGGTGATGCCGAAGGCCGGCGTCTTCATGCCGTACTGGGCCAGGGCCTTCATCGTCAGGATGGCGGTGTTGGACACGCCATAGATGGTGATGAAGTCGGGCTTGAGGTTCATGATCTCCAGCACCTGGGGCGTGACGTCCACAGCGGTGACCTTCATGGTCACGTGGTGGGCGGTGCCGCCGAGCTTGGCCACCGCCTCGGCGATGTAGTCGTGGTACTCCTTGCCGCCTGCGCTCTCGATGGCCACGGTCACCACTTTGGGAGCCCTGAGCTTGAGGGCGTCAGCGTAGTAACCCACGCCTGCCTGGGCCATCTGCTTGTAGCCGCAGAAGCCGTTGTAGACCATGGGAGAAACGGGTTCGGAGAGCGCCTTGGTGGCGGTGTACGTGCCCACGATCGGCACCTTACCCGCCTTGATGGTGGGGGCGAGAGCGACCTGCGATGCCGAGGTTCCCATGCCCGAGATGGCGATCACCGGGGTCTGTCCGACCAGCTTTTCATAGGCAATCTTGTCGGTGGCGGCGTTGAAGCGGTTGTCCTCGGCCAGCACATTGATCTTGCGGCCGTTGATGCCACCGCCTTCGTTGACCCTGCGCATGTAGTCTTGGAAGCCGTTGACCCAGATGGCCTGTGAGGCAGAGGTTGGGCCGCTCATGTCCATGAGCAGGCCCCAGTCGATGCGGTCCCTGTAGACGCCGTCGGCCGGCGTTTCCTGGGCGATGGCGCCCAGCGCCAGCAGCCCGGTAGCCACCGCGAGGGTGAGCTTTGTCTTGAGTTGCAGTTTCACATTGTCTCCTTGGGTTGTCCTGCCGTCCCGGCAGTAGGGGTTGAAAAATCGGTAGGCACGGCTCGGTGGAGCGCGTGCGAAATCGTGAGGCACAAGCCGTCGGCGATCACATCGCCGGCAGGGATCTGCCGGCCTTGTGTGAGGACGCCATGCATCTGGTCATTGCAGTGGACCGCGGTGACCCGTACGCCCTCCGCCTCCAGGCGCTGCGCGTAGGCGCGGCCCTCGTCACACAGCGGGTCGTGGGCCACGGTGAGCACCAGCGCTGGCGCCAGGCCGGCCAGCACGGGCGCGCGCAGGGGAGAGGCGCGCCAGTCGAGCCGGTCTTGCGCATGCGGGGTGTAGTGGCCGATAAACCAATGCATCGTGGCTGCGGTGAGCGGCACGCCCTGGGTGATGCGGCGGTAGGCGTCGCTGCTCGCGGTCAAGTCGAGCACCGGGTAGAACAGGGCCTGAAAGACCACCGGAGGCAGCGCGCCATCTCGGGACATGAGGGCCAAGGCCGCAGCCAGGTTGCCACCCGCGCTGTCGCCACCGACGGCCAGGCGCGCGGGGTCAATATTCAGGGATCGCGCCTGAGAGGCCAGCCAGCGCAGCGTGGCGGCGGCATCATCCAGAGCGGCCGGGAAGGGGTGCTCTGGGGCGAGGCGGTAGTCGACCGCAACAACGCACAGGCCGGCGCGGTTGGCAATACGCCGGCAAAGGCGGTCGTGGCTGTCCAGGTTGCCAATGACCCAGCCGCCGCCATGCAGGAACAACAGACAGGGCAGCTGGGCCTTCGGGTCGGTACCCTCGCCGCGATAGACGCGCACCGCCAGCGGGCCAGCCGGACCGGCGAACTCGGTGTCGACCACCGAGGCCACTTCTCCACCAGGGGTCTGCATCACGTTCCAACTGGCGGCGTAGGCCTTGCGAGCTTGGGCGGGAGTCAGCGCCTCAAAGGGCGGATAGCCAGCCTCAGCTGCCGCCTGCAGCAGGCGCGCGGCATCCGGGTCGAGCGGGTGAATAGAGGGCCAGGTGTTCATCGGCCACTCCACACCGGGGCACGCTTTTCGGCGAAGGCGCGTGCGCCCTCCTTGGCGTCCTCGGAATTGATCACCGCTTCCAGCAGCGCGTTCTGCCGCGCCCAGGTTTCCTGCGCTGGCCAGTTAGGCGATTCGCTCACTACTTGCTTGGCCACACGCACCGCCATGGGGCCGTTGGCGGCGATGCGCTCGGCCAGCGCCAGGGCCGCCTCCAGCGCCTGACCGGCGGGCACGAGGCGATTGACCAGCCCCCACTGGCGCGCCTCGGTGGCAGGCAACAAGTCTCCGGTGAGGGCCAGTTCCATCGCGATCTGCGGCGGGATGCGACGCGGCAGGCGCAGCAGGCCACCAGAGCCAGCAATCAACCCGCGTTTGACCTCGGGAATGCCAAACTGGGCGGCCTCGGAGGCGACGATCAGGTCGCAGGCGAGAGCAATTTCGCAACCACCGGCGAGGGCATAGCCCTCTACCGCGGCAATCAACGGCTTGACCGGCGGGGTCTGCACGATGCCGGCCAGGCCGCGACCAGGCAACTCCACGCGCTCGCCGCGCAGGAAGGCCTTGAGGTCCATGCCGGTGCAGAAGTTTCCGCCCGCGCCAGTCAGAATGCCCACCGAAAGGGTCGGGTCGGCATCAAGCTGATCCATCGCTGCGGCCAGAGCCTCGGAGGTGGCGCGATCGATTGCATTGCGCACCGCGGGCCGGTCGATGGTGACAACCCACACCGCGCCATGGCGCGCCACGCGCACCGTTTCACCGGCAGCAGCTTGCACCGGAGCGGCGTTGGAATCGTAGGAGGCGGCCATGGGCATCACTCCTTTTGCAGTCGGGCCTTGAGGCCACCACGGTCACGGATCACACGGCCGGCGCGCACAGCACCCTCACGCACCCGCACCATGCCGTTGCAATTGAGAAGCTCTTGCCGGTCACGCGCTGGCACACCTGGCAGGCCGCCAAGATAGCGACCCCGCTGGCGCGCGTGAAAGGCCACGTCGTCGCCGGAGGAGAAGATGTCCGCCACCTCCACCGAGTCCACCGCAAACTGGAGCGGCAGGCCGGTCAGGTGGTCATCGTCCACACGCACCTCGGCCACGGCCGCAGGCCAGGCGCCGGTGAGCCACTGGCGCACGACCGATTCGGCGGCGGGGTTGGCGCCTTGCGGCAACGTGTCCCAGGGCGCGGCAGCCGGCGGGTCGATCGCGTCGGTGCTGCCCGCCCGCAACTGGCGGCTCCGCGTGAAGTAATCCTCTTGCGCGCAGCAACCCACCAAGCGCTCACCACGGGCGCGATAAATCGCCACGCCGGACCAGGCCGCTGCCTTGCCGCCGGGCCCACCTGCGGCGCCATGCTCACTGAACCAGACCGCTACCCGGTCGGCCTTGTCGCCGCTACCAGCCAGCACCTGGTGCACGGTCATGCCCACGCCGGGGAACTGCGCGAACTGCTGGCGCACCGCGGGTAGCCACTGTGTGTCGCGGCCGTCGAACAGGTAGTCGCCGATCTCCAGCGCGTACTCGGGCCAGATGAACTCGCGCGCGGCCTCGTCACTTTGGCCGTTGAAATAGTCCACCACCCAGCGGCGGGCCAGAGCGACCGGGCTCATTGCACCGCCCCTTGCCGAAGTTCGGGTTGCACGCGCCGCAGTTCGCGTTTGAGCAGCTTGCCCGAGGCATTGCGCGGCAAAACATCGGCAAACACCACCGAGGTCGGGCACTTGTAGTGCGCCAGGCGCTTGCGGGTGAAGGCGATGAGTTCTTCCGGCGTGGCCGACTGCCCCTCCTTGCACACCACCACCGCGCGCGGGGTCTCGCCCCATTTCTCGTGCGGCACGCCAATCACCGCCACCTCGCGTACGGCGGGGTGGCCATTGAGCACGTTCTCGATCTCGGCGGGGTAGATGTTCTCGCCGCCGGAGATGATCATGTCCTTGAAGCGGTCGAAGAGGAAGATGTAGCCTTCTTCGTCCAGGAAGGCGGCGTCTCCGGTGCGCAGCCAAGCACCGCCTTCTCCGTCCACCAAGGCGGCGGTGGTTTCAAGAGGCTGCTGGAAGTAGCCCTTCATCACCATGCGCGAGCGGATCCACAGCTCACCCACCTGGCCGGCAGAAGCGTCGGCCAAGGTGCTCGGGTCGACCACCCGCAGGTCGACCCAGGGGTAGGCGCGGCCCACCGAACTCAAAAGCCTCGCCTTGGGGCCTTCGGGCGCATGGTCCTCGGGGGGCAGTACTGCCACGGTGCCTGCGGTCTCGGTCATGCCGTAGGCCTGAATGAAGCGGCAGGGCAACATGTCCATCGCCCGGCGCAGCAGCACGTCGCCCATGGGCGCCGCACCGTACATCAGCAGTTGCAGGCTCGAGAGCTTGGCCTGTGCCACGCCGGGGACTATCAGCAGCGCCTGAATGACGGTGGGCACCAGGAAGGTGTGCGTCACCCGGTGGCGAGCGATGTTGTCGACGATCAGCGCCGGGTTCACCTCGCGCAGCAAGACGGTGTGTCCGCCACGGACCATGGTGCTCGAGCCGTAGCCGCAACCACCGATGTGGAACATGGGCATCGCGACCAAATTGACGCTCTCGGGGCCCATGCCCCAGGCTTCGCCCAGGCGCTCGGTATAGGACATGCCCTCGTTGGTGATCATCACGCCCTTGGGTAGGCCGGTGGTGCCCGAGGTGTAGAGAAGCAGCGCCACCTCGTCCGGCGCACCTTCGTGGCCAGGATCCTCCGCCTTGGCAGCTTGGCGCCAGAGTTCGTAGTAGGCCCCCAGACGAACAATGCGCACGGCTGCGGCCACCTCCGGGGGAAGCTCGGCCAGCAAGGGCTCCTCGTCGGGCGCCACCACCAGCACCTTGGGCGCGGCATCGGTCACGATGGCCGCGATCTCACGGGCCGACAACCGCCAGTTGAGACCTGCGAGCACCGCGCCGACCATGTTGCAGGCAAACAGCAGCTCAAAGGACTCTGCGCAGTTCTTGGCCAGCATGGCCACCCGGTCCCCCGGCTGCACGCCTTCGGCACGCAAGGCCTGCCCGACGCGGGCGCTGCCCGCATGCAACTGGGCAAAGCTCCAAGTCTGCTCGCCGAATGTCAGCGCAGGCGCATCCGGCCGCTGGCTGGCATGACGGCGCAGGATCTGGGCGTAGGTGGGCGTGGACATGGTGCAGTGCTTGACAGGGATCAGTAGCTCTTGGGGAGCCCCAGGCTGTGCTGGGAAATGAAGTTGAGGATCATCTCGCGGCTCACCGGCGCCGTCTTGTGCAGACGGGCGATGAACCACAGGTCGGCCAGACCGTATTCGATGGCCAAGCCGTTGCCACCGTGGATTTGCATCGCCTGGTCCAGCGCCTCCAGAGAGGCATCGGCGGCAGCAAACTTGGCCATGTTGGCGGCCTCGCCGGCATCGGGCGAGCCGGCATCAAAAAGAAACGCAGCGCGGGCCGCCATCAGGCGGGCCTGCTGCACCGCGATGTAGGACTTGGCCAGGGGGTGGGACAGGCCCTGGTGAGTGCCGATCGGGACGCCCCAGACCGAACGGTCCTGGGCCTGGCGGCTGCCCCGCTCGATGGCGTAGCGGGCAATGCCGTTATTGATGGCCGCAGCGCAGACGCGCTCGGGGTTCAGGCCCGCAAACAGCTGTTTGAGGCCCTGCCCCTCCTGGCCCACCAGGGCTTCGGAGCCGACACGCACCTCGTCGAAGAAGACGGTGAAGGAGGTCTCGGGCACATGCAGCGCCGTCTCGATCGGGGTCTTGCTGATGCCGGGGTGATTCGCCGGCACAATGAACAGAGACAGCGGATGGCGGCCCTTGTCGTCGGCCTTGTCGCCGCGGCAGACCACCATCACCGAGTCGGCCTCGTCCAGACCTGACGTCCAATATTTGTTGCCGCTGATCACCCAGTCTTTGCCCTCACGGCGGGCGGTGGTGGTGACCTTGTGGGTATTGGTGCCGGCGTTGGGTTCGGTGATGGCAAAGGACAGGCGCTTCTTGCCCGTGGCCAGGCCGGGCAGCCATTCGTCCTTCATCGCCTGGCTGCCATGCTGCTCGATGATGGGCGCGCAGATTGAGCCGATCACCAGCGAGAGCATGGGACAGCCTTGGGCCGCAGCCTCCTCGACGATGAGGTTGTAGTCGGCCAGGCCGCTACCACCGCCGCCGTACTGCTCGGAGATATGCACACCCAGAAAGCCGGCGTCCCCCATGGCCCGCCAAAGCGCCTCGGGCTTGGCCTTGCGCTTGTAAACGTCCTGGAAGTACTTGCGACCAAAGCTACCCACCAGCTTGCCCACGCTCTCGCGCAGCATCGGGTGGTGGTCGGCGGTGTCGACGAGACTGGAGGAAAAGATGGTGGACATGGGTGATGGTGAGATGTGTGGGCGCAGGGCTCAGGCCTTCGCCGGCCAGTCGAAAAAGCCTCGGCCGCTCTTTTGGCCCAGATGGCCTTGGGCCACGAGGTCTTCCAGAATGCGCGGCGGCGCGTAGCGCTCACCCAGAGACTGGCTGAGGGCGCGGGCGATATCCAGACGCACATCGAGACCGACGATGTCGGACAAACGCAGCGGCCCCACCGGGTGCCTGTAGGCCAGCACCGCGGCACGGTCGATGTCGTCGGCGCTGGCCACGCCGTCTTGCAGCATGCGCATCGCCTCCAGCGAGGCGATCAGGTCGAGCCGGCTGGTGGCAAAACCCGGCACATTGCGCACGGTGATCGGCGTCTTTCCGATGGTTCCGACCCACTCACGCACCTGCTCAAGCACCTCGGGCCGGGTCTTCGCACCATGAATCAATTCGACCAAGGCCAGGGACCAGACTGGGTTGAAAAAGTGCATGCCCAAAAAGGCGCCGGCATCGGGCACCGCTTGCGCCAGCTCGTCAATCGACAGCGCGCTGGTGTTGGTGCCAATCACCCGGGGCTGGCGGGCGGCAATGGCGGCGAGCACTTCGCACTTGAGCGCGTGGCGCTCGGGCACAGTCTCGACCACCAGGTCCAAGCCCAGAGGCAGGTCGGCCACTGTGCCCAGACGCGGCACCCCAGCTGCGTGCTGGGCCTGCTCGGCGCTCAACTTGCCGCGCTGGACGCCGGCCGCGGCGGCAGCGGCCAGGGTTCGGCGCAGGGAATCGGCGCGGCCCGCATCGGGCTCAACCACGAAGACCTCCCAGCCCGCGACAGCAAAGACGTAGGCAATACCCACACCCATGGTGCCGCCGCCGACCACGGCCATGCGCAGGGATTGCTGGGGGCTGGCGCTCATGCCGCGGCCCTCCTGAGAAAAAGGGGCGCCGTGCGTACGGCGCACAAACACAGGCCGCACCCCTGCGGCGCATGACTTAGGCCGCGGTCTTGCGACGCGTGACCTAAGCCGCGCTCCTGCGGCGCGCGGAGGGCGTCTTGGCGCGCACCATTGCCAGCACCAGGTCGGCCGCGCCCTCTGAGGCCTCGGCAATCGTCAGACGCCCCTTGGGACGGAACCAGACCTGCGACCAGCCGATGATCCCGCCGATGGACAGCGCCGCCAGCCGAATATCGGCCACATCGAACTCGCCGCTGGCCACACCGTCCTCGATCAGCCCCACCAGCTTGCGGTCGAACTCGCGCCGCAGGGTGTTGATCGTGTCCCGATCCGCCTGCGCCAGCTCCTTCTCCTCGCGGCTGTAAATCACTGCATGCGCCTGGTGACTCAGCACCGCCGCCATGAAGTCGCGCGTCACCACCTTGAGCCGTTCGCTGGCCGAACCCTGCTGCGTGAGCGCCCGGTTCAGCGACTCGTGCGCCAGCATGATGGCCCGTGAGCAGATCTCGGCGAGGAGTTCGTTCTTCGACGCAAAGTGCGTGTAGATAAAGGGCTTCGTGACATGCAGCGAATCGGCCACCTGCTCCAGTGTCGTGCGCCCATAGCCCTGGTGATAAAACAGGTCGACAGCGGCCGACAGAATTCGCTCGCGCTTGAGGCGGGAGACCGCGTCCCGAATATCCTCCGGCGCATCCGCGGCAGCGGGGGTTCGCCGCGGCACACGGGTCGGCGGTGATTTCACAGTGGGCTTGGTGCCAGCCTTCTTGCGGCTCGCGGGGCCCGACAACTTGCCTGCTGTCTTGGTCATGGTGGGAAGGATAGCGCAGGGTGGTTCGGCTTCCGGAACGAGGGCCGGAAGTGAAATTCAGGGCAGCTGAGCGACCCTGGCGATGAAGGCGCTCACGCATGGCTGCCTCCGTTGATCTGGATGCCCTGGCCGGTGATGTGGCTGGCCAAGTCGGACGCGAGGTAGATCATGAGGTTGGCAACCTCCTCGGGCTGCGCGTAGCGTCCGTCGGGGATGGAGGCGGCGCGTTGCTGGCGCAGGCGCTCAGCGTCGCCGTCCAGGGCCTGCCCGGCCTCGATGGTTTGGAGCATGGGCGTGTCCACCGGCCCGGGGCAGACCGCATTGACCCGCACGCCCTTTCGCGCAACCTCCAGGGCGGCAGTTTTGGTCAGCCCCAGCACCGCATGCTTGCTGGCGGTGTAGGGGCCCAGCATGCGAGTGCCGATATAGGAGCCCAGCGAGCCGGTATTGACCACCGCGCCGCGACCCTGGGCAATCATCACAGGTAGCACATGCTGCAAACCCAAGAAAACGCCACGCACATTGATGGCCATGACCCGGTCGAACAGGTCCTCGGGGTAGTCCACCAAAGTATGGATCGGGCCCTGCCAGGCGGCGTTGTTCATAAAGACATCGATTCGCCCCCAGGCCTGCAGTGCCTGCGCCACGTAGGCAGCGACGTCCTGGCTGCGGCTCACGTCGGCCACGGCCATCTGGGCATGGCCACCCGCCGCCGCCACCTCGGCCACCGTTGCTTCGGCAGCAGCACGGTCCAAGTCGACCACCAGCACCCGGGCGCCCGCGCGTGCCAGGGCCACGCAAACGGCGCGGCCAATGCCGCCGCCGCCGCCTGTCACCACCGCCACCTTACCGTCGAAATCGAGCTTCATCGCTCAGGCCGCCTGCGGCGCCTCCGATTGAGCGGCACGGGCCGCCGGGGTCTTGCGAAGGGCAAAGCCGGAATAGCCTTGCTCAGCGCACTCGCTCAGGTGGCGTCGGTAGCCACGAACGCCACCGGTGTAAGGCATGAAGACCCGCGGCTTGCCCTTGACTTCGGCACCGTTGTAGTAAGAGTCCGTGGTGAGGTAGAGCGTCTGGCGGGCGCGCTCGTTCACATGTGCCACCCAGGCCCGTTCGGCCTCGGGCTCGGCTTCGAACTCGACGACGCCTTGTTCGTCCATTTTCTTGATCAGGGCGGCCAGCCAGTCGATCTGCTCCTCGATGGAGACCATCACGTTGCTCAGGAGAGACGGGCTCCCCGGGCCGACCACGATCAGCATGTTGGGGAAGTCGGAGACCGACACGCCCAGCTGGGTGACCGGGCCGTCGGCCCACTTCTCGCGCAAGGTGATGCCGCCGCGGCCGACGATGGCCGGCTTGTACAGCGAACCGGTGAAGGCGTCGAAGCCGGTGGCGAAGATGACGATGTCGAATGCGTGATGTTTGGCCGTGGTGCGGATGCCTTCGGGCGTGAACTCGACGATTGGCGACTCCTTGATGTCGGCCAGTTCGACGTTGTCGCGGTTGAAGGCCTGAAAGTAGCCGCTGTCCACCGACGGGCGGCGGGCGGCGAAGTGGTGGCCGCGAGGCACCAACTTCTCACGCAGCTCGGGCCTGTCAATCACCGAGGCGATCTTGCGGCGGATGAACTCGGCCGCCGTTTCGTTGGCCTCGGCATTGAGCAGGATGTCGTGGTAGGCCAACGCGAAGCCGAAGCCCAGGCGTTGCCAAGCGGCCTCATACACCTTCTCGCGCTCCTCGGGGCTGACCTCAAGAGCAGACTGCCGGTTGACGGCAAAGCCCAGGCCGGTGGGCGAGTTCCAGGCTCGTTCGCGGCGCTCGCGGTAGTGGGCCTTGACCTGGCGGTCTTCCTCGTCGGACACCGGGGCGTTGGACGCCGGCACGCTGAAGTTGGGCGTGCGCTGGAAAACGGTGAGGTGAGCGGCCAGGCGGGCGATCACCGGCGTCATCTGCATGCCCGAGGAGCCCGTGCCGATGATGGCCACGCGTTTGCCCGTGAAGTCGATCGTTTCTTTGCGGGGCCACACAGCGCTATGAATGACGCGCCCCTTGAAGCTGGACTGCCCGGGGTATTCGGGCGCTTTCGTCGTGGAGAGCTGGCCGACGCACATCACGAAGTAGCGCGCACTCCATTGGCGGCCGTCCACGGCAGTGATCATCCAGCGGGCGGCCTGCTCGTCGTAGCGCGCCTCGGTCATGCGGGCATTGAGCACGATGTCCTTGCGCAGGTCGAAGCGGTCGGCCACGTGGTTGATGTAGCGCAGGATTTCGGGCTGGGTGGCGTAGCGCTCGCTCCAGCGCCACTCCTGCTCGAGCTCCGGGGAGAAGCTGTAGGAGTAGTCGTAGCTTTCCACGTCGCAGCGGGCGCCGGGGTATTGGTTGTGGTACCACACGCCGCCCAGGCCGTCGCTGGCCTCAAGAACCAGCACCTTTTTGCCCTGACCCCGCAGCGTGTGCAGGGCCCGCAATCCGGCAAAGCCGGCGCCAATCACGATCGCATCTACTTCTTGCATTCTTTATCCCTTGGGTCGCCGCCCCGCAGAACGCGCGCCCAGCCAGTGCAGCAAATTTCCCGGTGGTAGATCTAGCTACCGATGAGTATTCTTTGGATATTCTAGGTATGAAAATCCGACCCAGGGGGAAAAACTCATCAGTAAATACCCCAATCCCAACCAGTAGACAAGGCTACCGGCGAGTATTACTGTTGCGGCTGTTGCCCGGTTCCGGCCTCAAGTGCACCTAGGCCTCGTCGCTTCGCGGGCATTCGAACACCCGGTTACGAGTCAATTTCTGAGCTCTTCTCGTCAGTCGCCAAGTTGCCATGCACCCACCCCCAGCCACCGCCGCTCAAGTTGCCACTCAAGTCGCCACAGCCCCTGTGACACAGCGTCAGGAGGCCTTGCGCCTGCGCTTTCCGTCCTGGCAGTCACGCACACTCGACCAGCTGTTTGACGCCATTGCGGCGGAGTTCCCGCAGCGGCCCTGCGTTGTGACCGATGAGGGCCGCTGGAGCTACGCACAGGTCAAGGCATGGTCAGAGCAGCTGGCCGCAGGCCTGGCTTCGGCGGGTGTTCGCCCCGGCGACCATGTGGGCCTGCTCATGGCCAACTACCCTGCCTTCGTGGCTACCAAGCTCGCGATTGCGCGGGCCGGCGCGGTGTGCGTGCCGATCAACTTCCTGAACCGGCGAGACGAGTTGGGCTACGTGCTGCGCCAGTCGGACGCAGTGCTGCTGATCACGATGGACCAGTTCCGAGGCCTGGATTACCAACAGTTCCTCGACGAACTCGCACCAGGCTGGGCGCAACAAGGCGGCGGTGGGGCCTTCCCGAAGCTGCGACAGGTGGTGATGTTTCCCACCGGGGAAGGGGCAGGTCCCCGCGAAGGCGCCAAGCAGCTGCAGGACTTTGGCGCCGGCCTGGCCTGGCAGGCGCTCGCGCAGCGCGACCCTCACAGCAACTGCGACATCATCTATACCTCCGGAACCACCGGCGCGCCTAAGGGGGTGATGATCACCCACGACATGATGCTGCGCACCGCCTTTGGCAGCGCCTGGGGCCGAGCCTTCGAGGACGGACGCCGTATTCTGTTTTCCCTGCCGATGTACCACGTCTACGGCTACGTGGAGGGCATGCTGGCGGCGCTGTTCGTGGGTGGCTCCATCGTGCCGCAGCTGCGGTTTGATGCAGCCGAGACGCTGGACGGGATCGAGCGACATGAAGCCAGCGATGTGCTGCTGATTCCCACCATGACCCTGGCGCTGGTCGACGAGCAGCGCAGGCGTCGCCGCGCCCTGCCCTCTTTGCTCTCCATGATTTCTTCGGGGGGCCGCTCGCCAGCCACCCTCTGGGCCCAGATCGACGAGTGGCTCGGCCCGGTGGAACTGACCACCGGCTACGGGATGACCGAGGTCACCGCCTCCAGCACCGTCACCCGCCCGGACGATCCGGCCGAGCGGCGCCTCAGCACCAACGGCCGCTTACGCGATGTGGGCCCCGCGGGTGACCCGGTTCTGGGTGGGCGCTTGGTGGCCTACCGCGTGGTCGACCCCGAAACCGGTCGCCTCGTCGCAACTGGCGAGGTGGGAGAACTGCAGGCCAAGGGGCTGGGCGTGACCGCTGGCTACTACAACAAGCCCGAGGCGACCGCGGAGGCCTTCACCGCCGACGGCTGGCTGCGCACCGGAGACCTGGGGCGTATCGACGCGGACGACTACCTCACCCTGGTGGGGCGCCGCAAGGAGTCTTACCGCTGCGGCGGCGAGTTGGTCATGCCCACTGAGGTGGAAGACCTGCTAGTCACACACCCGGCCGTGCTTCAGGCCCATGTGGTGCCCGTCCCCGACGAGCGAATGGGCGAGGTGGGCGTGGTCTTTGTGGTGCTGCGCGACTCACCCCAAGTGCCAGACGAGGAACTTCTGGCCCTGTGCCGCGAGCGGGTGGCTCGCTTCAAGGTGCCGCGCCATGTGCTGCGGATCCGCGCCGAGGACATTCCGGCTACGCCATCAGGCCGAGCCCGCAAGTTCTTGCTCACGCAAATTGCGCTCGAACGCCTGGGGCTGACCGCCTGAGGCAATGAACCCTCCTTCCAACCAGCGCTGCCGCGCGTGCCGCACCCGAACAGACGACGCCGGAATCCGACAAGAAGCGAAGAAAAGGACCCCATGACAGACACACTTCTCGGCCGCCCCGTTCAGGGCCTGGTCACACGCGACACCCCGGTCGGCCACACATTGGTGGGCGTGAAGAAGAAGGCCGCCATCCAGCTCATGGGCTCGCGCTTGTGGGGCCGCTTCAACCCCAACCACTGGGACCCGGTGTACGCCGCGCAAACAGGCCTCGCTGCCCCCATACAGACCGGCGAAATGTCCTCGGCCTACATCGCCGAGATGTGCGTGAACCACTTCGGCGCCAACTTCCTGCGCGGCGCCCGCGTGGTGTGCAAATACGTGGGGTCGACCCTGGCCAATGAGGTGATCACCACCCATGGCGTGGTGCGCGAGAAAACGCCCAAGGGCAATGGCTATCGATTCACCGTCGATGTCTGGGCCGAGAACGAGGCCGGCGACAAGAAAACCGTGGGCTGGGTCGAAGTGGACGTGGGCGTCTGAAGAAAGCAATCGAATGACTGAGAACAAAACCCTCCCCGCTACCGACGCCCTGATGCCGATGACCGAGATTCAGGTCCGCCAGGTGCGCGACTTTGTCGACAGCCTGGCTGAGGAATCGCAGACCTACTGGGACATGGTCGCCATTGGCGACGAGCTCTCGCGAGAGCTGCACATCACCCCGGAGCTTGTGATCCTCTACGCAGACGCGGTGGAGGATTACAACCCCTGGTACGAGGGCTGGAAGATGAACACCTGGAAAATCCCAGGCGAATCGCCCTTCGGCCCGGCGGTGGTGCCGCCGCTGCTGGTTTCTCATTTCGTGCTGTCGGTTCAGTTCGACCACACCAAGCCCTTCGCGGTAGGCTCCATCCATACCTTCCACGACTCGGAGATCCTCGAGCCAATTCCAGTGGGCGCCACCGTGCGTATCACCACCCGGGCGATCGACAAGTTCATCAAGCGCGAGCGCCGCTACGTGCGCCACGAGGTGCATGTGACCGATGTCGCCAGCGACACGCTGTACTT
>JACCED011281012.1_pt1 | contig 27483 bp, 21 predicted proteins | sample 7455021 | NCBI WGS metagenome assembly JACCED01 (sample SAMN15323456, study PRJNA562643) | freshwater metagenome | isolation source: river surface water | place: USA:Blue River Watershed | collected 2017-08-19 | reverse complement strand
TGACGCCCTCCGGGCGTAATTCCAACCGGTACATGGCCAGCGCACGGCGAATCCCGGGTTGCTTTTCAACAGCACGGATTTCATCGGGGGTCGCGGGGCTGGCCTGGGCCGGCACCTTGGCTCGACCACCCAGCTCTTCGGCGGCAAGGACGCCATAGAAATTGGGTTGCCCCACAATTTTTCGGAACTGCTCTTCCGCGGCACTATCGCGACCCTGCGCTTTATAGGCGCGGCCCAGCCAGTACACCCATTCCGGCGAATTGATCATGGGTTCTGGCATGGCCTCGATATCTTTGCGCACCAGACTCCAGTCTTGGGCACGCAACGCAACACGGATCCGCCACGCCATCGCGTCGTCCGGCAACAAGACCGTACCGCTTTGCCGCACGGCATTGAGCGCCTCCGGGCTTTGCTGAATGCCCAGCTGCCAACCGATGATGCCCCAGACGTATTCCTGCTGCGGTTTTTCCAGGTGGCCGCCATAGCGTTTGAGCGCAGGGATAGCGCTTGTTGGTTCGTTGCGGGCCATGCGCACCAGCGCCAGTGTGGCCAGTTCCTTCTGGGTGTCGTCATTCGGGGTACCGACCCGCTCCAGGTAAATCACAGGCCGGCCGAGCACCGCATCCAGGCCGCCGGCCGCATCATTGGCATTGACCCGCATCACCCCCAGCGTCAGGCGCGCCTGACCCGGTTTATTCATGGCCACCTGACGGCGTGCCCGTAACCAGCCGTCGCTGGCCTTGAGATCACCGTTAGCCCACATCGCTTCAAACAGCATCTGACAGGCTTCCGGTGTATCCACACTGGTGGTCCAGAGTTGTCGCGCCTGATCCTTGGCAGCAGTATCGCCGTTGTTGACCCGTGGTAGCAGGCTGTAACACTGGACATCGGGCTCGGGCTGCAGCATCTGCGTGCCCTGCTGCGCCACCAGCACCCAGTTACCCTGTTTGGCCTGAGCCCGTATCCAGTCGGCCCGCAAAATTTCGGCAGGGCGTTCGCCCTCGTACTTTTTGAGGAAGGCACGGATTTCCGGACTGTCGGTCGTCAATTGCGGCTTGAGCAGCCAGGATTCGACGTAGGGGGCCAACTCATGTTGCTTCAGCTGCGGATAAAGCTGCTCGACCTTGTTCAGCTGCCCCTTCTGAACGGCTTCGCGGGCACTGAGATAGGTGGCATCCTGCGCCAGGGCGAGGGGCGTCAAACCGGTAGAAACGCCCAGCGCCAACAGCAAAAAGATTGCTCGCGGGGATTGCAACATCAGAGGGTGCTTCAACATAGGCACAGGCTGGAAGACCAGAATGGATCAGGGGGGGTGTGTTACTGTCCGGACTATGCCGAACCCAACGGATGAAAAATTCTATCGCAGTACGCTGCGTACCCGCATGAAATCTTGGCGGCGCACGCTCTCGGCCGAAGATCATGCCACCTTTAGCCGGCGCATGTGCGACATCCTCGAAGACCATTTTCACCCGCCGCCTTCGCCCTTTGCGTTCTATGCACCGATCACCAAGGAACCGGATATCGCGCCGCTAATGCACGAGTGGTATGCCGCCGGCGTGGGCGTCTGCCTGCCCCGCGTGACCGAAGCATGTGCACCGCTATCGTTTTATCTCTGGGACCCGTATATCCGCCCCACGCTGGATGAGGCGGGGATTGCCGCCCCGCCGGCCAACCCGGACAAACAGGTCACGCCCAAGATGCTGTTCATCCCCTGCCTGGGGCTGGATAAGCAAGGGTACCGGCTGGGTTACGGCGGCGGGTATTACGACCGGACGCTGCCGTTACTGCCCGGTGTCAAAACTATCGGGGTGCTGTTCTCGGGGCAACTACTCGACGACATCCGACCCCAGGCACACGACGTGCCGCTGGATGGCTGGATCACCGAAAAAGGTCTAGTGCTCTAGGCGCTCTGGCCAGAAGCCGGTTGCCGGAGCGCAATGCCCGTCACGACAAAAAGCATCGCCGCCTCAATAAATGCCAACACGGCATCCGGATAATCGAACAGGCCGGTTTCGACAGTAAAGAATGCCGCATTCAGAAGCCGGTCGAACATCACGACCAGAACCAACGCCAACCAGAAACGTAGGCCTTTGATTCCGCCCGAATTGGGTACTCCGGGAAATAGCCGGCAGCACGACCAGCCAACCAGCACCAGGGCGCCGGCCAGGAGGTAGATGGTGGTCTCGTACATCCCGGGCGCCTCAGATATCAGGCGAGGAAGAGGCGGTAGGCCGGGTTGTCCGATTCGTTTCGGTACGGATACCCCAGGCCGGCGAGGAAGGCCTCGAACGCCGGCATCTCATTGGCAGGCACCTGAAAGCCCACCAGCACGCGACCAAAATCGGCACCATGATTGCGGTAATGGAATAGGCTGATGTTCCAGCCAGCACTCATGTTCTCCAGAAAGCGCATCAGGGCACCCGGACGCTCAGGAAACTCGAAGCGATAAATCAGTTCGTGGGTCGACGCACTGCCGCCCTGCCGCGGGGTATGACCGCCGACCATATAACGGACATGAAGCTTAGCCATTTCGTCATCGGTCAGATCCAGCGCCGGGTAGCCCTCAGCCTGGAGCATATCAACCAGTGCCGTAACCTCGGCCCGCTTCGCCGTCTGAATACCCACGAAGACATGGGCCGCTCCCGGGTCGTTGTAGCGGTAGTTGAACTCGGTGATGCTGCGGTTGCCCAGCAGCGACAGGAATTTACGGTAGGCACCCGGCTTCTCGGGCAGCGTCACGGCCAGAATGGCCTCCCGCTGTTCACCGAGCTCGGCCCGCTCGGCCACAAAGCGCAGCCGATCAAAGTTCATGTTAGCGCCCGAGGCCACGGCCACCAGCGTTTTGCCCTGGGCACCTGTTTTGTCGACCCAGGCCTTCATGCCGGCCACCGCCAGCGCGCCGGCCGGCTCCAGCACGGAGCGGGTATCTTCGAAGACGTCCTTGATGGCGGCGCAGATGGCGTCGTTATCTACGAGGATCATCTCGTCCACGTACTGCTCGGCGATGCGGAAGCACTCCCCGCCGACTTCCTTGACGGCAGCACCATCGGCAAACAGGCCCACCTGTTCCAGGCGTACCCGACCATGAGCAGCCAGCGAACGGGTCATGGCGTCGGCGTCCACGGCTTCAACCCCGATCACCTTGATCTCGGGGCGCACCAGTTTGACGGCCGCTGCCACACCGGCAATCAGACCGCCGCCACCGACACAACAGAAGATGGCATCAATCGGCTTGGGGTGCTGGCGGAGGATCTCAAGCCCCACCGTGCCCTGGCCGGCAATGACCTCCGGATCATCAAAGGGGTGCACAAAAGTCAGCCCCTCCTCACGTTCCAGGCGGCGCGCCTCGTTGTAGGCATCGTCAAATGAGTCCCCAAACAGCACCACCTCGCCGCCGCGCGACCGGACGGCATTGACCTTGATCCCCGGCGTGGTGGTCGGCATCACGATCACGGCACGGCAACCCAGCTTTTGTGCTGAGAGCGCCACACCCTGGGCATGGTTACCGGCTGAGGCTGCTACCACGCCCCGTTTTAGCGCCTCAGACGACAGCTTGGCCATCTTGTTATAGGCGCCACGCAACTTGAACGAAAACACCGGCTGCTGGTCTTCGCGCTTGAAAAACACCTGATTGCCGATCCGGGCCGACAGGTTTGGCGCAAAGTCCAGCGGCGATTCAATGGCCACATCATAGACCTCTGCTGCCTCGATCCGGCGCAGATAATCAGTCAATGGGAAAGGCACCTCGTTTTTAGCGGTCATGGCAACATCGGATTTCATGGAAAAGGCACAACGCCAGAAGGGCTGAAAAGCCACGCCGGCGCGACATTGCATTATACCGATGCGCTACAATACAGGGTCCGAAAATGGCCTTTACGGGCCCCAATCGACCAGAACAAAACCATGAACGCACGCCTCCGCGAGATCCCCTACAACTACACCTCGTACTCTGACCGAGAGATCGTCATTCGCCTGCTCGGCCAGGAGAACTGGGCGCTTCTGGACGCGCTCCGTAGCGAACGCGTCACCGGCCGCTCGGCGCGCATGTTGTACGAGGTCCTGGGTGATGTCTGGGTCGTGCAGCGCAATCCGTATCTGGAAGACGATCTGCTGCAGAATCCGCAACGGCAGAGCGCCCTCATCACGGCCCTGCGCCATCGTGTGGCTGAAATTGAAAAGCGTCGCGACGGTAACGACAAGGTCGCGCAACTGCTCAAGGCCACCGGCGAGGCTATTGACCGTTTTGCGCAACAGCTTCAAACCGCGGCCGGTCGCCGCCGCAAGGTACTACGTGCCCTGTCCAAGCACACCCGTAAAGACAATATTGCCTTTGACGGTTTAGCCCGTGTGTCGCACGTGACCGACGCCACCGACTGGCGCGTCGAATACCCCTTCGTGGTGCTCTACCCGGATACCGAAGAAGAAATCGGCCCGCTGGTCCGTGACTGTATCAAGCTCGGTCTCACCATTATTCCCCGTGGGGGCGGCACCGGTTACACCGGCGGCGCTGTACCGCTGACCGCCGACTCGGTGGTGATCAATACCGAAAAGCTCATCGACATCGCCCCGGTGGAGTTTGTGAACCTGCCCGGCGTGGATCATGCCGTGGGTACCATCCGGACAGGTGCTGGCGTAGTCACCAAGCGCGTGTCTGAAGCCGCGGAACGTGCCGGCCTGGTGTTTGCTGTTGACCCGACCTCCGCCGAAGCCTCGTGTATCGGGGGCAATATCGCCATGAATGCCGGCGGCAAAAAGGCCGTACTGTGGGGCACCGCGCTCGACAACCTGGCCTGGTGGAAGATGGTGACGCCGGACGGCAACTGGTTGGAAGTGGAACGCCTCGACCATAATCTGGGCAAGATCCACGAACAGGAAACCGTGCGCTTCCGCCTGAAGCGCTTTGACGCACACGGCAAAAAACTGCTGAGCGAAGACGTTCTCAGCATCGCGGGCGCTGCCTGCCGCAAGATCGGCCTAGGCAAGGATGTGACCGATAAATTCCTTGGCGGCGTGCCCGGTGTTCAGAAGGAAGGCACCGACGGCATCATCGTGGCAGCCCGCTGGGTGCTGCACAAGATGCCGGCGCATACGCGCACCGTCTGCCTGGAGTTTTTTGGCCAGGTACGCGAAGCTGTGCCGGCGATTGTCGAGATTACCGATTACTTCAAGCCCAATGGCGGTGGCCGCAACCTCGGCGTGCTACTGGCCGGCCTCGAGCACCTGGACGAGCGCTACCTGAAGGCGGTTGGTTATGCGACCAAGGCCAAGCGCCACGGTCGCCCGAAGATGGTGCTGATCGGCGATCTGGTCGGCGACGACGAAAACGCCGTGATGCAGGCCGCCTCCGAAGTCGTGCGCATGTGTAACCTGCGCTCGGCTGAAGGCTTCATCGCGGTCAGCCCGGAACAACGCAAGAACTTCTGGCTGGATCGTTCGCGTACGGCCGCGATCTCAAAGCACACCAATGCCTTCAAGCTGAATGAAGACGTCGTCATTCCGCTGCCGCGCATGGGCGATTACTGCGACGGCATCGAGCGCATCAACATCGAACTCTCGATTGCCAACAAACTGGCGCTCTGCGATGCGCTCACCACCTATCTCAGCGGTAATCTGGCTGTGGATGCCGGCGATGCCAATGTTGGCAAGGACGTCCTCATCGGCGACCGCGCACAGCAGGCACTCGACGCGGTGGCGCAGGTTCGCACCCGCTGGGAGTGGCTGCTCGATCATCTCGACACGCCTCTGGGCGAAGCCGAAGCCTCTTTCGCCGCCTTGGGCATCGTCGCCGGACCGCTCGAGAACAAAGCGGCGAATCCGGTACTCTTCCACCGCCTACAGGACTACAGCGTCCGCGTCTCATGGAAGCAGGAACTCAAACCGGCGCTGGAGCGTATTTTTGACGGCAACGTCTATCGCCCGATCCTGGATCGTATCAATGCGATCCACAAAGAAGTGCTGCGCGGCCGCGTATTCGTCGCCCTGCACATGCACGCGGGTGACGGCAACGTGCACACCAACCTGCCGGTCAATTCCGACAACTACCAGATGCTGCAAACGGCCAACAAGGCCGTTGATCGGATCATGCTACTGGCACGCTCGCTAAACGGTGTAATTTCTGGCGAACACGGCATCGGCATCACCAAGATCGACTATCTTGAAGACAACGAGATGGCGGCGTTCTGGGCGTACAAGGCAAAGGTTGATCCGGACGGCCACTTCAACCGTGGCAAACTCATGCGGGGCGGCAACCTCGACATGGCTTACACACCGAGCTACAACCTGATCGGTAGTGAATCGATCGTGATGGAGCAATCTGGGATTGGCGAAATCTCCGAGATGGTCAAAGACTGTTTGCGCTGCGGCAAGTGCAAGCCTGTCTGTTCGACCCACGTGCCTCGCGCCAATCTGTTGTACTCGCCACGCAACAAGATCCTCGGCACCTCGCTGCTGATCGAAGCCTTCCTCTATGAAGAGCAGACGCGCCGCGGCGTATCGCTGGCCCACTGGGCCGAATTTGATGATGTGGCTGCGCACTGCACGGTCTGTCACCGTTGCGAGAAACCGTGTCCGGTCGATATCGATTTCGGCGATGTCACGATTGCCATGCGTAACCTGCTGCGCAAGCAGGGCAAGCAGCAATTCAACCCGGGCACGGCGGCGGCCATGGCGTTCCTGACGATCAAGGACCCGACCTTTATCAAGGGCATCCGCGAAGCCATGATCCGCTTTGGCTATGCGGCACAAAACAAGCTCTACAAGCTGGGCAAGTCACTCCGCCTGATCCAGGACCAGGTGGCGCATCCGCCGGCTACTGTGCACAAGCCGCCCATCCGGACGCAAATCATCAACTTCATCAACAAGCCGATGCCGGGCAACCTGCCCAAGCGCACTGCGCGGGCACTGCTCGATATCGAAGACGACAAGGTGATCCCGGTCATCCGCAACCCGAAGCTCAGTACCGAAGAATCCGAAGCGGTGTTTTACTTCCCCGGGTGCGGCTCGGAGCGTTTATTTTCGCAAGTTGGTCTGGCGACCCAAGCCATGCTCTATGAGGTGGGCGCCACCACCGTGCTACCGCCGGGTTATCTGTGTTGCGGTTACCCGCAGACCTCCGCCGGCCAGGAGGACAAGGGCCAGCGCATCACGACGGACAACCGCGTTCTGTTCCATCGTGTGGCCAACACGCTCAACTATCTGGACATCAAGACGGTGATCGTCTCCTGCGGCACCTGTATGGACCAGCTACAGAAATACGAGTTTGAGCGCATCTTTCCGGGCTGCCGCCTGCTCGATATCCACGAATATTTGATGGAGAAGGGCGTCAAGCTGGATGGCGTCGAGGGCACGCGCTACATGTATCACGACCCTTGCCACAGCCCGATGAAGACCTACGCGCCGCTCAAGGTCACTAGCGAACTCATGGGCGCGGCTGTGCCGCTGAATGACCGCTGCTGCGGGGAGTCCGGCACCTTAGCCGTCACCCGCCCGGACATCTCGACCCAGGTCCGTTTCCGCAAGCAGGAAGAGCTGGTCAAAGGCACCCATGAGTTGCGCGCGGATGGTTTTGCCGGCGACATCAAAGTGCTCACCTCGTGCCCGTCGTGCCTGCAAGGCCTATCCCGTTTCCGTGACGATACCGGTGAAGAAGCCGACTACATCGTCGTGGAACTTGCCAAACACCTGCTGGGAGATAACTGGATGGCGGAGTATGTCACCCGCGCCAATACCGGCAGTATCGAACGCGTGCTGCTTTAGTCTGTTCCGGTACAGACAACGACAAGGGCAGCCTCGGCTGCCCTTTGTTTTAATCAAACGCGCACTCAGAGGTCGCCGAGACTGACGCCCTGTTTTTTGGCGAGCTCCTGAAAACTCGCAAATACACTCCGCTTTCTGCGCTCGGCTTCAGCCGCATCATCGTCCTGCATTTCGCGTCGACGAATTTCTTCCGGCAAAATTTTGAGCAGCCGCTCGAGCTCTTCTGTTGTAAAAACCTGTAAATCCATAACACCGATCAAAGAACCTGTTTCGGGCGAAGTATAACCAGCGTTTCGGATTTTCGCGAATGACAAAGTGGTTTTAGAGGGTGGGGATGGAATTTCGCGCCCGTTTCCCCTGAGGGGGGCGCGCAAACCCAGAGCCGGCGCGGCTTTCCAAAAGGGACGCTATACTGGGGCCTCTAAGGCATTAAAACAACCTCCGGAATACCATGACCTCACCTTGTCCTCTCTGCGCGCCCACAGGCGAAGATGTTTTGTATCTATCTGATTTATATAGAATAATTGCAGTTAACGACCCGGCTTGGCCGGGGTTTTGTCGCGTCATTCTGAATCAACACGCCCGCGAGATGACCGACCTGCCCATCGCTGCCCGGACCGAGATCATGAACGCCGTTTGGGCCACTGAGTCGGTTTTGCAGGATCTGATACAGCCCGACAAAATTAATCTGGCGAGTTTGGGTAATGTAGTGCCGCATGTTCATTGGCATGTGATTCCCCGCTGGAAAGATGATTCGCACTTTCCTGATCCGGTCTGGGCAAACAGACAGCGTGACTGGGCAAAAAGGCCGGCCGTTGATCCCCGCGACATTGCCGCAAAACTAAAAGCCCGCCTCGGCTAATTTCTGACGCTCAAAACAAGACGCCCGATGTTTCACGTGGAACATCGGGCGTTGTCATTGGTGCCTCGGTGGCCCGAACGAACTACTTACTCGTGGCAACGCCCGCTAACCGGCACGACAGGATCGCCTGACGTACCACATCGATCGCCTTTGGACGGGGAAAAGTTGCCCGCCATGCCAAACCCACCGTTCGACCAATCGCGCTTTCCGCTCCCGGCTTTCCACCAAGGGGATCAAAGGGCAGGACGCGAACCATCGGTTCCCGTTCGATCAGCGGATCCGCCGCCGAGCTTGGCATCACGGCAATACCCGCACCACTGGCCACCATGTGCCGGATCGTTTCCAGCGAGCTGCCTTCTAATGAACCCGATAAACCCTCGGCACGCTGCAAACGCGGGCAAGCCTCCAGCACCTGATCCCGAAAGCAGTTACCGCTACCCAGCAACAGCAGGTTTTCACCATCGAGCTCATCAGCCTTGACCTGCTGTCGTTTTGACCATGGGTGCGCCGCCGGAACAACTACCCGGAAGGGCTCCTGATAAACCCGCTGCGTCACGATTCCCGGCACATCAACCGGCAAGGCCAGCACCAGCACATCAAGATCACCTTCTTTAAGCGCGGGCAGAAGGTTTGCTGTGAAATCTTCACGCAGATACAGCGGCATTTCTGGCGCCAGCTGGTGCAGAACCGGAATCAACGCAGGCAAAAGGTAAGGCGCAATCGTATAAATCACACCCACGCGCAAGGGGCCGCAAAGCGGATCCCGACGCTGTGTGGCAATCTCTTCCAGCCGTAATGTTTCATCCAAAACCCGTTTGATCTGGGTGACAACCTGTTCACCCAGCGGTGTTGTGCGGATTTCGGTGGCACCGCGCTCGAAAAGTGCGGCCCCGATCTGTTGTTCCACTTTTTTAATCGCCACCGACAGGGTGGGCTGGCTGACATGACACAGATCCGCCGCGCGCCCAAAGTGTCGGGTTTTGTCTAGCGCGCTGATGTAGCGCATCTCAGTCAGTGTCATTGTGGCCATGCTCAACCCCGATTATTCCGTCTAGCCTGATTGTTCCACGTGAAACATGAATAACCAACTGCCCGCACGCCTTGGCGGATGTTTCACGTGAAACCTATTCTGGTTTGAAGCCACCCTTATCTGGGGGGCCAGCCAGCCAGGACCATACCCTGAGCATCCAGCCATTGCCATTCTCCAGGCGCCAGCGCGTCAGGCAATCGCAAATCCCCAATCGCCACCCGGGTGAGTGCGGCCACATGATTACCGGCCGCGGCGACCATCCGCCGCACCTGGTGATACTTTCCCTGAGTAATTGTGAGTTCCAGCAGGGTCGGCTCGATGAGTCGACACGACTGGGCGGCCAGCGTTTCATTCTCATCCTTGAGCAGCACCCCCGCCAGAAGCCGATCGCACAAATCAGCACCCGCCGGTTCAGCAAGACTTGCACAGTACACCTTGGGCACCGCATGCTTGGGGGAGGTTAGCACGTGAATACACTGGCCGTCATCGGTCAGAAGGAGCAAACCCGTGGTCTCGACATCCAGCCGGCCCACCGGTTGAACGTTACGTTCACGCAAAGGCGCCGGCAACAGAGACAAAACGCCCGGGTTATGTTTGGGGGCCCGGGAGCATTCATAGCCAGCTGGCTTGTTGAGCAGGATGTAGGCCTTCTCGCATACCGGCCAATCGCCCTCAACCCCCTCGACGGTTAAGCTAAGACCTTCGTCGGGCACAAACACCTCGTCGGGGTCGTCACAAAGCGCGCCATTGACGGCAACGCACCCGTTGCGCACGAGGCTGCGGCACAGCTTGCGCGAACCGAAGCCCTGACCCTGCAGTAGGCGTTCGAGCGTGGTATGTCGGTTAGATTTTGCCATTAATCGCTGTAACTTCAGTGAAAATACGTCTTCATGTCGTCATCGTGTTACTACTTGTTGTTATCTGTAACAACCCCCCAGGGGGTCAAACAAAAACGGCCCGCCGTGGCGAGCCGTCTTGGTTCAGCCTGAATGCTTATGCATCAATATTACGGGCGGTAAGCGCGTTGGTTTCGATAAACGCACGGCGCGGTTCAACCAGTTCGCCCATCAGGGTCGAGAAGATCTGATCGGCACCAATGGCATCTTCGATCTGAACCTTGAGCAGGCGACGGACCGTCGGGTCCATCGTGGTTTCCCACAGCTGCTCGGGGTTCATTTCGCCCAGGCCTTTATAGCGCTGCTTGCTGATACCACGTTCGACTTCGTTGAATAGCCACTGCATGGCTTCGCTGAAGCGGCTTACGGACTGCTGCTTTTCGCCACGATGGATGGTGGCTCCGGCCTTCATCAGGTCAGCCAGCAGTTCAGCGGTCTTACGCAACTGGGTATAGTCGCCCGAACCCAGGAAATCACCATCAATCAAGCCCAGCTTGAGGTTGCCGTGGTGCCAGCGCTCCAGACGCAGCACCCAGCTTTCGCGAGCGGCATCATAGGCCGGCACGATTTCCAGCGGCTTTTCATGGGCGGCACGCAGGGTGGCATGGGCTGTCAATGCATCACCCAGTATCTTGGCCGACTTCTTGGCGGCGGCTTCGTCACCCAGTGCCAGGCTGAGATTGTCGTTGACCAGGGTGTGCAACACTTCCGGCGGAATCAGGTACGACAGCCGCTCAATAATGGCTTCCGACAACAGGAAGCTGCGCGCCAGATCGGCCAGGGCATCACCGTCGATGGCCTTGGCGCCCTTACCCGGTTGCAAACGCGCTTCATCCAGCGCCATCTGCAGCAGGAACTGGTGATATTCGTGATCATCCTTGAGGTAACGCTCGGTTTTACCGTGCTTCACCTTATACAGCGGCGGCTGGGCAATGTAGATATGCCCGCGCTCCACAAGTTCCGGCATCTGACGGTAGAAGAAGGTCAGAAGCAGGGTACGGATATGGGCGCCATCCACGTCGGCATCAGTCATGATGATAATGCGGTGATAGCGCAGTTTTTCGGGCTTGTACTCGTCTTTACCAATACCGGTGCCCAGGGCCGTAATCAGCGTGGCAATTTCCTGTGAACCGATCAACTTGTCGAAACGGGCCTTCTCCACGTTAAGAATCTTGCCTTTGAGCGGCAGGATGGCCTGGAACTTACGGTCGCGACCCTGCTTGGCCGAACCGCCGGCGGAGTCACCCTCCACCAGATACAGTTCACACTGCGATGGGTCTTTTTCCTGGCAGTCTGCCAGCTTGCCGGGCAGACCCACGCCATCCATGACGCTCTTACGACGCGTCATTTCGCGGGCTTTGCGGGCCGCATCGCGGGCACGGGCGGCTTCAACGATCTTCCCGGTAATCACCTTGGCATCGGCCGGGCGTTCCAGCAAAAAATCGGCCAGCTTCTGGGCAACCACTTCTTCCACGGCCGGACGGGCTTCAGACGACACCAACTTCATCTTGGTTTGCGAGGCAAACTTCGGATCCGGCATCTTGACCGACAGCACGCAAGTCAGACCTTCGCGCATATCATCACCCGTGATATCCACCTTGGCCTTCTTGGCGATATCATTTTCTTCGATGTACTTGTTGATGACACGGGTCATCGCAGCACGCAGGCCGGTCAGATGGGTACCCCCATCGGACTGCGGAATGTTATTGGTAAAGCAGAGTACGTTTTCGGCGTAGGAGTCATTCCACTGCATGGCGACTTCTACCGAAATTGTCGATTCACCGGCTTTGCTTTCCCCGGTCGAATAGAACACGTTCGGATGCAACACGGTCTTATTCTTGTTGATGTAATCAACGAAACCTTTAACGCCGCCCGAGAAGGCAAAATCTTCTTCCTTGCCAGTGCGTTGATCCACTAGGCGAACACGGACACCGTTATTCAGGAACGACAATTCGCGCAAGCGCTTAGCCAGAATCTCGTAGTGGAACTCCACCTTGCCAAAGATTTCAGGGTCGGCCAGGAAATGGACTTCGGTACCGCGGTTCTCAGTATCACCAATGATTTGCAGCGGCGAGACTTCCACGCCATTCTGCATTTCCAGGACACGGTTAATCGGCTTGCCCTGATTGAACTCCATGAAATGCTTTTTACCATCGCGGCGGATCGTCAGCTTCAACCATTGCGACAGCGCATTCACACAGGAAACACCCACGCCGTGCAGACCACCAGACACCTTGTAGCTGTTCTGATTGAATTTGCCACCCGCGTGCAGAACGCACATAACAATTTCTGCCGCCGAACGCTTGGGTTCATGTTTATCGTCAAACTTGATCCCTGTTGGAATACCCCGGCCGTTATCTTTCACCGAAATCGAGTTATCAGCATGAATGGTGACCACAATGTCATCACAATGCCCAGCCAGCGCTTCATCGATACCGTTATCGACGACTTCGAACACCATATGGTGCAGGCCACTACCATCCGAGGTATCGCCGATGTACATCCCCGGGCGCTTGCGGACAGCTTCTAGGCCTTCGAGTTGTTGGATCGATGATTCGTCGTAATCAGGTACTGCAGGTGTTTTCTTTTCGGCCATCGTCTTGTTTCGTCAGTTTAAGCTATGTCTTGAGTGTGTACAGTTCGTTTGGTTTTCAGATACGCATCGGCATCACAACATACTTAAAGTTGCTGCTATCAGCCGGTCCAAACAGTGCGCTGGAATTCGAATCATTGAATCGCCAGACCACGGTTTCATCCGTAACATGACTTAATACATCCAACAGATAATTGACGTTAAATCCAATATCCAGACGATCGCCGGCGTAATTGGCTTCCAATTCTTCTTGAGCTTCTTCCTGCTCGGCATTGGCTGCACTGATGCGCAGTGCATTATTTTCTAGAATCAGACGTACCCCTGAGAATTTCTCATTCGAAAGAATGCGAGCACGTTGCAACGCCTGACTGAACGCAATACGGTTTAACACCAGTTCCTGCGAGAAACTCGGCGGAATAACCCGCGTGTAATCCGGGAACTTGCCGTCAATCAGTTTGGTGACAAAAACAACCTCACCAAACGAGAAGCGGGCCTGATTATTCGCTAGGGTGATATTCAGCGGATCTTCTGAATCTGCGAGCAACCGTGCCAGTTCCAGTACCGATTTACGGGGCAGGATCACTTCCTGACGATCGAGGGTTTCGGCAATTTCCATCTGGGCAAATGCCAGACGATGGCCATCCGTTGCCACCGAACGAAGTGCAGTACCTTCAACCTGTAACAACATCCCGTTGAGGTAATAACGGACATCCTGTGCCGCCATCGCATATTGGGTCTGACCCAAAAGATTCTTGAAGGACTTTTGGGTCACCGTGAATGACACCTGATTAGCCGCATTCAGATTCATTTGCGGAAAATCTTCCGCGGGCAAGGTCTGTAACGAAAAACGACTCTTACCGGCTTTGACGACCAGACGCTTGTCATCCAGATCCAGGCTTACGGTAGATTCTTCTGGCAGCGAACGCAGAATATCCTGCAGCTTGCGGGCACCCACTGTGACAGAACCCTCGGCACCACCTTCAAGTTGTGTGCCTGTCGTGATCTGGATTTCGATATCTGTAGCAACCAGGGTCAGCATGGAACCCTTTTTTTCGATCAGTACGTTCGACAGGATCGGAAGCGTATGACGCTTCTCGACAATGCCAGCAACTGTCTGTAAAGGTGCCAGGAGCGTTTCTCTAGAGGTCTTTAATAACAACATATATCAGGTTCCTAATACGAATAAGCTCAGGTCACTTTAGTGGATAACGTAATTTTCTCACGAAAATTCATACTATTGCAGACTGTAAAACCCTAAGGAAAACCCCGGGGATTGGGTGTGACCGAAAAGGGGATGAAATTGTGCGTTTCCGGCAAACCCATGGTTATGCACAAAACACTCACGCACTGTACAGGACTTGTTCATCATCCCTTCAAGACCTGCAGCAAGACGTGAATATCATGATTGATCTGTTGATCTTTGGTACGCAGGTCTTCAACCGTACGCACCGCATGAAGCACGGTTGTGTGATCGCGGCCGCCAAACGATTCACCGATCATCTGGTAGCTATGCGGCGTAACCTCCTTGCAGAGCCACATGGCAATTTGCCGTGGACGGGCAATCGCCCTGGTTCTCTTCTTGGAATACAGGTCTGCAACCTTCAATTTATAGTAGTCAGCCACCATTTTTTGGATATTTTCAACCGTAATCTGGCGGTTATAGGCACCAACGATGTCTTTTAGTGCCTCTTTTGCTGTTTCCAGGGTAATTTCTCGCCCATGAAACTGTGCAAATGCCAGAACCCGGGTCAAAGCTCCCTCTAATTCGCGAACGTTCGACCGTAAATGCTTTGCAATAAAGAATGCAACCTCATCGGCAATCGGTTTACCTTCGGATTCTGCTTTCTTCTTGAGAATGGCCACCCGCATTTCGGTTTCAGGTGGTTCGATCTGGACCGTCAAACCCCAGTCCAGGCGCGTAATTAGCCGATCCTCAAGGCCTTCAATCGCCTTCGGGTAGGTGTCGCAGGTAATCACAATCTGCTTTCGTGCTTCCACAAGGGCATTGAAGAGGTAGAAAAACTCTTCCTGTGAGCGATCTTTGCCTTTCAGAAACTGAACATCATCAAGCAGCAGCAGATCGAGCGACCGGTAATTGCGCTTGAAACTATCGAAGGCTTTCTGCTGATAGGCCCGGACCACATCCGAGTAATAGTCTTCTGCATGAACATAACGCACCACCTTGGTCGGGTCGGCAGCCAGTACAGCATTACCAATCGCGTGGATCAGGTGGGTTTTACCCAGCCCAGCGCCACCGTAGATGAATAGGGGGTTATAGGCTCCCCCTGGCGATTGTGCGACATTCAGGCAGGCAGCACGGGCGAGTTCGTTGGCTTTACCAACGACCAGAGAATCAAAGGTGAAATGCGGCATCAACCGAGTGCCTTGGCCGTTAAGCGTTGCACTGCTTTTAGGGCCACTACTGGCTCGAGCGGCTGATTCACGAATATCTTCGGTACGCAGGGCGGTATCGGCAGGTTTAGGTACAGATATCGGTGCGGTTGTTACACCAGCTGCGGCACGGGACGGTAACGCTACTGCGGCTTCGGACGCACCTACCGTCAGCACAATGGTCACGGGTTCTTTATAGAACGCTTCCGCGAAACTCTGAAAGCGATCCAGATAATTGTCGCGGACCCATTTGAGAATGAAGCGATTTGGGGCACAGATAGTCACTTCGCCGTTCGCATTGATATCCCCGCCGGACTGCAACGGGCGAATCCAGGTGCTGAACTGTTGAGCAGGCAAATCGGCCGCCAACTGCTCAAGACAGAAATTCCAGAATGGATTCATGATGTTATTAGATTTTTTTGCAAACAAAGACGATTATAAATACAGAAAATCTGTGGGTAACTTGTGGATAATATGGCTGACAAAAAACACGAAGGGGCCTCAAAGAGACCCCAATGAGTTGCAGGATACCTCAAAACTGCGCTTTTGTGCCATTAATCATCATGGATGAGGAAACTTTTCCACAGAAACGGTGGATAAGTAAAATCATACCGTAAAACCACCCCGGCCCGCTTAGCCATGGGCTACCGAACAAATTCCAACTTGACAGTCGGTAGGAACTTGCTGTTTAATCACGGGTTTTCCGCGGCATTCCGCCGCCCTTTGTTGAATTCGAATTCCGGGGAGTCCCCAACATGAAACGCACCTATCAACCTTCCGTCATCCGTCGCAAGCGCACTCACGGTTTCCTCGTCCGCTCGCGCACCCGTGGTGGCCGTGCCGTTCTGGCCGCGCGCCGCGCCAAGGGCCGTCATCGCCTGTCAGTCTAAGTTTGCGTGTCCGCTTGCCGGACGCATAAATACATCGGCCGGATAAAACATAGATCCGGTTGGAACAACGGTGAATTCATCAGTGACTTCGAACCGTTTTCGCTTTAGCAGGGCATCAAGACTTCTTAAACCGTCCGAGTTCCAGGCGGTGTTTGATGCCCGCAAAGCCTGCAGAGGACAATGGTTGACGGTACATCGTGCCGGCGCCGTTGTTGAAGCAGAGATACCCGAACAGATTGCAACAAACCCTTCAGCCTCTCGGCTGGGGCTGATTGTTGCTAAACGCCTAGTGCCTGCGGCCGCCCGCCGGAATCTGATCCGCCGGGTGCTGCGTGAGTACTTCCGCACCACGCGCAATGTGTTTCCGGCCGGGGATTGGATCATCCGGCTGCACGAGTCCCCTTTTCCATCGCCGGCGCGCGTTAGAAAAGGCGTGCCCATACCGACCCGGTTGCAAGTGGTGGCCGGGTTGCGCACAGATTTGGCGCAGATCCTCAAACGGGTTGCGGGACAGCGCGTTGCCAAGGGGTCTGCGGATGGCGCCTGAGCAAAAAAAAATAACGCTAACGCGCCTCACGGCGCTCCCCGGCTGGCTTATCCAGCGCGTATTGCTCCTGCTCATTGCTGTTTACCGCTATGCGCTAAGCCCTTTTTTGGGCCAGCGTTGCCGCTTTCACCCCAGCTGCTCGGCCTACGCCGCTGAGGCCTTGACCCGCTACGGGGCGTTGCGCGGTAGTTGGTTAGCGGCAAAACGCGTTTGTCGTTGTCACCCTTTTCATCCCGGAGGGCACGATCCTGTGCCCTGAATCTGGTACCCTTGCATGCTTTACGCCGTTGCCTAGCCGCCTGGTTTGCGCAACGCCCGATTTCAGTTTTCTTTTGCTGGTTGAACCATGGATTACCGCCGTTTATTTCTGACCCTGATCTTTACCATTTCCGCGTTCCTCTTGTGGGACGGCTGGAGCCAGCAGAAGGCCGCACAAAAAGCAGCGACGATCCAGGCTGCTGCGCAGACCGCGCCGGCCGCATCGGTTGATTTACGCAAAGACGGTAACAATGTGCCAGCGCGCGCTGGTAATGCACCTGCTGCCGATGCGCCGACAACCTCGGCACCGACAGTCACCGTAAAAACCGATGAGTACGTGGCAACAATCAGCCTGGCCGGTGCCACAATCAGCAACCTGGAACTCAACAAGCACAAGGGCTGGGATCAGTCGGGCAATGTCGAGCTTTTCGGTAAGACACACAAGTATGTTGCACAGTCCGGTCTGATTGGTGACGGGTTGCCTAATCACAAAACGATGTGGCGGCAGGTGTCGTCGGCAACCGAAATGAAGTCCGGCCAGAATACGCTGGATGTGGTGTTTGAAGCCGATGGCGGCAAGGTCAGCAAGATCCTGACCTTCAAGCGTGGCGAATACGGTATCGACGTGACCTACAAGCTCAAGGGTGCCGCCGCCGATAAGGCCGACGCCTACTTCCAGCTGGTGCGCGATGACAAGGCGCCCGCCGGTGACCCGAATATGGTCAGCGTATTTACCGGCCCGGCCTTCTATACCGATGCCCAGAAGTTCAATAAGATCAAGTTTGCCGACATTGCCGATGGCAGCGTCAAGTTCGACAAAACAGCCGATAACGGCTGGGTCGCCATGATTCAGCACTACTTTGTTACCGCGTTTCTGCCGGCAACCGGTACCCCGCGCGAGTTCTACGCACGCCAGGTGGAGCCCGGCGTGTTTGCCGCCGGCGTGATCGTGCCGATGCCGGCTGCTGTCAACGGCGTCAGCACGCTGACCGTGCCGTTGTATGCGGGCCCACAGGAACATAACACGCTGGAAAAAGTCGCCCCCGGTTTTGACTTGGTGGTGGATTACGGTTGGCTAACGGTACTGGCCGCACCGATTTTCTGGGTGCTGGAGTGGCTCGAGCGTCTGACCGGTAACTGGGGTTGGGCCATTGTTGTTCTGACCATTTTGCTCAAGTTGATTTTCTTCCCGCTGTCGGCGGCAAGTTACAAGTCGATGGCTCGCATGCGCACCGTGACGCCGCGCCTGATGGCGCTGAAGGAACGCTACGGGAGCGACAAGCAGAAACTGAATCAGGAAATGATGGATCTGTACCGCAAGGAGAAGATCAATCCGTTGGGCGGTTGTCTGCCGATTCTGGTTCAGATCCCGGTGTTCATTGCGCTGTACTGGGTACTGCTTGGTGCCGTGGAAATGCGTAATGCACCCTGGGTCGGCTGGATTCATGACCTCACCCAACCGGATCCGTTCTACATTCTGCCCGCCATCATGATGGCCACCATGCTGTTCCAGGTGAAGCTCAATCCGACACCGCCGGACCCGATCCAGGCCAAGATCATGTGGATCATGCCGATCGGCTTTGGCATCATGTTCTTCTTCTTCCCGGCCGGTCTGGTGTTGTACTGGACCGTGAACAACGTGTTGTCGATCGCGCAGCAGTGGGCCATTAACCGCAAGATCGAAGCCGACACCACGCATCGCGGCCACCGTTAAGATGCAAAGTCCTCCCATTGCGGCCATCGCCACGGCGCCGGGTCGCGGTGGGGTGGGCATTGTCCGGCTCTCGGGTACCGGACTCAAAAACTGGATCGAACCGCTGACGGGTAAAGCGCCGTCAGAGAACTTTGCGGCGCCGCGCGTTGCCACCCTAACCCAGTTTCTGGACGCCACCCATCAGGCCATCGATGAAGGCCTGCTGATCTTTTTTGCCGGACCACACTCGTTTACCGGTGAAGATGTCATCGAACTGCAGGGTCACGGCGGCCCCGTTGTGCTACAACTCCTGCTGGCGCGCTGTCTGGATCTGGGGGCGCGTCTGGCCGAGCCCGGTGAATTCACGCGTCGTGCCTTCATCAACGGCAAGCTCGATCTGGCACAGGCCGAAGCCGTTGCTGACCTGATCAATGCATCCACGGCGACCGCTGCGCGTTCCGCCGTGCGTTCACTACAAGGTGACTTCTCGCGCGCCATCGATGCGCTAATGAATCCGCTGGTTGAGTTGCGGGCGTTGACCGAGGCCACGCTCGACTTCCCCGAAGAAGAAGTCGACTTTATCAAAAGCATTCAGGCCGAAGCGCGGTTGCAGAACATTCGTGAAGCACTTACCAAGGTGCAAGCCAGTGCCAAGCAGGGCAAGCTCCTGCACGATGGTTTAACCGTCGTGCTGATCGGCCAACCCAACGTGGGAAAGTCCTCTTTGCTCAATGCACTGGCGGGTGAAGACCTTGCCATCGTCACGTCGGTGGCGGGCACAACACGCGACGTCGTGCGTGCGCATCTGCAGATCGAAGGTGTGCCATTGCATGTGATCGATACCGCCGGCCTGCACGAGACGATGGACGAAGTCGAACGCATCGGCATCGAGCGCACCTGGAAAGAAATCGAAAAAGCGGATGTTGCTGTCTTGCTCACCGACGCACAGCATGGCCTCACGCCTTCCGAAACGGGGATCATTGAACGGTTACCGCAAGGCATGACGCGCGTCACTGTGCAGAACAAAATCGATCTGGGTGCTGCTGCATCAGAAGCGGACGGGCTGCAGATTTCAGCCAAGACCGGCATCGGTATCGACGCACTACGCGCCAAGCTGCTAAAGATTGCGGGCTGGCAACCGGGTGAAAGCCTTTTCATTGCCCGTGAGCGACACCTGCGTGCGTTGAGTGATGCTGCGCACCATCTGGAAACCGCAGCGGCAGCATTGCCCGCATTAGAAATCTTCGCCGAAGAACTACGCTTGTCACACAAAGCACTACAAAGCATTACCGGGGAATACACCCCGGACGATCTGCTGGGCGCCATCTTCTCAAAATTTTGTATCGGGAAATAATCATGAAACGTGGGTTGGTAACGTTGCTGACAATCTTGACGCTGACCGCGTGTGCCCCTTCGCTCTTTCCTACCGAAATGCCGGTGACCGCATCGCTGTCGGACTCGGGCGGCACGGCATCGCTGATTCCGTATCAACCGCTGGTGGTTCGTTTGCCGACCAACCCCAGCACGGGTTATATGTGGTCGTATACGGTGGCAGGTGATCAGGTGTTGGTTCTTGATACGTTAACGGGCGAAGCGCCGGCGCCGGATGGCATGGCGGGTGTGCCGGGGCTGGAGGTGTGGTCGTTTCGCGCTCAGGGCACGGGTCGCGCGGTGCTGACTTATATCTATGCGCGGCCCTGGGAAAAGAATGCCCTTCCCGCCAAGATCTTTACGCTGAATGTTGAGGTGAGCCCGGCGCAGTAAGCCAGTCGATAGCGCCGCGAGCGGCCTGGCGGCCGGTGGCCATGCAGGCCGTGAGCAGATAACCGCCCGTAGGCGCTTCCCAATCCAGCATTTCTCCGGCAACGAAAATGCCGGGCCTGGTATTGAGCATGAGCTTGCTATCGAGATTGTTAAAGCAGACACCGCCCGCGCTGCTGATGGCTTCGGCAATGGGGCGTGTGGCCGTAACGGTGATGGGCAAAGTTTTAATGGTGGCGGCTAATTTTTGAAGATCGTGGATTTGGTCTTTGCCCAGTACTTCATACAATAGTGCCGTCTTGAGGCCGCTAAAGCCAAGCGCTGATTTGAGATGGCTGGAGAGTGACTTGCTGCCGCGTCGGCATAGCGTGTCCAAAATCTGTTCGGCGGTGCGATCTGGCGCGAGATCGATGTGAAACGTTGCGCTGCCAGCGGTGCTAATGGCTTCACGTAGCGGCCGCGAAAGCGCGTAGATCAGACTGCCTTCGATGCCATCTTTGCTGATGATGCATTCGCCTTGCCGTTCATGAGGTTGGCCGGTGTGATCGGTGAATCGGATCGCAATGGACTTGAGCGGTTCGCCCGCGAACTTGTTTTGCAGATGCGCGGACCAGGCCACGTTAAAACCGCAGTTAGCACTTTGTAGCGGTGTGATCCTGACGCCTTGCCTTTCGAGCACCGGTACCCAGGCACCATCGCTGCCTAGCTTGGGCCAGCTGGCGCCACCTAAGGCAAGGATGGTGGCGTCGGGGTGTATGGCAATCGTGCCATTAGGCCCGGTAAGTTCTAGGGCGCCCTCAGTCGTCCAACCGAGCCAACGATGTCGTACATGAAAGCGTACGCCGTTCGAACGTAAGCGGTGTAACCAGGCGCGCAGTAGCGGCGCGGCCTTCATTTCTTTGGGGAAGACCCGGCCGGAGGTGCCGACTAAGGTTTCGATGCCGTGATCGTTCGTCCAATGGCGCAGATTATCGGGTGTAAAGCAGTCGAGGCTGGCCTGCAGATCATGGCGCTCCGGCCCATATCGCAGGCAGAACGCGTCGTAGGGCTCGCTGTGCGTGATGTTGAGGCCGCCGATACCGGCCAGCAAAAATTTGCGGCCGACGGAGGGCATGGCGTCATACACATCGACAGCCATACCCGCCTGGCTGAGTGCCTCAGCGGCCATCAGGCCGGCTGGCCCACCACCGATAATGGCAACCGTTTTTTTGGGCGTGGCAGCGGTGTTGGTCATGGCGGCATTTTACGCCGCCATGTGTTTAGGCCGGAGCCGAGCTACGTATCAAATAATCGAAAGCACCGAGCGAGGCTTTGGCGCCCTCGCCCATGGCGATGACGATCTGCTTGTAGGGCACCGTGGTGCAGTCGCCAGCGGCGAAGATGCCAGCGGCGGAGGTCTGACCCCGGGCATCGACTTCGATCTCACCCATCTTTGAGAGATTGAGGGTGCCCTTGAGCCAGTCGGTATTAGGCAGCAGGCCGATCTGTACAAAAATGCCCTCAAGTTCGACCTTGATATCTTCGCCATTGTCACGGTTTTTGTAGACGAGGCCGTTGACCTTGTTGCCATCGCCCAGCACTTCCATGGTTTGTGCATTCTTTAGAATAACCACATTGGGCAGGCTGACCAGCTTGCGCTGGAGCACGGCATCGGCACGCAATTCGGGGCCGAATTCGATCAGCGTGACATGGCCAACGATACCGGCCAGATCAATGGCTGCCTCGACACCCGAGTTGCCACCACCAATCACGGCCACGCGCTTGCCCTTGAACAGCGGGCCATCACAGTGCGGGCAGTATGCGACCCCTTTGCCCCGGTACTCTTGTTCGCCCGGTACATTGAGCTCGCGCCAGCGGGCGCCGGTCGAGATGATAACGCTGCGGGCTTTAAGCGAGGCGCCGCTGGCAGTGCGCACCTCGGCATAGCCAACGGGTGTGGATGCAGGTGTCAGCGCGGCGGCACGTTGCAGGTTCATAATGTCTACGTCGTAGGACTTCACATGCTGTTCCAGCTGGGCGACCAGTTTGGGCCCCTCGGTTTCCTGTACCGAAATAAAGTTTTCGATGCCCACGGTATCCATGACCTGGCCACCAAAACGCTCGGCCAGAATACCGGTACGAATCCCCTTACGGGCCGCATAAACGGCGGCCGCAGCACCGGCCGGGCCGCCACCGACGATGAGTACATCGTAGGGTGCCTGGCCGCTGATTTTTTCCGCTTCCCGGGCTGCTGCCCCGGTATCCAGCTTGGCCAGAATCTCTTCAATGGTCATCCGGCCGGCGCCGAATTCTTCACCGTTGAGGTACACGGTGGGCACGGCCATGATCTGACGTGATTCGACAAGTTCCTGGAACATGCCACCATCGATCATGGTGTGCTGGACACGTGGATTGATGGCGGCCATGAGGTTCAGGGCCTGCACGACATCCGGACAGTTATGACAACTCAACGATATGAAGGTTTCGAACCGGTAGTCACCAGGTAGGTTGCGAATCTGTTCGATCACGCTGGCGTCGACCTTGGGCGGGTAGCCACCCATTTGCAGTAAGGCCAGTACCAGCGACGTAAATTCGTGCCCCATCGGCAACCCGGCAAAGCGGGCGACGCCGCGTTCGCCCGCATGGTTGAGGGGCGCCACCCGGAAAGAGGGCTTTAGTTCGGCATCATTGGTCTCGACGACGCTGACCATATCGGAGAGCTTATCAATGTCGCTCACCAGTTCACGCATCTGTGCCGAAGCATCACTGTTATCCAGAGAGGTCATGATCTGGATCGGTTGCTCGAGGCGCTGCAGATAGGCTTTGAGCTGTTCTTGGATGTTGGTATCAAGCATGGTGCGCTCCTACGGGGTAGCTGCGGTCATCACATGGCAAAGCAGCGTCGGTGCATCTGCAGAACACAGAAAACCAACTCGCCGCTTGGCGATGCAATTACGAGGGTTGGGGGTGTCCGGGACCTTAGCCCCGGACGTTCTCTGTTGCGGTTGTTTTTGACCGCGGGTGCAACTTAGGTTTTTAGATCTTGCCGACCAGATCCAGCGATGGTGCCAGCGTCTTTTCGCCTTCTTTCCACTTCGCCGGACAGACTTCACCCGGGTGAGATGCGGTGTACTGGGCGGCCTTCAGCTTGCGCAGCGTCTCACCCACGTCACGGGCGATTTCATTCGAGTGGATTTCGGCGGTCTTGATAACGCCATCCGGATTGATCACGAATGTGCCGCGCAGCGAGAGGCCTTCTTCGGGGATGTGCACACCAAAGGCATTGGTCAGCTGGTGGGTCGGGTCGCCGATCAGCGGAAACTTGGCCTTGCCTACGGCCGGCGAGGTTTCGTGCCAGACCTTGTGCGAGAAATGCGTGTCGGTCGTGACAATGTAGACCTCGGCGCCAGCCTTTTGGAACTCGGCGTAATGGTCGGCGGCATCTTCGATTTCGGTCGGGCAGTTGAAGGTAAAGGCGGCCGGCATGAAAATCAGCACGGACCACTTGCCCTTCAGGCTGGCATCAGATACTTCAATGAATTCGCCCTTGCCGGTGCGGTTGACGAAGGCCTGGGCCTTGAACGGTTGAACATGGGTGTTGATCAGCGACATGGTGTTGCTCCTGTTGTGGTGTTTGCGTGATTCTGACAGCGGGAATGTCTTATCGACCCCTCGCAGTGTACGGAGGCCCTGTCGATAAATCCAATTGATTGTTACTAAACTAACGTTAGTTAAAAACTATCATGAACCGGTTGCCTCCGCAAAGCGTTGTAGGGTGTGTTTGAGAAATTTCCCTGAGAAATCAAACGAAAAGCAGCGAAAATGCGCACCAATGCGGCCGTCTTTCGATAAAATGTGAACCCCTTTTTGTGCGCGTGGTAATCGCTGGACGAAAGCCTGTTGATGGAATTTCCGGATCGTTTCGATGTGATTGTGGTGGGCGGTGGTCACGCCGGTACTGAGGCCGCTCTGGCTTCGGCGCGCACGGGGGCCCGCACGCTTCTGCTGACGCACAGTATGGAAACGCTGGGGGTGATGAGCTGCAATCCGTCGATTGGCGGTATTGGTAAGGGCCACCTGGTTAAAGAAGTCGATGCGCTGGGCGGCGCCATGGCCGCCGCCACCGATGAGGCCGGGATCCAGTTCCGCATTCTCAATGCCTCGAAAGGTCCGGCCGTGCGCGCCACCCGCGCCCAGGCAGACCGAGTTTTGTACAAACAGGCGATCCGCCGCCGTCTGGAAAATCAGCCCAACCTGACCATTTTTGCTCAGGCCTGTGACGACCTGATCATGGCAGGCGACCGGGTGGTCGGTGCGGTCACGCAGCTCGGTATACGCTTTCAGGCCAATGTCGTGGTGCTGACTGCGGGCACGTTTTTAAATGGCCTCATTCATGTGGGGCTGCAGAACTATTCGGGCGGCCGCATGGGTGATCCACCCTCCGTCTCCTTGGCGGCGCGCTTACGCGAACTCAAGCTGCCGCAGGGCCGCCTAAAAACAGGTACGCCGCCGCGACTGGACGGTAAGACGATTGATTTTTCGGTCATGCAGACCCAGCACTCGGACGACCCGATGCCGGTGTTCTCCTTCCTGGGCAATGCCGCGCAACACCCGCAGCAGTTGCCGTGCTGGGTGACGGATACCAACGAGCGCACGCACGAAATTATCCGCAATAATCTTGACCGTTCGCCGATGTATACCGGCGTGATTGAGGGCGTCGGCCCGCGCTACTGCCCGTCGATCGAAGACAAGATCCACCGCTTTGCGGATAAGGCGAGCCACCATGTATTTCTGGAGCCGGAAGGCCTGGATACGCACGAGATTTACCCAAACGGCATTTCGACCTCCCTGCCCTTTGATGTGCAGCTGCAGATCGTGCGCTCAATTCGCGGTATGGAACAGTGCCACATCCTGCGCCCTGGTTATGCCATCGAATACGATTACTTCGATCCGCGCGGCCTGAAGGCCTCGCTGGAAACCAAGGCGATCAGCGGCTTGTTCTTTGCTGGTCAGATTAATGGCACCACGGGTTACGAAGAAGCGGCCGCTCAGGGCTTGCTGGCCGGCTTGAATGCGGCACGCCTGTCACGCGGCCAGGCAGCCTGGTGCCCGCGCCGGGACGAATCGTATCTGGGCGTGCTGGTGGATGATCTGATTACGCGCGGGGTGAGTGAACCCTATCGCATGTTTACCAGCCGCGCTGAATACCGTTTGAGCCTACGTGAAGATAACGCTGATCTGCGCCTGACCGAGATCGGTCGTGACATGGGTCTGGTTGACGATGTGCGCTGGGCGGCATTCTGCGCCAAACGTGACGCTATTGAACAAGAAAATCAGCGATTGCGAGGTCTTCGTGTTAATCCGGCCAAGATTGACAATGCGCTGATCGAGCCGGCGCTTGGTAAACCGCTAGAGCGCGAAACCACCGTGTTTGAACTGCTACGCCGTCCAGACACAAGCCACGCCGGTCTGCAGCAACTGGCTGAGAATGCCGGTTTGTCCGAATCGGTGGTCCTGCCGCCTGAGGTGGTGGAACAGGTCGAGATTCAGGCCAAGTATCAGGGTTATATCGACCGCCAGCGCGATGAAGTGGCGCGTCAAGCTGCCTACGAGACACTCGCCTTGCCAGAGACGTTGAATTACAGCGATGTAATCGGTTTGTCTCGTGAGGTCTGTCAGAAGTTGCAGACGCATCGGCCACAGACGCTGGGCCAGGCGGCGCGCATCCAGGGGGTGACCCCCGCCGCGATCGGGTTGCTGCTGGTACACCTCAAGCGCCTTGGCGTGGCGTTGGGCGCGGCACTGTGAGCGAGCGAGCCGCAGAAATCGCGCACTTACTGCGCGGCGCTGCACAGATGAATGTGCCGCTGACCGAGGCGCAGGCCGATAAGCTGCTCGACTACCTTGATTTGCTGCAGAAGTGGAACAAGGCCTACAACCTCACGGCCGTGCGCGAGCGTCCGGCCATGCTGACCCAGCATCTGCTCGATTCGCTGTCGATCGTGCCGCACCTGCCGCCGGGCGATTTGCTGGACGTGGGCAGTGGTGGCGGCCTACCGGGGATTCCGTTGGCAATTCTGCAGCCGGAACGCTCGATTACGCTGATTGATACAGTGGGTAAAAAGGTCGCTTTTCTGAAACAGGCGGCCATGACGCTGGGTCTGAAAAACCTGACCGCGGTGTCGGATCGGATCGAAAGCTGGCAACCGCCGGCCACGCATACGAATGGTTTTGCGCTTATTACGGCGCGGGCATACGCCACGCTGGCGACTCTGGTGGGTCAAACCCGACGCCTTCTGGCAGAAAATGGGGCTTGGTATGCCATGAAAGGTGTCTTTCCCGACGCCGAGATGGCAGAATTACCGTCTGATGTCGCGGTCAAGGCGGTTTTTCCGCTGCAAGTGCCCGATCTGGGTGCGGAACGGCATCTGGTGGTCATGGCGCTGACCGCCGCGAATCCACGAATTAATCCGTAGCATTAGTAAAGGCGCAGCATGCGTATTCTGGCAATTACCAATCAAAAAGGCGGGGTGGGTAAAACCACGTCAGCAGTTAATCTGAGCGCCGCACTGGCCAAGCTGGGCAAGCGCGTCCTGCTGATTGATCTGGACCCGCAAGGCAACGCCACTACTGGCTGCGGTATCGTCAAGACCGATGCGCTGCCAACCGTGTATCAATTGCTGATCGGCGATACCACGCTGGGCGGCGCGATCGTGAAGACGGCTTTTGGCTTCGATATTCTGCCGGCCAACCGCGAGCTGGCTGGGGCCGAGATCGAGCTGATTGAGCTCGATGGCCGCGAGCAACGCCTCAAGGATGCGTTGGCTA
>JACCED010216693.1_pt1 | contig 27510 bp, 49 predicted proteins | sample 7455021 | NCBI WGS metagenome assembly JACCED01 (sample SAMN15323456, study PRJNA562643) | freshwater metagenome | isolation source: river surface water | place: USA:Blue River Watershed | collected 2017-08-19 | reverse complement strand
ATCAATGATGATATCATTATCTCTATAGTATTGCAAGAGTTCTGGAACAGTCCAATCTGGTTTAACTTTACCAGACTCAATTTCACTCACTAGTTGGCTGGTCGTTGCAACCAAGCCAACTAGCAATGGACTAGTATCAAACTCAAAAAGTCTCATATTATCTTTTTGCGCGGCCGACAGAACCCAAATCTTCTGGTTCTTCAACGTCTACATCGATATCTTCTTCACCACCGTCTGGTAGTTCTTCAGAGGCATCCATGCTGAAATCTTCTTCGCCGCCTAAATCACCACCGATATCAGCAGACATATCAGCACCGGCGTCAAATGCACCCATATCACCTTGACCAGTGATGCCATTAACAGCAGACTTCATTGTAGTCTGGCTTTGTGTCAATGCGGCTTGCAATGAAGTCAATGCTTCACTCGCTTGTTGTTGGAAAGATGAACTCTCGTTAACACCAATTTCAGATTGAACTGAATCAACTAGTGCAGGTAGTTCTTTAACAATCATATCGCTGACTTGTTCAACCATCTTCTGGATAGAGTCAACCATATCTTGTGCGGCTAGAATAGTCTGTGACTTTTCTACTTCTTCGTTTTCAACAACGATACGTGGACGTTGTGTGCTTAAGTAAGCGAATTGCTTGCTTAATGCTTGTTCCATGAAAACTAGTTTCATGTATGAACTGTTGCCAGTGCTTTCGTAGAATTTGTTTGAGGCTTTTGATTCGCTCATCAAATTACGTACTTTGGATAGCATATCACGCACTTGTGCGTATGACATACGGTTAACATCAATGGATGTACCATAATGTTCTTTCAAGGCACGTTGTGCGCTTGCTACTGGTTTGTTATCAAAATCTGTTAATTTCATAGTTGTGGGTCCCAAGACTAATATAAAGTATTTATCATTTTTGGCTTTAATGTGTGGTTTTTAATCTGAACCGACTTTGTTGCCAATAGTCAGATTGATCCACATAACTCTCTAATTCCCGATACATTGTACTGCGTCTAAACTTATCTTCGTTCAATTTAGCTAAAAATATCAACTTATCATCGGTATTTTTAGCTTTTTTAAACAATTTATTATGCACGTTTATTTGTACTTCTTCATTAGATATGCCTCTATCTAGTGTGATGATCCTATTAGCGAGTACATATTTACCACGCTTGTCGAAAATACACCAACAAATTGCGTTTCTCATGCTAGAAAATGAATGTACCAAATCCCCATTTATCAAACGTACATCTATGTCTGTTTTAGATTTCTTTATAACTTGGTAATTTTTAAATACAATGAAGTTATCTTTAGACGTTTCGAAAATAGAAATATCTTGTAAATCGTTCATTTCCTTTGTGGAAATCATCCTATTGAATCTACGTTCTAGTTCAACATCATTCATCATTTTTGACCACCTTAAAATAAATGTTTCTAAGTTCATCTGTACTATCCAAAAATTCGGGTAATTTGTTCCATGCTGTATATGTCTTTATCATTGGAACTTGGTCGCAATCTGAATACAATGAACCTAACTCGGTTATACCATCATTGTATACGCTAGCATGTTGTATTGTAAAATCAAAGGTCCAGCAGTTTATTTCTGTATCTTCTTCTTCAAAGAGAAAACCAAAATTTTCAAATTCACTTAACTTAATTTTCATTAAGTTAGGTGTAGTGATATCTTCCGGCTGACTGCGTAATGATATTGCTTGAACAATAGTGTCAAAATTACATTGCGTATTTCTGTTATGTAGCCATACCTCAAGATTATCTTCTATACCTGGTTTGGAACGATTGACAACACCTGTCTGTGTGATATCAAATAATGTGTAGCAACTTATTTTAAAACTCATATCTATATTTAGAGGCAAAAAAAATCCGAGAATAAATCTCGGATTTCTTTGAAGTTAAACTTCTGATTAGCTTGCGCTTGTAGCTGTAGAAGCTAAACGGAAACCAACGTTAGTTACTGTAGCACCAGATAGGTCATAACCATTAACTGTACCTAAAGCACGAATTTGTGTTTGTAGAGCAGCCGCTGTGTATGCGCCAACTGGATAAACTGCAACAGACATGTTTGTAACGTTTGATGTAGCGGCAACGCTGTACATCATAACTGTAGCCAATTGCTCAATAGAAACCATAACTTGTGCAACCATCTCGTCAACACCTAATTGTGTTGTAGGAGCCGCGCCTAAGTCAAAACCGAAGAAGTCCATTGCTGGACCGATAAAGTTTGTAGTTGTGCCGTCAGCCGCAGTAGATGATGCTACTGGACCGTTTTGTACGTCCATTGCGAATACTGGTTGTGCATCGCCGTGTGTTCTTGTAAATCCTGCCATGATAATTTTCCTTTAAAAGTTTGAATCGTATAGATTCATACTATTATTTATGCCTGGCAATAAAAAATGTCGGTTTTGGGCTTATCTTCCGGCTAGATTTTGACGACTAAAGCCCATTCTATCTACGAATTTGAGTCCGTTAGCAACAAAACCCTCTTGTGTTTGTGTACCGTCTTGTAGATATCCCTTGACAGGGCTTGCTTCTGCGGCTTTGTTTAGTTGTGCAACTAAGTTCATTTTTAGTTGATATAACGCAACCCAGATAGTGAAAGCACCAACCAAACCTTCTTTGTTTGATTCTAAGTGTTGTGTCAACTTAGTTCGCATAGCGTCAGTCATAGGACGTGCTTTGAAATATTCCATGAATCCATCAACTAGATTGTTTAAATCACCTGCAACGATACGCTTGTTGATATATGTAGTGAATAATGTTTGAAACGTATTAGCGGCTTGTGGAGCAGTACTCATTAACTTATCAACTGCGGCTCCATGCTGTCTAACTGCATTCTGTGCATTTTTGATTAATGATGCATCTACTTTTAAGTTAGGGGTGATTGGCATCTTAGCAGGAACAATAGCAACATTGCTGTTATTTTTCAATGCTCCTATACCACCGTCTAATGGAACTGATTCGTCAGTTGTTTGCGCTGATGCAGGAATGAACTGGTGCACAACAATAGCAGATTGTTTACCCTTGAATAGTTGACCGATCTCACTATCAGAATCTACAGTGTATGCGATACCATTAGGATTCGCTTTAAACTTGTACATGCCATTCTGGTCTTGTAATGGTTGGGTGAACAATAAGTCTCCCCAGTAAAAACCTTTGCTATTATCTGCTTTTTCAAGTCCAGGCCATATGTCTGCTATAATTTGATATAAACCTGAACGATCCACACCACGGGCACGATCATATTCAACAAACTGTTCTGGGCTGAATACTTGACGCCCAGTTTGGTCTTTCTTGTTGAACATATGCTTGTCCATGATGGTGAACTTGCCGTTAGTTCCACGACCAAATATCAGTGCAGGATAACCATCCCACTTAATAGTGACAGTCTTGGGATTCTTCGCAGTAGCAATTGTAGCATTAATTGCTTGAGTAGCGCCCTGACTTCCACCAAGAAACACCATATCTTCAGGATGGTCAAGGTGACCCTTTCCTTCTTCTAAAATAGATAGTTCTTCAATTTTAGATTTGAGTGACGATAGTGATTCAGATAGGTTCATTTTTACTGTTCTTTTTTAGTGACTTAGCAAATCTACTCTGGTCTTTGCTTTTGATAGCACTTAGTAGCTTACGCTCTAGGATCTCAGCCTGTTCAGGGGTATAGTGTTTATTAATCATTTCTATCAAATTGATTGCACTAGTAATGATGTTATGGCCACGGCTCTCAATAATGTGATTTGTATCACGGTTATTACCGATTGACTCTAATTCTTCCAATAGGCTGCGAGTTTGTTTTTGCATGATATAGTATTTAGTCTTATTTCTTCAAACTGTTGAGTAAACTTTTGAGCTTAGAACCCTGAACGTCTACTACGACCTTCTTATTCAGTGGTTCTAGTACTTCCCCTGTAGCTTGGTCAATGATAGGTTCTGTAGAAACTAGCGTAGATTGTGCCTTCACTTGATTCATAATGTCAGTTGGACTAGGTGCCGGACGATACTTTGCTTGCTGATCCGCATATCCTTCAGGATCACTGTCACTGATACGCATTGTTTCAATATCATAATCCAAGTCAATCTTCATACCTACACCTGTTGAACTACGTGACTTCATACATTGAATCTGATACTTACCACGCTCACGCATACTACGACTTGTAAAGATACCGAACACGTTGTCAGCAGTGTTAATCTTTGAGATACCACCTGCAATGTGACTATGATCGAATTCGATTTCATCAACGGCACTACGATTCAACTGTGATGCAGTTACTAACAAGATCCCCATCTCTTTTGCCAAGTTACGCAATTCTTCTGCAACATACTTGTCTTTAATGAACTGGTCGTTAGGATTAACTTTAACAGATACAGGCATAACCAAATCAAGATAGTCAACCATCACAAAGTCAATTTTAATACCTGTTTGAATTTGTACTTCTTTTAAGTAAGCACGAATATCATTCACGTTGCTTTGTGCAGGCAATCCTTTAACACGATACTTACCGGACTTCTTACCTACCATCTTAACCTTAAGATCGGTTGTATCAATGTCTTTACGAATTGACTTTGTGCCCATCTGTGTCAACATAGCATCAGTACGCAATGATGTTAGTTCTTCACTCAATTCAAGTGTGATATACACCCCACTCATACCTGCTTGTAACCAGTTCAATGCAATGTTCATCATAACTAGAGACTTGCCTGAACCTGAACCACCTGCAAAGATATTGAGTTCGCCGCGACTCATGCCACCATATAGAATACGATCCATCTGTGGCCAGCCTGTACTAACTTGTCCACCTGCATTGAAGTATTTGTTAATACGACCTTTGGGGTCAAAGAAGTAATCTGTACCCATGTCTCGTTGTAAACTAATCTGTACTGCGTCTTTGATTAGTTTTTCTACAGGACTAAAGTCACCCTTCTCAAGCAAGTCTGCGGCTTTAAGAATAGCACGTTCTAGTTCTTGTCGTTTAGTGAATGCTTCGAATGCATCAAAGAACCATTCGTTGTGACCTTCACTTAAGTCAGGGATAGGTTCAATCTCTACGCCTGTCATAGCTTTAACCTGAGTTACATCAGGCAAAACTTTATATCTGTCAGTGTGTTCTTTGAACATATCTGCGACTGGTCGCAAACTCTTGTCAAAGTTTTCACTGTTCATAATGTTCATAACCCGAGTGTATAACTCAGCGTTAGTCATCATCATTCTTAAAAATAGTTTTTGTACGTCTGGTGTATAATCAATTTGCTTTTTAGAATCCGTTTTGTTTACCAATTTTCTTCCTTTGTATTTCTATTTTAATTTTGCTCATTGTAGCAGACTGTAATATACTAAGTAAAGTAGGGAGTCTACCATATTTGACAATGGCATCATTAACATCTTTTACGTCACTGTCCCATAATGGGAGACTGACACTATAGCCTAATTGAATAGCTCTCTCACAGGAGTCAAATCCTGTTTTATCACGGTCGGGAACGAAAATGATTTGTCTGTTGAGTTGTGATAGTAGTTCTGCTTGGTCATCGTTAATCGTATTATGAGTTAACGCACAAGCACCTAGACTTAGTGCATCAAAGATGCCTTCGACTAGTATGCAAACACTTTGATTAGGTTGTTGAAAATCATAACCAAATACATAACCAGGTTGTTGCTCGTTGATATATTTTGGAATCTTATTATCTAAGAACCTACTTGTGTGACCAACAATCTTGTTCTTATATGTATAGGGGATGATGATGCGATTTCCCATGCGACCTGATTCGTTGGGAGTGACCATGAAAGGATATTCATTACTACTTATACCCCTTGCTTTTAGATATTCTACATATACTTTGTGTAATGGGTTATTTTCATCAAGTAGTTCTGCATCTTCAGGTAACTTGTGTTCATCAAACTTAATCTTAACTTTCTTTTTAGGCTGAGTAAAGTCTAGTATATCTTTTTGCTGTAAACTTTCTAAGCTCCATTTACTAATTTGTGTATCATCAACTCCAGACCATATTAGTAACTGTCGTGTGTTCTTTGTTAAACTTTTACCTAATGTAAAACCACATTTGAATCCACAATTAAAACAATGATATGACCAATTAACTTGCCCGTCAAACTTCACACCACCCCTGCTTCGAGTGTCGGTCTTATGCCCACGATGATGACAGCAAACAGCATTAAAGCTTTGCCAGCCACCTTGTGTGAGTTTTTTCTTACCGGGAATTATTGACAGGATATCAAACATTTAGATAGTATAACACAATTGTGTCATACAATCAATACTTATCTTGCCAATATATTGGTTACTGCACCCGCATTACTTACAAAGCCCATGCGAATGAATGGGTGGAAACCCGTGATGTTATAATGGAACGTATCTGTTGTTTCAGTATAATTATATATTGTGCTGATTGGATACCAATCTGTATTACCAATAGTAGAACCTTCAATCAATACATTACCATAGAAGTCAGTATATGTGGCTTGTAGTGTTAATGTAGGATTATCAGTTGTAGTATACACGCTGGTGTAATATGCTACTGAATTGGAATCAGGTATGTACTCACCGTCACTTGAATACCAATCTGGATTAGGATATGCCTGTCCAGTAGGAATAGTTATTTCATTACTAGGAACAAAGCTAGGTAATATTGAATTAACAATGTTCATATCACCGCGTCCACCTGCATTTTGGTCTACAAATACAGGGTAATCAAATGTACCTACAGGAATCTCTAATGTATAATAGCATTTCTGTGCTTGAATTTCTTCTAACTCTCCCGGGTTTAACATCAATGCGGCAATGCCTGTCGCACCTAATTGAATAGTAAGTGCTTTTCTAATAAGGACCGTAGTTCCTGTAGCATTTAATATTCTACAAGAGATTTCTTTATCTGTGATATTGACGGGTTTCTGCTCCTGATTAAGGAACTGAAATTGAATTTGATTGTCTACACCTTTGTGTAGAGTAAGTGGCTTGGCATACTGAGGCATATAACTCCTAGGGGAATTTCCTGATAAAAGAATAACGATTTGACGTTGTGTATAAACGAATACTTGAGTTGAGTACATACTCATATTTATCAAAATATATTACCTGGCAGCCCGATGATAAATATTTCGGTAAACATAATAACAATGATTCAAAACGAATTCTTCCAGAAATTAACTGAAAACCACCCGTTCATCACTATATGTTCGCACGCCAACCAAGATTATGTTGGAATCGTACAGAATAGAGATGATATAGTCACCACAATCTATGACTATGGTGCTATAATTGACCCTATAGTTAAGGAGAAATTCTTAGAATTAGGAGATGTTTGGTGGTGGGAATCTAATAGACTAGTACCCATCAATCTATTCTTAAAGGAAGAATGGATTATGTTCAAGCCCTATTTAAGGACTTTCAACAATAAAAGTCTGACTATTATACATGGTCCTACGTGTAGTATAAGTGAACTACACAAGCGCAGAACAAAACGCCGTAGTATTACGCTTGTAAAACGGATGTTGTAATAAGTAAATACAATTCTTCAACTGTAATAATACTCTTTCTTCCCTTACTAGTATTTTGTTTCGCTTCTATGATTTGTAAATTGGCAGGATGATTTACAACTTCAGCAGGAAGATTAGCATTCCAGGCATCAAGAATACTCAGCTTGTGATCTACATGATAAGTTTGTTGTCCTAATACATATCCCTGTTCTCTAGCCCATAGTTGTGCTCTTTCTCTTATAGCTCTTGCATAATGTCTATAATTTTTAGCATCATCTGGTGTTAGTAAGCCTGATTTTTTTCTTTTTGTTGCCTTCATTTTTTCAACAGTTTCATTATTATGTAACCGTTTTACAAAAGATTCTTTTGTTTTTTCTTTCCTAATTAAAGCCTCAGGTTTATCCCAATGTGATTTGATTCTTTCAGAATGCTCTTTTATATATTGAGAACATTGATGTGAAATCTTAACACAGGTATATCTTCCGTTTGTGTTTATAAAATTAGCAAAACTACCGCAGCCATTTTCACATAGCTTACCTTCGGGAATGGATGCATGTGTTTTTTTATGGTAATGCCACATTTGTGGATTATTTGAAATGTAGTCGCAGTGGTCACATTTTCTAGGATATTGATTTTTTGTTATAAGCATACTGTATTTATGCCTATTTTAAAAAATCACACGCCGTTGCGTTCTTGTTCACATAAAAGATTCATGTGTACCACTACCAACATTGAATAGGCCAGACTATGAGATTTTTTGAAGCTATATCCGTCATTCTCACGATCCCATATAGTTTGACTCACTTCTTTCCAACTCTTACCAATTAAATGCTTTTTAGCAGGACGAATCAATGCTAAGAACATTGCAAGTCTAGGAATACTATTGATAGGTTCAGGCATCTTTTGAATACTCTGATAATGATTAGCCAAATGAATCAGTTTCTCAACAAATTCTCTATCATTTAGTTTACTCCAATCAGGTTCATACATCAATTCAATCAAATGTTTTTCATCACGTACTTGTGAATATACGTGAACGTTCAACAAGTCTAGTTTGAAATACCCGCGCTTTTCTGCATCTTCATAATGAAGTGCTGACATATTATTAACAGGGTCGTATGGAATGTCTGTTATATAAACACCTGTATTGTGTCTACGCATAGGAGTAATGTTACGCATTGCCGCAGGTGTATGTTTGATTAGAGATAATAATTTATCTCTATCACCAAAGTCAATGTCAATGTCTGAATCAATTCTCATTTTGGGGGTGCCACTAATTCTGCTTTAATTAATTTAGTATAAGCTTTTTGCACAACAATTGCTTGTCTTTCGGCATCTTCTACTGCTTTGTGACTTGTAGTATGACCACCGTCTTTGAGACTGACTCCTGTTATTTCCCAGAGTGTTCTTGTATCTCGCATTGTCCAGAAAGGCCAGGGGATAGGATTTGGCTTGTCACTAACTTGTCTCCAAGCATGTTCCATGACCACGAGATCAAATGGAGCACCATTACTCCATACAGCACGGCGATTCCAACAAAACTTATAAAGAGTCTCCATACACTCTGCAAAAGGTACTCGTCCATTATCTCCCATTGCTTCTTCAAGTGCTTCAGGACTTTGCTCACTCCACCATCGTAGTGTATCTTCATTGATACTTCTTCCATAAATCTCTGTTTGATCCTCAACAGTAGGTCGTAGTTCCAATCGTTCAACTACTCCCGATCCTTTAGGATCAAACCGAACAGCACCGATAGTTAAGATAACACAATCAGGTGTCGTGTTCAAACTCTCAATGTCAATCATAATATCGTTTGCCATAATATTCCTTTTGCTTATTATACAGTCAATGCATAATGTGTGTAAATCTTTTCGGACATGACTATTGTGTCAGGGGCATACCACCATGTATCACAATATTTTGCCTCACCGTAATGACATTGTAGCCATTGTCTTGCTATCGATACGTTCTTAGTAATGACACAAAAGTTTCGTTCTTCCCAACCACCATTACCATCAGGTACTGTCTTCTTTAACTTTCTAAAGTTTACTGGTTGAAAATCTACATAATCTATTACTTGTTGTAATGTCATGCTTTTAATACTTTCCAAATATATTTCTTTTCTAGTATATCTTGAAATTGTTCTGCTTCGTCTTTATTACGGAACACCACACAACGAATCTCATACATGTCCATTAAGTATTCACTATACACATGACTAGTATCTTGAGCCCAACTACTAAATGAAATCCACAGGGTGTCCATATTGCCACCATGCAATAATAGACCTAATCCTACTTCAAAACATTTGATTTCTTCAAACAGAATATCTAGTAGCTTTAGTCTAGTGTCTGCATCTCTAATGTTTCTGAATGAAGGCCAGTTAACCACGTGGTTATTTTTTTCAGTTGTGTATAATTCGAAAGGTGAATTGTTCATTGGAATTTTAATAAAAATATTAGGTACTTCTTTTCGTCCATTACTTTGTAACCATCAGTGATGTTACCGTTGACTATTTGCATTTTGATTCCGTAATTCGCTTCAATGTAATCTTCAAAATCAAACGCATCAAACTGACCACCTAAGTCAGTCATATCCTTCATATATTCTTTACGAACCTTTTTCAATGCCTCCCAGTAGTCCCAACGTTTCTTTCGTTGTTCTATGTTAGGATCATCGTCATCATAGTCTTGAAATGGTGGGATAGTGGTCATGAAAACATTAGGGTAAAAAGTGTTGCGTATCTATCATCTTCTAACGTAAGTTGCCAGTACGCACTAACCATGCCGGGCTTGAAATTCTTTTTTACAATCCAACCTTGACCACCTATACTTTGATGGGTATAGTGCATTCTAGGTCCGACATTTTTTGCGAGCCACTGTTCTTCCTCACCAGTTAGTCTATTATGTTTTAATGTAATTGTTATCATCGTATGTCAATAAATCAAATGCAGTAGCATATTGTGTTTCCGGCTCCATATGAAAACCAGTGCCCCATACTACCCACACTTTACGTTTGTATGCTTTAGTCCAGAACAACGGTGCACCGGATACGCTTCGTCTAGGCCAGATAACAAACGTCTCAGTCCATGGATAGCAATCTGCTCCGTCGATAACAATAGTGTAATCCATATCTTTTACTGATATTCTTTCATAGTAATGTCTTGTAATATCTCTCCTGCAAATGCCCATTTGAATGCTAGATACGCATCACGCCATTGAAATTGAATTATGTCCGGCGACCCGTGCTCTTTGAGATTATATTTGACATGAAAACACTGGAAGCAATCTCTTGTCGGTGGGTACTCTTTCGCCCAATGAAACATTTCACTGGTTACTTCTTCTACTTTCAATTGATAAAGAAAGTCTGGCTTATTGTTGCCACCTGATGTGTAAAAATATTCCATCAACTCCACCTCAATATAAACCAACTCATATCTTTACGAGCATCGGGTTGATCTAAAAAATAAAAATCAATCAAATCGTGTGTGATAACATTATCATCTCTGTGATATTGATTAGTAATATAGTGTGGGCAGTTTTTCTTTGTCCATTCAATAGCACTATACAAGTCAAGTTTGCTACGGTCTACTGTTATGTAGTTATCTGTAATCTTCATATGCCAGTTGTCCATCAACTATACCTCAATACAAACATCATAAACTTTTCTTCGTCAACTATTTTGCACGTTACAATATCTTTAACATCTTTTGTTAGTTCTAATTCTAATCCACTAGCAACTTGAAAGTAATGCATTTGACCGTCTGATTTATAACTACCAGTAAGAAACTTTGCTTCCGGAGGACATTGTGTTATTTTGAAGCCTTCTTCAATGGCCCATTTCCACATTAGATTTTTTATAAATTCTGAATCCATTATGACCACCTCAACACAAACCATTCAAGGTCTTTTTGATTACTGAAATACGCTTCACCATATTGAATACTGTCTTTCCAGCGTGTCTGTTTAGTGAGAGTATTCATACCAGGAGCACCAAAAGTTTGGTAGCACCAGCGAGTGATCTCTTTACGATTTTCTTTTGGTGTCATAAATGCGGCGACGTGCCACGGAGTAGCGTCTCTCCAATCTTTCGGTTGTGTGTATGCATGAATGAACATCACTTCCACCTCAAGATGAACCACTCAGCGTCTTTACTTTTCTCAAATGCAAACTTAACACCAAAGTTCATAAACTTACCAGTACAATTTTCAGTACACCAATCAGCAATATCAACGGCTTGATAACGACTATCGAATGGCGGCAGTTCAACTCTTGTCCAATTTAACAAGGTAACAAGCATATCATAATCAATTTCTTTCGCCATATCGTCTGCTAATTTGTCTAGGTATTCATGTTCTAGGTTCATTAAAAACTCAATTTACATAGTATTGCATCACGCTCATACCTAAATTTTAGTTGTATAAGCCCTCTAGTGATTTTCCATCTAGCATGGCGCTCACAGTTGTCTATTCTATTATACAGCCATTCCAATATATCATCATATGTTTCGGTCATATTCATACCAACATGTATCTCATGTTCGTGCCAACCTGGTTCAGTTTCTTCCCAACCACGCTTTTGGTCAAAATATTGTACTCTTATGTCCATTTTAATACAAACCATTCCAAATCTTTTTTGTCTCTGAACCAAAATTTCCTATTGTTCATATACCAACGTGCGTTAGGTGTCCATACCCCATCGCTAGGTGTGTCACCAAATGTTTCCTTACACCAGTTTTCCATATCGTGCCAGTCTTGATGATACCAAAAAGGTTCGTATGCTTTTATGTCAGGAACAACAGTGTAATATCGTGCGCCTGATACACGACCTTCAGATAGTTCTAGCTCCATCGTAGTAAAAAATATGAAAAATCTTTTTCGTTCTTGAAAGCAAAGTAAATGTAATCACTTCCACCTATATCATTAAATTCTGCCTTGCCCCAAGAATTTGCCCAAACTCGGTGAATGTCTCTGCGATAATTCCATCTGATTTTTTCTTCACACCACATTGTCATTTCATCATAACCGAAACGTAGTCCTCCCGGACCATAATCACCTATGCATTGAAAGGCATAATGCTTATAGTCTTTAATAGCATAGATATATTTGTAACCATAATAGTAGGTGTCTACATCATTGGCATAGTGACATACATCAGGGTCATTGTGGTGCTTATACATGCGCCAATCTTCGTGATTACTCTTTTTGAGTTTACGTTCAGCTTTGTACTTGCGTATTCGTGCTCTAATTCTAAACATGGCTTAATAAGTATGTGAGTAAACTAAAAAAGGTTCTAACCCTTGACCGTTCAGGCGAATTTCTAATCTTCGTTTAGCTATATAGATGTAGGTTTTTCCATATGCAATATCAATCATCGGTAGTGCTACGCTACGTTTGCCATCGATAGTCATTTGCAATAAAAAATCACTATCAGTTATTGTACTATGTTCAACCTTTAGTAAGCAGTAGTAGACTTTCCTAGTAGACTTTTCTCTGATGATACTAAGCAAGTGTAGATTGTTAGTGCCTTTTATTTTAGCATCCATTGGATCGACAAACATTTGCTTCAACGCTAAAAAATCTTTGTTCTCAAATAATTTACCAAAGCCATCATTTTCTTGTTTATTATTTTGTAGGAAGCTGGCTTCAGTTGTTTGGTTATCAGTAATTGTACCAATACTAAGACCCTTAACATCTAAGTCTGCTATCGGGGCTTTTACATCAACTACATTTTTTCCCGCGCCGCACCACTCTGCGTTAGATATACTATCAGCAACTGCATACTCCCATGTTTCTTTTGCCACTTGAATATCACGCTTCTTTTTGACAAAGGGCTTGTAATATTCTTTCATTTCTTTAGCAAATCTGCTATTGAAATCTTTACCTAGTATTAGGTCGTGTTCATTGATTGGTACAGGTACAAATTTAATCATATATTATCCGCATGTTAATTCAAACATTATAGCATCTTTTTCATCTTTGAAAATGAAATCCAGATGATCCTCTGTTAATTGAGTAGTAAATTTATCTCCCGGGAGCCCAAACATTTCTATTGCCTGTGCACAGGTTTCATTCCAATCAGTAATAGTATCTCCTTTTATCCAAGAGATTCTTACTCTAGTACCCGCCGGCTGTGAGGATTTCTTTAACTGTTCTGACATTCTCTGGTTCTCTGTGAAATTTTAACGCCCACTTCTCAGGGTCGATATAATCAAACACCATCTTAACATGACCCGGCCCTAATGATTCTACAAACTTGACACCACTCTCGCTCTGAAACAACATCCAAGGACTGATTCTACCCCTAGTAATCTCTAAACAGATTCTGTTCACATTGCCATATCGTAGATAATCTCTGCTTTGAATCTTTTCATTTTCTGCTAATGCCATTGTTGTTTCAATGCTACGATGAATAGCATCAAGTGGGTCTTCTGTGCGAATGTATTCAAGTAGATAATTTGTATAGTTTGTATCAGTACACCATGTATCGATTCTTATTTGATTCTTAACTAACCAGTCAGCATATCTGCTGACATTCAATGCATTAATCTCTACACAGTGATTGCCAAACTTTACGAACGCTGTATAGTATGGACTCTTAATGAATTCTTCGTTAGTCTTTGCCTTCTTACTTGCGCTATTCTTTTTGTAAAACTGAACAAAGGCTTGATATGCAATACGATTACCTTGTAGGTCCTTATTCAACCATCTACGTTTAGATTCACACATGTGGGTGAGCAATGTAGATTCACGCAAATACTCACCTGCACAAAACTCACATTTAAATTTAGGCTTACCGATTGCCTCTATCTCTTTCGTACTGCTCAATTTCTTCATCTGTGACCATTTGACTTAGTGTTTCAATATCTGCTATCTTCATCTCTGGGTAGACAGTAGCAAGATAACATTTCTTTTTTTGTTCTGTTACATATGCTTTTGACACTTCAGTAATATCATCGTCATCTGCTTTAGGATAGATTTTCTTATAATACTCTTTTACATCTTTCAGTTGAGCAGGTTCTTTCAACAAACTTACCTTCTCTTTAATCTGAGGGATCCATGGATGAAATTGTTTGCCCATGCCCGGGCTACTTGCACATAACATCAGCCATTGTAGTTTAGGATGCTTCTGTACATATTCATTGAAGATATATTTGTTAGCATGATAGTCTACACTTCGTGCATAATAACCTGCAATCTCACCTGAGCCTTTGATATAGCTCATGTATCTAACTAACATAAATGATGTGAACTTTTTTTGTTGCTCTGGTGGCAACTTATCATAGAAAGCATAATCTTTTCTATCCAATGCCGCAATTGCATCAAACAAAGGAAAGTCTTGCTTCTCAAGTTGTTCGTCTTTAGGTACTGATGCTTTTCTAGTTGCCATTATTTTGTTTCTTTTGCTAATCTTTTATATTCAGTAGAAGTTGGATGCACTTTATCTGGTGCTACTGTTTTGATACGAATAACTTTATCTTCAAACTTATCTGCTACAATCTCAACCATTTCTTGTATATCAGATTTTATAGCAGGGACGATCCAGTATACTCTCTTAGCAGATACAACATTTCGAATTGTGAACAACTCTTTCAGTGTGTTGATTGATTTATAATCGTTACTTCCTAAACTAATGATAACTGTATCTGCTGATAAATCTTTTGTAATATTCTTATTGACCCAGTCTCTGCTATTGATTCCAACTTTAGCATGAACCGCACATTCAGGCCGATGTTGGGATACACCGACTGCAATAGAGTCACCTAAAATTAAACAATCTAACATTTAGAATGCCTGACTATAATCTACAATTTCACAGTTACGACTAATTTCTTTAACAAAGTATACACAGCGTGGCTTCCCACCATCATCAATAGGTACACATAAGAACTGTCCGTTTTTCAATCGAGGGGCATACCACGTTACATCATGATAAATGTCTACAATCTCAATTGGTACGAATGATGGACTAAAGCTAGTGAGTGGGTTAAACTCAAACGCATTAAATCCTCTGTCATTGATACTAGTAAGAGGTAATGTTTCTAAGTCACCGTGTTCTTGTTCACCAATAAGGATCTGCCAATCAATAGGCATCTTAATTGTGCTGTTGCCAATCTTCAATACAAGTGCAGGGCTATTGAATGATTCTAAAAAGATTAATGGAATGTAATGATAGTCTACATTACTTGGGTTACTGTTATCTAAGATAGCAAAACGCAGGTCATCAATCTCTTCGGGAAGTGTTTCTAAATTATAGAATTCGTTGTCTAGGGTTAGGATGCGGATTTTAGTTCTCCTTGATAAATAAGAATGAAGGTCGCGGAATTGCAGTTCCCACCTTCTCTAATGCTACAAAGGAGCAATCAGCAATGTATTTAAGTAATAAGTATACCATAGTGTATAATAACATAGTTAATAGAGCAAAATCAAGAGTTTTGGATGAATACTCAGAAAAACATCACATAATTCCTAAGTGCCTGGGCGGCTCTAATAAAAAAGAAAATTTAGTTAGACTCACGGCTAGAGAACATTTCATATGTCACCGGTTGTTGGTTAAGATGGTAGAAGGTAAAGCGAAATTTCAAATGATAAAAGCAGTTGATATGATGACAACCAGAGCCAAATGCCAAGACAGATATAGAGTATCTAGTAGACTATTTGAAAAACTAAAGAAGGAAGCATCATTGGCAATGTCAGTATTAACTAAGGGCATCAAAAAACACAGCGATGAAACTAAGCAAAAAATGTCAGAGAGTGCTATAGGAAGGGAGTCCCCTTTTAAAGGAAAAACAATGTCTACGGAACAGCGAAAGAAAGTAAGTGATGCGTCAAAGCAACGCATCCCACTTACCTGTCACTGTGGTAAATCAGTTGATCCCGTAAATTTTAAACGTTGGCACGGAGACAACTGCAAATCACTTATACTTTAGTTTTTCTACGTCAAACGGGTATGAAGCCTCTTTATAGAACGCTTTCCGTTGTGTTAAATGTCGTTTGGCAAATTTACAATTTGACGTAATATCCCAAATCTGCACAAAATCTTTATCTTCTGCTTTACGAATACCTCGACCGATACTTTGAATAACTCTTACGAAACTCTTGCCCGGTTCTAATAGCATCACGTTAAAGATACGAGGAATGTTAATACCAACTGCGGCTACGCCGTATGTAGCAATGATAATCTTGTTTGTAGCAGTAGCAATGTCATCATAGTGTTCAGTTCTAGTTGCACCTTTAGTACCACCGGATACGAACACTACATTTTCTTCAGGTACGCCCAATTCTTCTAGCTTCAAGTGTAGTAATTGTCCTGCTTCAATCCTATCAACAAGAATTAATGTGTTACCACTATTCTTAACAGTACTCGCTAACTCAGCAATTTTCTGCATTCGTTTTTCATCGCTGGTCAAGAATTTAAGTTCGCTTTGGTAGTTGCCAAACTCTACACCATCTTGTAATTGAACGATGTTCACATGACACTGTGACAGTACACCCATGTCTTGTAATGTACTTGCTGATAACTGATTAATGACAGGACCTAAACTTACAGTCAACGACATTGATTCAGACTTAGCCTTAGGTATCGTTCCAGTCAAGCCCCATCGTAATGGAATCTGACTCATAACACCAGTCAACAATGTTTTAAGCACATCAGCCTTTGCCTGATGCACCTCGTCAACAATCACGCACACTACACCTTCAATGAAGTCTTGAAATGGAACTTCTGCTTCATCAGCTTTAGTCTTTTTCAACATGTTGCCTAATGATTGCCATGTACAAATTGTATGTGTCTTGTCGTATTCTTTACGTCCACCATAATATACACCAACATCTAGACCCAAATTAATGTAATCTTTTTCTGTTTGTGTAACCAAACTAGTGTTAGGTACAATAACAATACTGCGACCATATTCTTCTACACAACTTGATAGTGCGGCTGTGATTAATGTCTTGCCTGCGCCAGTTGCAATCTCTTGCAATGACTGTGGGTTCTTCAAATAGTTATTGATAATCTCAATTTGATAATCACGCAATACTACAGGTTGTCCCTCCATCGGATGACCTTTAGGCCAGTTCTTGTGCTTGAACGTATCCTCGGACACTTCAGTGAATGTGAATGTTGTTCTATAGTCTCTAGTATCATCTAGTTCAATATCATATCCAGCTTGATCCAGCAACGGCAATATCTCTGGTAGCAAGTTGATATATGTACTACCACCTAGAGCAAAGAAACTACTCTTACCATTCCATCTACCTAATCGTACTGCAGGAAGATATCTTGCTCCGGGAACTTCAAACTCAAACATCTTCATTAGTGTCTTGCGATCACCAAGTTCAAGTCCTTCAAGTTTTACGTTTACTTCATCTCTAATTATTAACTTACATTCTTTCATTTAGGTCCTAAATCTATTGGTTCCGAGTTTACGAATTTGATTATTTTAAATAGCTTAATTGGCTTCTCATTGACTAATGAGAAATGTCCACGTTGATATACTATAACAGGATTATTATAGTCCTTCAAGTCTTTAGGATTTTTGCAAACATCAATAGTTGTATCGTATATAGCTAACTTAGAACTAGCTAGAAATGCTTTGGGTTCACATATAGCATCACATCCTAATTCTTCCAACCATTGTACTGCCAATTTAGAATCACGCATTTCAATATCTAGTTGAAAACTTGTAGCAAGTTTAACTTTGGTTGGATGCTCTGTTTCCAAGAAATGATCCTTGACTGATTGGTCAATGACAACACCATACTTAACCAATGTTGCAATTGTTTTTAAATCATCTGTTAGTTCAATGTTCTTGATTGCTTCATATAAATGTTCATTCAATGCGGCAATATAGAAATGTCCACTATAGACTAAAGTGGGAACCCAGTATTTAACATTCTCGTATACGCTAAGACTCTCAACAATTTGTGTAACCTTTTCGCAATAGTTCAATATTGAATAGTGGTCTGCTGTCAAGTACAGCAACTCTTTCAAATTGGTATGACTATATTCGCCTTCATATTGTCGTCTATCTTTGATCCACTCAAGTGAATAGATAGGGTTCTTTTTAAGTGCCGTCAAAAAGTTTTTATTAAAAGGAGAACGCAGAATCAGTTTGTCATTTTCTATTTTGATTGACGCCCCTGTATATTCAGGGATGCTTTCTACTATGTTAACATCCCATGAACGTGTCAGTACTTCTTCTACTTCAATTTTTAATTGAGAGAATTGTCGTTTATATTTACCTGCTACCTTTCTGAACAAAAGGTCCTGATTACTTGTGATCCGATTATGTTGTGTAATATAAAGGGTAAGATTGTTTACAAATTGGTCATCATACCTGCTCAGTCTAATGTTACTGAGCATCCAAGTTGCGAGTTCATTAAGTGTTTTGAAATCCATCTTGTCAGTGTAACAGGACACTACACAAAATGCAAATTTATAGGCAAAAAAAGGGGACCGAAGTCCCCTAAAAATGCTATACCAATTAGTATTGTGTGCGACTGAAATCACCTTCTAATGGATCACTCATAGCAAAGTCACTTGGAATATCTTGTTCAGTGACACTTTGAGGCAATCCCTTACCACCAAGTTGTCTCCAAATATACATACGTTCGGCATTCTCTTTCTGAATCCATTCGTCCTTACGCTTTGCTTCGTACATTGCAGGGAAGTCTGCGGCAAATAGTTTAACTTCGTAGTTGTAGCCTTTGAAGTCTTTGCCACCACCACCGCCACCTGATCCAGTGTTGATAGTAGTGTTTTCAAAGTAACTACTACCCCAACCATCATGCATGTAAGGATCTTTCTTATGCTTACTCATTGGTGGCTTGACTTTGATGTTGATACGACCACCCCAGCCTGGGTATCCAGTAGGTCTACCCTTGTTGTAATCGGCACGTGTATCAAAGTTTTGAACACCTTTGCGTGGGCAACTATGACTGTTGCTCAGGTCTTCTTTCCAGTACAAGTCACTAATGGTCACAGAATGGTATTCATGGAAGTCTGCCGCCCTACCTTTATTGCTATCCCAACGATAGAAGTCATTTTGTGCTCCGTTAGCCCAGAACCAATGCCAGTTGTCTTTGATAAACTGATTCAGTTCATCAAGGCTTTTAACTTGTCCCATCTTTGCTAGGAACTGTTCACGCTCGGCTTCCATCTGCTGAACCTTCTTTTCAGCACGACGGGCACTTGCCAGTTTGCGCAGGTGAGCTTGGTACTTCTTTTTATCTTCAAAGATTTTACCGTCTGTGTCACTTTTGTATGCTTGGATAATACTCATTTTTCAACTCCGAAAAAATGTCGCTTGACCGTAGCAAAATCTGGCCAGGGTTGATCGTCAAAGGTGGCATTAAGAATGTAAGCATATACTTCAACTAATACCAACTCAGCGAATTTTAAGTCCACAAATTGTTGATAATGATCCAGTTTAAGTCCGGCGTCAACACTATCAACATAGTCTGTAGCCTGTTGTTTAAGTTCTCGAATTCGTTCGTTCATACCAATGTTCCTTCAATGTCTTTTTCTACGATCTTCCAAAGGTTCCAACCCTTGATGCTGTTGATATGTGCCTGTGCTTGTTCCTGTGTTAGAAACACTGAATCAATTTTATCGTTACGTATGACAATATAGACGGTCATGTGTTGCTTTCTCAATCAATACATGTATTATATAACCAAAACGATTTATTGTCAACCAAAAAAAGTAGTACTAAAGTACTACTAATTTTTGTTAGTCTTTTAACGTATGCCAGGTTGCCATTCGTTCGGTCTCAAACTTTTCATACTGATCTAGGATAACACACGTAATGAAATACGTTACTGCTATGCCCCATCCGACAAAACATATTGTGCTAAAGTTATTTACGCTCTCTTCCCTTGTATCGCCTACTGCCAAGCCAATACAAGCCGCTACAAAAATTATGATAGCTGATGTGACAAGCCAAGCAATGAACCCTACACTAATATGATCCTGATACATCTCCATGTATTTTCTATGGATACGCATTGGAAGACTGAATAATGTTTTGAAAAATCTTTTCATCAACCAACCAATGAAATAGAAACCTGTTTTAACTTTCATTTGTAATCTTTCTTCAACATCCAAAACAACACATCACCATTGTCTAGTTTACATAAGTCACCGCTGTATTTCATGACAGGGCGTGTTGTTGGCCTAGGATTTGCTAACATGATTTGCACAATACCTTTACCGGTACTTGGGTGTGCTTTACCAAATGCTTTAACTCGGTAGATGTTATTGTGAACCACAACAAAGTCATCTACATTGAGTTCACGGTCAATTAAGTCTGTTGGATTTGCCATATCTTCTTTATCGAAACGGACTTATTGACATTGCCGTTACGCACACTGCAGGGGTTAACCTTTTATTGACACTTGACACCTTTGCCAAACTCGTCCATTACTTGACGGGCTTGACCACGATCACCGACTACAAACTTGTAACCATCAATGCAACGCATTTCAGTCATGCCATTGACGCCCCAACTGATTGTGTTGCCTTGTGTCGAGCCACTGACAGCACCAATCACCATTAATCCAATAGTGATTATAAAAACAATCCCAATCATCATTTCAATCAGAGTAAATCCACGTTGTTTCATTTTGCTCTCCATTCGGTTACGCCTTCTTCTTGACCAAAGCCCATGAATTCAGCAACATAATCGCCTGCATATTCGCAACCTGCGTCCTGTCCCATATCAGCGGCATCAGCACACATACGGACGATTAACTCGGCAAACTTGTCTGCACTAAAGCGGGTTGTCTCATAGGGCATGTTGTTAGACGGATCAATCGCAGTGTCCGGCACTTGAGCCTGTCTGTAAAGTTCTAGCATTCGTTCGTTCATGTCAGACTCCGTTTAGTGATTCAATACAAGTATTATAGCACCATATCCATTTATTGTCAAATTTCGGCATAAATAAAAGTGAGGGTCACGATGCGTCAACATCTACCCTCTCTAACTGCTATATTTTTACAAGGAGCAATCAGCATGACTATTTATTTCAAACCAACTTGGCTTTACATTAAGCAACACAACATTACTGGATTAAAATATTTCGGAAAAACCACAAGAAAAAACCCAAACGGTTACCGCGGATCAGGTTCTTATTGGAAAAATCATCTGAGAAAACACGGTAAGGATATTTCTACTACATGGTGTCAGTTATTTGAAAATAGGGATGAACTGATTGAGTATGCTACTAAGTTTTCCATTGAAAATAATATAGTAGATTCATTAGAATGGGCGAACCTTGCTATTGAAAACGGAATTGACGGTGCTATTTCAGGTCAAGTGCCCTGGAACAAAGGAAAAAAGGCGTCCAATGAGCATAAACAAAATCAAAGTAAGGCTCAGTTGGGTAAAAAGAAAATACCAGTTTCAGTAGAAAGAAAAAAGAAACAAAGCCAAACTATGAGTGGTCGTCCAGGAAGAACACCTACTAAAGAAGAAATTGAGCGTAGAATAAAAACACGAAAAGAAAATTATGAAAGAAAAAAGGCCCAGGGCTTTTCATACTCTGGGCCTAATAACGGTTTTTACGGAAAGAAAATGTCACCTGAATCAATCGTGGAGCGAGAGGAAACTAAGCGACTAAAAAGATTACTTACAAATAGTAACCTGAGCAAGTGATTTCCAGTTTTCAGGACTAATCTTTACTAGATCCGCAATCTTTAATGCACAGCGAATGCTGACCTCACGGAGTTTAGTGTGATTGTCCCACATGTATTCTAGTACCTGATTTGCTTGTTCTTTGGTAAAATCATAATCACTAAACAGATCGGCATCACGGTGAACCTGTTTAACACGCAACATTTTATCCCGATCACTATTGATCGTCAAGTCAAGATAATGAGAACGGGATTGAAGCGCTTCCAAGTGAGGCTGAATATTCTTTGACTTTTTATCAGCAATGTTCATATTAGTAATGAAAATTACCGAACCGTTAAAGTTAAATGTATTTGGGATGCCTTCGTCACGCAAAATACGAGAATCTTTATTCCAAGAAATTCTTCGAGTTTTACCTGAATCTAGCGCACCTTTGAGAATATTCAACGCATCTTGGTCTTGCCAAATATCACAATCGTCCAAAACAATTACATTCTTTGAATCGGAATATTTGTACAGAGTAGCAAAGAGACCGATACCGGACATAGCGCCTTTGACAATCTCAAAGCGTGGTCGCTTGCCGCTAATTTTGTCAAACATAGATGCTTTTTCCATTTGAGTAGTCACCCCAAATGATTTACCGACACCGGGTGGCCCACTAACAATAAGCGAACGGATATTACCTGCAATACATGCTTTAGACATTTCATCAAGCACACCGAAACGAGTAGCAATACGGTCCATTGCTTCTTCATCAGTTTCTTTAGGGGTCTCAACTTTCACAGCATCACGACCTGACACAAATTCAATCATTGATTGATTGTCAACATTCACACGAACTTGATCGGGACGACCGGGGAACTGACCTTCATTTTTTACTGTCACAAAACCACCTTTACTTCCAAGTTGATAACCTTTTACCAAAGTGAACACTTCACCTTTGATAGATTCGTTGCGATAAGAACCAGAAGTGATACGAACGATGCTTGACATTTTGTTTCCTTTACTTAACTGTCTAAGAATATATTATAGCACAAAGCCCATTTATTGTCAAATTTAGGCGAACAATTCGCCGTACATTTCTTCGTCTACCGAATCAAAATCTTCGCGGATCCAGTGGATTTTGTAACCTTTCAATGCATACTCATCAGCAAGGCCTTGCAATTTGTCCAGAGCCTGTTGGGCAGTCATACCCTCATCTGCCATGAGGTTCAGATTACTACAGTACATAAAATTATTGCTGTCTTTGTGTGCGCTAACTTGTATGAATTGCTTGGTCATTTTGTGTCCTTTACTTGACTGTCTAAGATTCTATTATAGCAGAATACCCATTTATTGTCAAATTTTGGCTATCAAATTTGCATGAATTTGATTCATTTCATCCTGCTCTACGTAGAAGTCAGACTTAGGATCATAGTACTGACCCTCTTTGTTGTCATAATACAACACTCGACCAGAGAAGTTGAACGGACCCTCAAGACCCTGACGAGGACCGTACTTAGTACGCATTTCGTCCATCTGATACTTGTCAGCAACAACTTTGTAACCCATAAAGCCCTTTCAACTGAATAAGACTCTATTGTAGCACAGTGTCCAATTATTGTCAAGTTTGGCAACTGCTCATAAATATGAATTATGAGTAGAATACTAGTAGCCTTCGATTATTTCGCACCCAATTATCCAGTACTTAATAATCAAAATTTTGACAAACCATTAACTAAGTTAGATGTAGATAATGGTACATATGAATTTTTTAATAATCTTAATGGATTTGAATGTGTGCCTTCATTATCATTAAAAGAAATGGATTATTTTATATATCCAGTGAGACTTGGATTTAATCCTGATGATTGGCTTAATCATCCTGAAGCAGATTTATTGGCTGCAACCAATATGTCAGTTCACACATTTAATGGTATACGAGGTAGAAATGGATTTTTATTTCTCGATTTAGGAAATGAATCTATATTAAATGATAATATTATAGATACTATCCATGAATATTTAAAACAAAAAGATATTCCTTTAAGAAAAGTAATATTACAAACCGGTAATGCAAATGGTGACAAATATTATAAAGAATATTGTTTTAAAAAACAAATTAGTAGAGGAATGAATATATGTTGTTTAGAATATTTTGAATGGATGGTTAGTAGATTAATAGTTGAACATAGAAAACTTAAACGTGAGGTGCTACCAAAAAATATAGATTATTCTAAAATAGAAAAAACATTTTTATGTTTAAATAGAGTTCACAGATGGCACCGTATTAATTTATTCTTATTATGGAATATTAATGGGTTGATGAAGGATACCTATTATACATTAAATAATAAAACTAATTTTCCTGTAGGTGCAGGTTATGATGATGATATATGGAGATCAACTTTAGACCCAAGAATAATTGATAAATTTCAATTAACCGAAGAAGATATAGATAAAATACATTCTACATTACCATTAAAAATTGATGAATTTGTTGAAGCTTCTGAAATGGCAGGATTATATAGTGCTGTTGATCCTTATTATCAAACTAGTTTAATAAGTGTAGTGACTGAAACTAATTTTCAAAATAATGATATTTTTAATACAGAGAAAATATTTAAACCAATGGTTCATAGGCATCCATTTATTTTAGTAGGCCCGTATAAAACATTAGAACATTTAAAAGACATGGGATATAAAACATTCAGTGATTTTTGGGATGAATCATATGATGATATTGAAGATCCATTTGAACGACTATTAAAAATAGTAGATATTTGTAAAGATATACAAAGCTGGGATGATCCTACAAAGAAAAAGTTTTTTTATAAATCAATGGTTGTTACTAATCATAATTATGACCTGTTAGCATCACAATATCCCGGCAATATGCGTAAAAACTTTTGGCATAGATTAAGAGATTATGTTACATTTCAACAGGATAAAGATAAACCTATTTAAATAAAACCTTTAATGACCTGACTATAATCATTAATGGCATATTGTATTTTATTATTAGTTGAGTTAGGTCTACATGGTTTACAGAAACTTGTTATAAAGTTATTATAGATTTCTTTGTGTTTATCACTACACCATATATCTCTAAAGTCATCATCAATCCAAGAGCCTAGTTTAGTATCTTCACGACCTTTATATTCACAGCATAGATAAATGTTTCCGTCAGCACAAAAACTAGGGAACAAAAACATTTGATGGCAACGTTTGTATTCTCTTGCATCATACCTACCCAATGATATATCTGCCTTGATATTGTAAAACTCACTTGCAATTTTAATCCTACTAGCTACTTCATCATTCATTATGAAGCTATGACCATTCAATACCATTGGACGCAAATGTACTGCACGTGCTTTAACGTCCCTTGCGTATTCAAATATACTGTTGATTTCAATTTGACTTGTGTTCTCTGGCATTAGTAACGCTTTCACATCTAATGGAACACCTCTGCTACCTAACTCTTTGGCTGTCTCTTTAACTCTATCAAAGGGACTATCTGACATTTTACTTTTGCGTATCAACTCATAAGTGTCAGGGTTACCACTGTCAATGTCAAGACCTACATAAGCCATACGTTTTAGCTTATCAGTGTCAATTGTTAGTATCTTGTGTAACTTTGTGCCGTTTGTATTCATCGCGGCAACATAACCCTTATCAATCACATCTTCTAACAAATCTTCATAGCCGGGAAGTAATGTAGGTTCTCCGCCGCCACTAAAGATTACATTGCTTAATGTACCAATAACATTAGTATCATGTTGACGCCACGTGTGTAATCTATCTATTAGTTTAATATATTGGTCCACAGACTGGTACACCGGCAAGTCATTTCTGAATTGCTCGGTGTTGCAGTAATAGCAAGCTTGATTACAGATATTTGTAGTATCTAAATCTATCTGCCAAGGTAGTATCTTACCGGGTATGTTACCTTGTATCCAACGACTGACTAATTGATATTGATCCATTAGTCATATTTAGACGAATGTAAACTTGTCGTTAACTTTTAAATACTCTAGACCATCACGTGTGCTTTTTCTAATAGAACCATTAATTGTAATGTCATTTTTATCGACAGTCAAGTCCATCAATGACAACAAAGGATTGCTAGATTCTAAACTAAGAAGTACAAGATTATTATGTCTATCACTAAACCAATATTCCTTACGTTTCTGACGCTTAGTATTAACTGATAATTTTTTTATAAATTTCAATGGTACAGTGTGAATCTCATGCGGAGACTCATATCGTTTGACCTCTCTGTTGTACTCAAATGCCATTTTTTCAAATTCAACATCATACTCATAGAACTCAGGTAGACGATATGCTAATGGTAGCATACTTTCTTTAAACGTTTTACCCTCACTATGAATAAAGGTGTTCAAGTCCTCACGGAAAGCAGTGAATCCTTCATTCTTAAGTTTCAGTACCATGATTTTCTTACTATAGTAATCACGGATAACGTTAGCGTGTGTGATATCCTCTTCAGTTACTAGTCGAAACAATTCGGTATCTAGTAGTTTAGTGATAGTAGGTTGTGGTCCAGGGTCATGCCTAGTTTTACGATAACGTGCCCAACAAACACTTAGTGCAAGAAGGTCTTTACTGATTTCGTAGACTTCGTATTTTTGAACATGATTGCTAAATGCATATTCAATATCACCAAGATTGATACTTTGAGCACTATAACCAGATGACCCTGACCCAACTGCACCTAGTGATAGAGAAGGTGTTGCCCCGTAACCACTGATACTGGTATTAGTTAGTGAACCACTGTTAATCATTTTTGCAAATTGTTTGCTTACGTTGTAATTAGCCAATTGTAATATCTTCCATTCCACTAGTGCGTAACCGCACGATATGTCCCATCTGCCATTGTTTGGCTTCAAGACCCTTCATTATGCCAAGCCATCTATTGCGTAATAGTGCTACTTCGTTAATCAATACTTCCATATCAATTACTTCATCTTCACCTTCAGCATACTTTTCAGCATCACGACTTGTCAATGCTCTATTATACGCTTCTAAATATTTTTGAAAATGTTTTCGGCGAATTCTCCGTAATTGAATATTGAGATAATTCAATACGGCTTCTATCTCTTGTAGTTGATTGAAACGATGTTCAGTGACGCCAGGGATAGCGGCAATGTTCTTTTCAACATTACCGTATATCTTGACTTCTTGTTTAGCCGAAATTAATTCGGCTTCATAGTGAGTTATGAAATCAGGTATCACTCCAAGATTTTGGGTGATGCGTGTATACCAGTTCATTTAATCCCATTCTTCGTCTTGGTCATCTTCTTCATAATCTTCATACGATTCTTCAGTATCTTGAAGTGCTAAATTCTCTTTAAGAGCAGTTAGCATTTCTTTATCCCCTT
>JACCED010176424.1_pt1 | contig 27549 bp, 26 predicted proteins | sample 7455021 | NCBI WGS metagenome assembly JACCED01 (sample SAMN15323456, study PRJNA562643) | freshwater metagenome | isolation source: river surface water | place: USA:Blue River Watershed | collected 2017-08-19 | reverse complement strand
TGGCTGGCAAAGGCAACTTCGGTTTCAATGCCGCCAATGACACCTATGGCGACATGATCGAAATGGGCATCTTGGACCCCACCAAAGTGACACGCACAGCCTTGCAAAACGCAGCTTCTGTGGCCTCTTTGATGTTGACCACCGAAGCCATGATCGCTGAAGCACCGAAAGAAGACGCCCCCATGGGCGGCATGGGCGGTGGCGACATGGGTGGCATGGGCGGCATGGGTGGTATGGGCATGTAATCGCCAACACCGCCACCACGAGTTTGTCTAGTGGTTGCACCTCCATCAAACCCCGCGCAGCGATGTGCGGGGTTTTTTTTGGCCCTCACAATCCCCCTTTGCACATTCACAGAACATCCACCCATGCGCCACTTTCTCCTTTTTGTCAGAACCGTCACATTGATACTGGGACTTGGCTGGACCACTGGCAGCCATGCGCAAAGCAGCGCTGCGATCGGTGAAACGGTGTATGACTTGCACACATTGCAGCCTGTGTCTGTGCAGGCACTGTTGGAGGTCATGAACCGTGCGGACCTGACCGTGCTGGGTGAGATCCATGACAACCCACGCCACCATGAGGTGCGTGGGGAATGGCTACGTACGCTGCGACCCCAGACATCCGTGGTGGCCGAACACTTGACCGCGCCCATGCAAATGTCGGCGTCTACTGATTTGCTGCAAGGCTTGAGTGCCGCAGGTTTCGACCCCCAAGGCTGGCAATGGCCGCTTCACCAACCCTTGTTTGCAAGCATCCAAGAACGGCGTTTGCCCTTGTGGGGCGGCAACATCCGCAAAGAAGACAGCCCAGGCATTTTCAAATCCAAAGGTGAATCTGCGCCGCCTGTTTTGCTGGCTTTGCTGGCCCAAGCCCCGCTGAGTGAACAGGGTCGACAAGATTTACAGCGCGAAATCGACGACGGGCATTGCGGCGCATTACCAACCCACATGTTTGAAGGGATGATGGCGGTGCAACGCACAAGAGATGCCTCCATGGCCCATGCCGCCTTGCAGCACCTGCCTGCCGTGGTGCTGGCGGGCAACGGTCATGCATGGAAGCACCTGGGTGTGCCTCAAATCATTCGCGCCAACAGGCCCGATGTGCATGTGGTGAGTGTCTTGTTGCTCGAGCATGAACCGTTTGCAAACGATGCTGAACAACAGACCTGGCTCAAGTCCTGGGTTGGAAAAGCAGATTACGTCTGGGCAGGCCCTGCCATTCAGCGCCCCGACCCTTGCCTGCGCTTCAAACCTTCAAAATGAATACTTTTTATGTGGTAAATATGCAAAAATCAGCAATTTAATACTTTAAAGTGTTAATTATTCTGGAGATTGAGTATTATATGAACACTTTAAAATTAACTCGATTTCCAGAATGCGTCCGATTGTTCTCCAAGAGATTCGCCAATTTGAAGTGGTCCAGCCACAAACCACAGCACCTGCTTGGGCCCATCAATACCTGGGCGGCAAGCGTTTTGGCACAAACAACGCGTTCCTGCACCCCATCGACACGGCACCTCGCCGGGTGAAGCACCCGCCACTGCGGTTTGACAAAGGTGTGGCGGTGGATCGATTGGCGTGAAAGTGAAGCCCTGACGTTCAGGCTTGCATCAAGGCTTCGAGTTTGCGCACATCGGCACAAAAAGCCCTGATCCCCTCGGCCAATTTCTCAGTGGCCATGACGTCTTCATTCATCGCCAACCGAAACCCGGCTTCATTGAAATGCACTTCAGGCAAATCCAAAGCCTTGGCTGAATCGGCGTCCAACATGCGCGGCACCGGTGCCTCAGCAGCTTGCAACTGACTCAGCAATTCTGGGCTGATGGTGAGCAAATCGCAACCAGCCAAGGCCAAGATCTGCCCCACATTGCGAAAGCTGGCACCCATGACCTCGGTGGCAATGCCGTGGTGTTTGAAGTGGTTGTAGATGTGGCGCACGCTTTTCACACCGGGGTCGTTCACGCCAGCGTTGGCGGCTTCATCCCATTGAGGGCCCGCTGTTTTTTTGAACCAGTCTTGGATACGACCCACAAAAGGTGAAATCAGGGTGACCCCCGCTTGACCACAAGCCACCGCTTGCGAAAACGAGAACAGCAAAGTGAGGTTGGTGTGAATTCCCTCTTGCTCCAGCACCTGCGCCGCTTGAATGCCTTCCCAGGTGGCTGCAATTTTGATGAGCACGCGTTGCTCGGTATCGATGCCTTGCGCTTTGTACAAATCGATGATGCGTCGGGCACGTGCGATGGTGGCTTGCTGGTCAAAACTCAGCCTGGCGTCCACCTCGGTGGACACGCGTCCTGGGATTTGCTGCAAAACATTGCAACCAAACTGCACCAACAAATGGTCCATCAACACGTCCACGGAAGCACCGGGGTGCTGGTGCATGGTGTCTTGCAACAGCACTTGGTACTGCGGCATCAACACGGCCTTGAGAATCAACGATGGATTGGTGGTGGCGTCTTGCGGACGAAACTGACCGATTTGTTGGAAGTCGCCTGTGTCAGCCACCACAGTGGTGTAAAGCTTAAGTGCATCTAATTGGTTCATGTGTGGATTATCGCCACCCGCTCGGCTTGCAACACCAAAGAATGCCGCTACAGTTGATGCATGACTTCAGTACTTGTATTAGGTGGATCTGGTTTTGTCGGACGACATGTGTGCGAAGCCTTGAACCGCATCGGTGTCCAAGTGACGGTGCCCACACGCCGACTGCCGGCGCGATCGGTGCAAATGCTGCCCATGGTGAGCGTGGTGCAAGCCGATGTCCACGACCCCACTCAATTGGCTGCATTGGTGCGTGGCCACGACGTGGTGGTCAATTTGATCGCCATCTTGCATGGCAACCGCGCCGCTTTTGAACGCGCGCATGTGGTGTTTCCCCGTTTGCTGGCGCAAACCTGCATCAACGAAAACGTGCGTCGGTTGGTGCATGTCAGCGCACTGGGCGCAGATTTGCAAGGGCCTTCGCTATACCAGCGCAGCAAAGCACATGGCGAAGCCGCTTTGCAAAGTGGTGTGGTGCAAGGCTTGCAGCTCACAGTGCTGCGTCCCAGCGTCATTTTTGGCGAGGACGACGCCTTCATCAACTTGTTTGCCAAGTTGTTGGCTGTTGCACCTGTTGTCCCCTTGGCGGGTGCCAACACCCGGTTTCAACCGGTGTGGGTACAGGACGTGGCCCAAGCCATTGTTCACGCCGTTAGACACCCGCGCACCGTGGGCCAGGTGTATGAGTTGGCAGGTCCGCAAGTCCTGACGCTGCAACAAATGGTCGAGCACGCCGGCCGTTGGTCCGGTCATCCACGCTGGGTGTTGGGACTGCCCCATGCCTTGGCCTATGTGCAGGCTTTGTTGATGGAGTTCATGCCGGGTGCACCGCTCATGAGCCGCGACAACTTGGCCTCGATGCAAGTGGACAACGTGGCGTCTGGTGCTTTCGCTGGTTTGAACGATTTGGGTGTTGCCAAACCCACCCGCTTGGACGCGGTGTTTGCACTGAAAGATTGACGTGCACATTTATTTGGTCGGTGGTGCCGTTCGGGATGAGTTGCTCGGTTTGGGTGGCTCAGACCGTGACTGGGTGGTGGTCGGCAGCACGCCCGAAGAAATGGTGTCTCTGGGATACACACCCGTTGGCAAAGACTTCCCCGTGTTCTTGCACCCGCGCAGCAAAGAAGAGTACGCCCTCGCACGCACAGAACGCAAAACCGCACCCGGCTACAAAGGCTTTGTGGTGCACGCCGCCCCCGATGTCACCTTGGAACAAGACTTGGCCAGGCGTGACCTCACCATCAATGCCATCGCCCGCGACAGCCAGGGCACTTTGACCGACCCGTTCCATGGTCAACAGGATTTGCAACACAAAGTGTTTCGCCATGTCACCGATGCATTCAGAGAAGACCCTGTGCGCATCTTGCGCCTGGCCCGCTTGGCCGCGCGTTTCCCTGATTTCACCGTGGCGCCAGACACCATGCGCTTGATGCAGGACATGGTGCAAGCCGGTGAAGTCGATGCCTTGGTGCGTGAACGCGTTTGGCAAGAATTGGCCAAAGGTTTGATGTCTGCAAAGCCCTCGCGCATGTTGCAAGTGCTGCGCGCTTGCGGTGCCTTGCAGCGCTTGTTGCCCGAGGTGGATGTGCTTTACGGTGTGCCGCAACCCGTGGAACACCACCCCGAAGTAGACACCGGTGTGCACCTTGAAATGGTGCTGGACCAGTGTGCGCAGATGAACACAGGACTGGAGGTTCGGTTTGCCGCGTTGTGTCACGACTTGGGCAAGGGCAACACACACCCCAGCGCATGGCCTCGCCACATTGGCCATGAAGGCCGCAGCGTCAAATTGTTGAAAGCCATCAGCACCCGATTGCGCGTCCCGCAGACCTGCCAAGAACTGGCCGAGGTGGTGGCGCGTGAACACGGTCATGTCCACGGTTGTTTGGGCTTGAGTCCCGAAGCCACGCTGCGACTCTTGGTGCGGTGTGACGCCCTGCGACGACCCGAACGCTTTGCACTGGTGCTGCAAGCCTGCGAAGCCGATGCCAAAGGTCGCTTGGGATTGCAAGACCGCGCCTATCCCCAATCCGGGCATTTGCAACGCCTGTTGCAAGCGGCTTTGTCGGTGGACACGGCGGCGGTTTCTGAAGCCGCCATGAAGCAAGGACTGACTGGTTTGCAAGTGGGTCAACGGGTGGAGGCCGCGCGCCTGGAAGCACTTCGTGCTTCGCTGGCCTTGCCCAGCGCTTGATCAGGGTTTGACAGTTTCTGCGGGCCACTGCCCCGCCAAGTTTTTCAGCAATTGATTGGTGGCCAACACCTGCCGGCTTTGAATGTCCAACAAGGCGCGTTGCGCGGTCAACGCACTGGCCTGCGCAGTGACCACATTGAGGTAACTGACAGTCCCCGCCGTGTACTGTGCTTGGGCGATGTCGAGGTTGCGTTGCGCGGACGTGAGGGCTTGCGATTGCGACAAGGCCTGTTGTTGCAACTGCTGAGTCGCCACCAAGTTGTCTTCCACCTCTTGCAAAGCTTGCAACACGGTTTGTCGGTAGCCAATGCCTGCACCATCCAACACGGCACGGGCCTCGGCCTGCACCGCCTTGCGCTGGCCGCCATCCAACAGGTTGAGCGCCATGCTGGGGCCGAGTGACCACAGCAAAGAAGACGCACTGAAGATGTTGGCCAGTTCGCTGCTTCGATAGCCGACATTGGCCGAAAAACTGAAGGTGGGAAAGAACGCTGTTTGCGCCACACCCAGTTGTGCCTGTGCGGCCAGCACGCGTTGCTCGGCGGCACGCACATCGGGGCGTCGCTGCAACAAAGTGGATGGCACCAACGCAGGCAACACAGGCAATCGGGGCCAAACATCGGAAGCCGCCAGTTGCAACTCGCCCGGTGCCATGCCCACCAACACGGCCAATGCGTTTTGCAATTGCATGCGCGTGCTGTCCACATCAATCCGCTGCGCTTTGGTGGTCGCCAGTTGCACCTCGGCTTGCGCGACATCGGCGGCAGACACCACGCCTGCGTCATAACGGTAACGGGTCAGGTTCAATGCCTTGTCATAGGCCTGCTCAGCCTGCGACAACACCGCCAACTGCCGTTGCGCTGAACGGTACGCGTAGTAGGTTTGCACCAAGGTGGCCTGCGCTGACAAACGCACAAGCGCCAAGTCTTCCTGGCTGGCTTGCAGATTGGCTTGCGCTGCCGCGGTTTGGCCACTGAGACGCCCCCACACGTCCCACTCCCACGACAAGGGTGCAGTGACACTCAATTGGTTGGTGGCTGCACCGCCCTTGTCTTGGGCGCGGGCGGCGCTGGTGTTGAGGGACAACGAGGGCCACAAACTGCTTTGCGACGCAGACAAACTGGCCTGCGCTTGGGCGACCTTGGAAGACATCAACTGCAGGTTCAAGTGTCCTTGCAGCAACTTCACTTGCAATTCATCCAACACCGGATCGTTGAACAATCGCCACCAAGTGGGTTCCACCGTGTCAGGCGTGGATTGCACAGCGGAGGCATTGGACCCCATTGAAGGGGGTTTGGAAGCCACTTGTTTGGCTGGCCCAAACAAACTGCCACAGGCACTCAAACACAAACACAGCAGTGCCCAACGGAGTGGATGAATCGGGGTCATGCTCATGCGGTCTGCTTGTTGAAGTTGGGCCGATTGTGCCCTGATGCCAGCGCCCGACGCGGGCCCATGACTTTGGCGCGCAAAGCCTCCAATCCGACAAACACAATCGGGGTGGTGTAGAGGGTGAGCAATTGACTCAAGGCCAAACCACCCAGTACGGCCAACCCCAAAGGCTGACGCATTTCAGCACCCACCCCAAAAGCCAAGGCCAATGGAATCGCACCCAGCATGGCTGCTGCGGTGGTCATCAAGATCGGACGCAAGCGCAGTTGCGAGGCGATGTGTATCGCTTGCGCCGGGCTTCGTCCAGCACGCTGCTGCTGCAAGGCAAAGTCAATCATGAGAATGGCGTTTTTCTTGACGATGCCAATCAGCAAAATCACACCGATCATGGCGATGACGCTGAATTCCACATCAAACACCATCAGGGTCAGCAATGCGCCCACGCCCGCCGATGGCAAGGTGGACAAAATGGTGAGGGGGTGCAACAGACTTTCATACAGGATCCCCAGCACCAAATACAAACTGACCAATGCAGCCAAGATCAGCAGGGGTTGGGTTTGCAAGGATTGTTGAAACGCGTTGGCTGTGCCGCTGAATCCACCGCGCACCGACACGGGCAACTGCAGTTGGGCCACGGCGGCTTCAATGTCTTGTGTGGCTTGCAACAAGCTCACACCAGGCGCCAAGTTGAAACTGAAACTGTCCGCAGGCACGCCACCTTCGTGCGACACCGACAGCGATGTGTGGGTCATTTCCACCCGGGCAAATGCACTCAACGGCACCGCCTGCCCTTGCTGGTTGATGAACTGCAAACGTTTCAACGACTCCGCACTTTGCAAGTATTCAGGGGCCAATCCCATCACCACCCGGTACTGGTTCAAGGGGTTGAAGATGACGCTGACTTGGCGCTGGGAAAAAGCATTGGCCAAGGTGGAGTCGATGTCTCGCACAGACAAACCCAAGCGTGTGGCGGCGTCTCTGTCGACCACCAAGGAAGTTTGCAAACCCCGGTCTTCATAATCGTTGTTGATGTCTTCGAGCGACTTGAGTTGCGCCAAGGCTTTGCGCAACTTGGGTTCCCATTCGCGCAGTTCAGACAATTCGTCGGCTTTGATGCTGTATTCATATTGCGCGTTGCTGCCCCGCGCACCCATGCGCAAATCCTGCACCGGCGTCATGAACAAACGCGCGCCTGGCTCTTTGGACAACTTGGCTTTCAAACGCGCCACCACTTGCTCGGCCGTGGCCTTGCGCTCGGGTGGCGGCTTCAAGGTCATGAACATTTGAGCGGCATTGCGTTGTCCATTGCCCGTGAAGCCGGTCACCGTCAACACATCCGGATCCGCTTGCACGATGGCCAACATGGATTGCAAACGCTGTTGCATGGATTGGAACGAAGCGCTTTGATCGGCTCGGATGTAACCGTTGATTCGACCGGTGTCTTGTTGCGGAAAAAAACCTTTGGGGATGGCGCGGTACAAGCTGATGTTGAGGGTGATGGTGGCGAGCAAAACCAACCACATCAGCCACTGGTGCCGCAGCGCCCAAGCGAGACTGCGGCGGTAGGTCTTGCCGAACCGGGTGCTTTTTTTGCGCTGGACTGGCACTGGGGCGTCTGGGGGCAACCATGCGGCACACATCATCGGTGTGGTGGTCAAAGACACCAGCAAAGACATCAGGATGGCGGCGGTCATGACCAAGGCGAATTCATGAAACAAGCGACCGAGCACTCCGCCCATGAACAGAACAGGGATGAACACCGCCACCAATGAAATGCTGATGGCGACCACGGTGAAGCTGATGTCTCGGGCGCCTTGCAAACAAGCCGCGCGCAAACTCAAACCCCGCTCGCGCAAGCGTGTGACGTTTTCCAGCACCACGATCGCGTCATCCACCACAAAACCAGTGGCAATGGTCAAGGCCATCAAACTCAGGTTGTTCAAGCTGAATTGCAACAGGTACATGACAACGCAAGTGCCTGCCAATGACAAAGGCACCGCCACACTGGGGATGAGCGCGGTGCGCCATCGTCTCAAGAACAAAGCCACCACCAACACCACCAAGGCCATGGAGATCGCCAATGATTTTTGAATTTCATGGATCGATCCTCGGATGGTGGGGGTTCGATCTGACACCACGGTCATGGACACGTCTTGGGGCAAGGACTGTTGCAACATCGGCAACACCTCACGCACCTTGTCAACCGTTTCAATCACATTGGCACCCGGCTGTTGATTGAGCACCAACAACACCGCGGGCTTGCCTTGTGAAATGCCGTCGGTGCGCACGTCTTGCACCGCATCTTGCACATCGGCCACGTCTTGCAAACGCACGGCGCGACCTTCTTGGTAGCGAAGAATCAAAGGCGCGTAATCCGCGGCCGTTCTGGCTTGGTCGTTGGCCTCGATTTGCCAGGTGCGATGCGCATCTTCCACCAAGCCTTTGGGTCGGTGTGCGTTGTTGCCCGTGATGGCCAAACGCACATCTTCCAAGGACAAACCATGCGAGGCCAAACGATCGGGTTGCAGATCGACACGCACAGCAGGCAATGCGCCCCCGCCGATCGTCACCTGCCCCACACCATCGACTTGCGACAAGCGCTGCAACAACAAAGTCGATGCCATGTCATACATCTGGCCACGTGAAAAGCGCTCGGAGGTGAGCGCCAGAATCAGCATCGGGCTTTCGGCGGGATTGATTTTTCGATAAGTGGGTCGACTGGGCATGCCCGAAGGCAACAGGGCTTGCGCGGTGTTGATGGCGGCTTGCACATCGCGCGCCGCGCCATTGATGTCGCGGTTCAACTCGAACTGCAAATTGATGCGGGTCGAGCCTTGCATCGAACTCGAGGTCATTTCTTGGACCCCGGCGATGTTGCCTAAAGCACGTTCCAGGGGCGTGGCCACACTAGCGGCCATGGTTTCAGGGCTGGCACCAGGCAAGGTGGCCTGTACCGAAATCGCTGGATAGTCGACCTGCGGCAGAGGCGCAACAGGCATCAGCTTGTATGACAACCCCCCTGCCAAGGCCACACCCAGGCTCAACAATGTGGTGGCCACAGGGCGGTCAATGAAGAAGGCAGAGAAATTCACGGCCTGGGTCTGGTGCGTCCCAAGCGCTGTGCCCAGGCGTCCAACTGCAAATAAATCACCGGGGTGGTGAACAAGGTCAGCCACTGACTCACGAGCAAACCACCGACCAAGGTCACACCCAGGGGATGGCGCAACTCGCTGCCCACCCCTGAACCCAACATCAAGGGCAAGGCACCCAACAGTGCACACATGGTGGTCATCAAAATGGGTCTGAAACGCAACAAACAAGCCTGCTCAATCGCTTGCCGGGGTGACAGACCTTGTTGGCGTTGTGCATCCAAAGCAAAGTCAATCATCAAAATCGCGTTCTTTTTGACAATGCCAATCAGCAAGATGATGCCAATCACGGCGATCAAACCCAAATCCAAACGCGCCACCCACAAGGCCAGCAAAGCACCCAGCGCGGCAGACGGCAGGGTCGACAAAATCGTGATGGGATGGACATAGCTTTCATACAGCACACCCAACACGATGTACATTGTGATGACCGCCGCCAAGATCAGCCAGAGGCTGTGGGTGATCGACGCTTGAAACGCCAAGGCAGCACCTTCATAACGTCCCTCGAGATTGGCGGGCATGCCGCTTTCTTCACGCAGTGATTGCCATGCGGCATCAATGGCCGCGACGGCCTCGCCCAGCGATGCGCCTACAGCGGGTTGGAAGGACAAGGTCACCGCAGGGAATTGACCCACATGCAACACGCTCAACAAAGCGGCGCGCTCTTCGACGCTGGCCACGCTGCTCAAAGGCACATGTGCTCCGCTGCTGGACGGCACCCACAAGCGTGACAAGGCTGCAGGCCCCAAGCGGTCTTTCGCTTGCACTTCCAAGACCACACGGTACTGATTGCTTTGGGTGAAGACGGTGGACACCAATCGCTGGCCAAACGCGTTGTACAAGGCATTGTCAATGGCCAACACGCTCACGCCCAATCGGCTGGCGGCCTCACGATCGATGCGGACATAGGCTTGCAAGCCTTGGTCTTGCCAATCCGAAGCCATCTCCGACAAAGCAGGATGGCCACGCAATCGCGCTTGCAATCGCTGCGACCATTCACCCAACTGGGCCGTGTCTGGTCCACTCATCAAAAAGCGATACGGGCTTCGCGCCACACGGTCTTCCAAACTCAGGTCTTGCGCAGGTTGCAAATACAAACGCATGCCACTCACCCCTTGGCTGGCTTGTGTCAAACGCGCCAGGATGTCTGCCAAGGGGGCATCGCGTTGGTCTTTGGGCACCAGGTTGATCGTCATGCGTCCGGTGTTCAAGCTGTTGTTGGGGCCATCCACACCAATGAACGATGTCAAACTGGCGACCGCCGGGTCTTGCAACAAGATCTGCGCCAAGGCCTGCTGACGCTCTGCCATGGCCGCGAAGGAGGTGGATTGCGTGGCCTCGGTGATGCCCTGCACAGCACCCGTGTCTTGCAGCGGAAAGAAACCTTTGGGCATCCAGACATACATGCCAATGGTCAGACAAACCGTCATGGCGAAAACCGCGCTGGTGGACAAGGGGTGGTTCAACACCACCCGCAGTGCTTTCGCATATTGGTTCACCAGGGCTTGCAACCAGGGGGGTGATTCCAAACTGGCCTGCACACGTTTGCTGCTGGGGGCGCTCAAGGTGTAGGCACACATCATGGGGGTGAGGGTCAGCGACACCACCGCAGAAATGAGAATGGCCACTGCCAAGGTGATGGCGAACTCATGAAACAAACGGCCCACCACATCACCCATGAAGAGCAATGGAATCAAAACGGCGATCAGCGAAAACGTGAGCGACAAAATGGTGAACCCGATTTGCTGGGCACCTGCCAATGCGGCTTGCAAGGGTGACATCGGACGATCGCGGTCTTCCAAATAGCGTGAGATGTTCTCGATCATCACAATCGCGTCGTCCACCACAAAGCCGGTGGCCACCGTCAACGCCATGAGTGTGAGGTTGTTGATGGAAAAACCAGCCAGGTACATCACACCGAAGGTGCCGACCAAGGACAAAGGCACGACCACGGCGGGGATGATGGTGGCGGCGGCATTGCGCAAAAACAAAAAGATCACCATGACCACCAGGGCCACCGACAGCAACAATTCGAATTGCACGTCCCGCACCGACGCACGGATGGTGATGGTGCGGTCGGTCATCACCTGCACATCCAAACTGGGGGGCAAGGACGCTTTCAATGCAGGGAGCAAGGCTTGCACACGTTCCACGGTATCGATCACGTTGGCACCGGGTTGTCGCTGGATGTTCAAAATGATGGCGGGGGTGTCATTGGCCCAAGCCCCCAATCGGTTGTTTTCAGGGGCTTCCAAGATGGTGGCCACATCGCGCAAACGCAAGGGGTTGCCCCGCACATAGGCCAACACCAATTGGCCATATTCCTCTGCCGAGCGCAATTGATCGTTGACATCCAAGCTGGAAGATTTGTCAGGCCCATCGAGACTGCCTTTGGCCATGTTGACATTGGCTTGGTTGATGGCGTTGCGCACATCCTCCAATGAAAAACCGGCAGCAGCCAACGCCTGGTTGTTCACTTGCACCCGCACCGCAGGCCGTTGACCACCTGCGATGCTGACCAAGCCCACACCGCTGATTTGAGACAAGCGCATCGCCAATCGGTTTTCCACCATGTCGTGCACCTGGGTCAGGGGCAAGCGGTCTGAGCTGATGGCCAGGGTGAGGATCGGGGCGTCGGCCGGGTTGACCTTGCTGTAGCTGGGTGGCATGGGCAAGTCATTGGGCAACACACTGCTGCTGGCATTGATGGCGGCTTGCACTTGTTGTTCGGCCACATCCAAAGGCAGTTGGAGACTGAAGCGCAAGGTGATGACCGATGCACCACCCGAGCTGATGGACGTCATCAAGGCCAGGCCAGGCATTTGACCGAACTGACGCTCCAAGGGGGCGGTGATGGAGGCCGTGACCACCTCTGGGCTGGCACCGGGGTACAGGGTGTTGACCTGAATCGTCGGGTAGTCCACCTGCGGCAAGGAAGCCACTGGCAACCATCGATACGCCAATGCGCCGGTCAGCAACAAGGCCAACATCAGCAAAGAAGTGGCCACCGGTCGCAAGATGAACAAACGCGACATGTTCATGGCTGGACGACCTTGACCACCTCCACCGTGCTGCCAGTGCGCAACCGATCAGCCCCGTCGGTCACCACCTTGTCACCCACCTGCAACTCGCCTTGCACCGCCTGCCAGTCGCCATCCACCGCCAACAACTGCACCGGTTTGGTTTGCACGGTTTGGTCGGCTTGCACCACGTGCACCAGACTGCCTTGCGCGCCCCGCTGTATCGCTTGCGTGGGCACGACCAACACATTTTTCAAGGTGTCGAGTTCCAAACGAATCTGTGCGAATTGATTGGGGAACAGTTGGCCGTCGCGGTTGTCCAAGGTGGCTTTCAGCTTGAGGGTGCCAGTGGCCATGTCGATCGCGTTGTCGGTGGTGCTGACACGCCCTTTGCCCAACGTGTTTTTTTGCTCTCGGTCCCAGGCCACGACAGGCAATGCTTGCCCGGCTTTGAGTTTGCGCATGATCAGAGGGACATGAGCCTCTGGCACGGCGAACACCACCGCCATCGGTTGTGTTTGGGTGATGCTGACCAAGCCATTGGGGTCGCTGGCACGCACCAAACTGCCCAACTCGGATTGCTTGAGTCCCAGACGACCGCTGATCGGGGCGGTGACTTGGGTGTAGGAGAGTTGCAAGCGCGCGGCCTCCACCAGCGCCTGATTGGCTTGCACCGTGCCTTGCAACTGACCGACCAGAGCCGCCTGGGTTTCAACCTGTTGGCGCGCGATCGCGTCTTTGCTGAGCAAATCGCGGTAGCGTTGCAAATCGAGTTGTGCATTTTTCAATTGGGCGTTGTCGCGCGCCCATTGACCTTGGGCTTGATTGAGTTGGGCTTCAAAAGGTCTGGCGTCGATCTCCGCCAACAACTGGCCGGCCTTGACCCACTGTCCTTCGGTGAAACGCACGGCTTTGAGTTCGCCATCCACCTTGGCACGCACCACCGCGGTGTTGATGGCTTGCATCGTGCCCAGGGCGTCCACTTGCAGTCGGATGTCCATGCGCCGGACCTCGCCCACGCTCACAGGCGTGGCTTTGCCAGAACCACCACCCATGTCTTTGTTACCAGGACGAGCGCCGCCCGTCCATTTGCTTTTGGGGTCTTTGCCACGCGACGGGTCTGCTTCACCTGCAGCGAACAAGCGCTGCCCTGCTTGTTGGATCTGAGGAAACCAAAACGCAGTGGCCCCGGCCAACAAAACCACCAGCACGATGAGGCGCTGGGTACGACCGAAAACAAAGCGAGGAGAAGACATGTTGAACAACGGGGTGGCTTGGCAAGGGTTGATATTAACGCTGACCTTGTTTCAAAGCAGTGACCAGATGCGATGGCCCCTGCTCAAACCAAGCGCGCAATGCCTGCGCAAACCAAGCTCAGAATGATGGTGGTGGTCAGGGGGATGAAAAATTCACGCCCAAACAAGGTGAAACGAAAGTCGCCGGGCAATCGGCCAAACCCCAGTTTGTTCAACCAAGGGGTGATGCCTTGGATCAACAAGAGCGCCAGAAAAACAACCAACAACCAACGGATCATGGGCGTCCTATAAACGGTGGGTTCGGTCTGCTTGCACAAAGCCCATGGGCGTCCAAGGCTCGCCTTTGCCCAAGGCCAAGACTTTGAACAACTCGCCCATCTCGTGGTCTTGAATCAGTTTTTGCGCCATGCTGCGCTCCGGCACACTGGCGTTTTCCAGCAAGGGCAACAAACCGCTGTTGAGTAAAAAATGCGCCTGGCTGGTGTAACCCAACACCTGCAAATCCACCTCTTGTGCCGCCAAAGCCACGCCCGTGAAGTTCACATGCGCGGTGATGTCTTTATTGCCGACATCCACCAATGGGTTGGCATCACTGCGGTGTCCTTGGTGACACATCAGCGTGCCCATGTGCCGCTGCGGGTGGTAGTACTCGTGCGCTGGAAATCCATAGTCGATCAAGAACATCGCCCCTTGCTGCATGCGCTCGCCCACACTGCGCACAAAAGCCTCCGCTTGGGGGTGTATCTCACACAGGTAATCGTGATCGCCTTCAATGTCACAGGGCGGTTGATCGGACGTGGGTCTGTCTTGCCAAGCAAAGGCTTGTTGGTCGTCTAGCCAAACCACACCCCGCTCATGCCAAATGCCTGCCGTGCGATGCAACAAACGCACCGGCATGGCGTCCAGCACCTCGTTGCCCACCACCACGCCTTGGATGCCAGATGGCCATTCGTTCAACCAATGCACTTTGTGCGAATGGGCCTGCAAGGTCTGGGCTTGTCGCGCTCGCAAACCGCCTGACACGTCAACGATGGTGTAGCGCTGCACCCGCTCGCCCAATGCATTCAAGAGCTGCAAAGCCAGCGTGCCATTGCCAGCACCAAACTCACAAACCTCGTGGGTGTGCGTGTGCTGCAAGGCTTCGTCCACACTGCGCGCGAGTGTTTGTCCGAAATGGCTTGATATTTCAGGGGCGGTGACAAAGTCACTGCCGTCTTGCGGCATGCGGCCAATCTGGCGCTGCTGACCGCTGTAATAACCCAAACCAGGCGCGTACAAAGCCAATGCCATGAAGCGGTCAAAGGGCAACCAACCGCCTTGCTGGACCAACTGGGTCTGAATCAATCGCTGCACCGCTGTCGGTACACTCGTCGCCTGTTTGTTCATCAGGCTGATTGTCGTCCATGTCCATTGCTGATTCCTCTTCTTCACAAACTGTTGTGCTGGTGACGGGTGCGGCCAAACGCTTGGGACGCGAATTTTGTTTGGCCTTTGCGCGCGCAGGCTGGCAAGTGCTGGCCCATTTCAACCATTCGCGTGAAGAGGCCCTGGAAACACAAACCCTGGTGCAGGCCTTGGGCGTGGCTTGCAACATGGTGCAGCAAGATTTGCATGCACCTGATGCGCATCTGCGACTGCTGGATGCCTGTCAACAACTGACCGGGCAGTGGCCTCAATGCATCGTCAACAACGCGTCCATCTTCGTCAGTGACGATGCCCTCTCCAGCACACCCGAACAGTTGCATGCGCACTTCCAAGTCAACACGGTCTTGCCCTTGCTATTGGGCAATGCATTGGCGCAACGCGCACAAACGTTGCCCACCCTGAACGGCAAGCGCAGCATCATCCATGTGCTCGATCAAAAAGTGCACAACCTGAACCCCGATTATTTTTCATACACCGTGAGCAAACTGGCGCTCGAGCGCAGTGTGGCTTTGCAGGCGCAAGCACTGGCGCCTGCGGTGCGTGTGTGTCGTGTGTCACCTGGTTTGATTTACCTGAGCGGCCCGCAAAGCCAAACCAATTTCGATCGGGCCAGCCAGGTCAATTTGCTGCAACGCCCGATCGACCCCGCGGACATTGCGCGCAGTGCAGTGTTCATTGCCGAGAATCACGCACTCACCGGATGCACCATCCAAGTGGACAACGGTCAACACCTGATTCCTTTGGCGCGCGACGTCATGTTCACCATTCCCCCGACATCCTCATGAGCACCACCCTGTTGTCATTTGCAGCCCTGGATGCACGCATCCCCACCGAATGTCGCTTGCTCAGCCTGCGTCAGTTCGAACACATGGTGCACATCGGCGTGCATGCCTTTGAAAAAAAGGCTGCTCAACGCATGTGGTTCGAGATCGACATTTGCGTGCGATTGGCAGATGCACCTGCGCAGCAAGACGACATCTCGCAAACCTTGGATTACGATTTTTTGCGCGAATTGGTCATTCAATTGACCGGCGATGTGCACCACGAGTTGCAAGAAACCTTGTGTGATGCGTTACTGAATCAACTCCTGGCCCACCCGCGTGTGGTGGCGGCCCGCGTCCACACCTGCAAGCCCGACGTCTACCCAGACTGTTTATCCGTTGGCACCGAACGTGTCGGCCACAAAACTTGGTGAACCCGACATGCACAACTGCCAACAACAAACACTTTCCCTCACAGGTCTTCGGTTTGATGCCAGCTTGGGCATTTTGCAATCGGAAAAAACCAAGCCCCAACCGATTCAAGTGGATGCCGAGTTGAATTTTGGCGAACAGGTTTTGCTGCCCAGCAACGACGACATCAAGCAAGTGCTGGATTACCGCCAGGTGCGCAAAATCATCATCGATGAATGCACCGCCGAACACGTCAACTTGCTCGAGACCCTGATTGGCAAGCTCAGCCACCGTTTGCTGCAGTTGCCTGGTGTGCTGGGTGTGCGTGTGAAAATCACCAAGCTTGAAATATTTGAGGATTGCGAGGTCGCGATCCACATGGAATCTGGACAGTGGTGAACCCATGAGCATCGAACGCGAAACCCAAAAACTCGAAAAACGCCTGTGCCGCCAAGTGGGCGAAGCCATTGTTCAATACAACATGATTGAAGAGGGCGACAAGGTGATGGTGTGCATGTCAGGTGGCAAAGACAGCTACGGCATGCTGGACATCTTGCTAAAAATGAAAGCCCGCGCACCCATCCACTTTGACATCATCGCGGTCAATCTGGATCAAAAACAGCCCGGATTCCCGGCCCATGTGTTGCCCGACTATTTGACCCAACTGGGCGTGCCGTTTCGCATCGAAACCCAAGACACCTATTCCATTGTCAAAAGCAAGATCCCTGAAGGCAAAACCATGTGCAGCCTGTGCAGTCGTTTGCGCAGGGGCATTTTGTACCGCGTGGCCGATGAAATTGGCGCCACCAAAATCGCCCTCGGCCATCACCGCGACGACATCTTGCAGACCTTTTTCCTCAACATGTTTTTCGCCGGCAAGTTGAAAAGCATGCCCCCCAAATTGGTGAGCGACGCTGGTGGCCACATCGTGATTCGCCCCTTGGCCTTTGTCGCCGAGCGGGATTTGGAGCGCTGGGCCATCCACCGCGAGTTCCCGATCATTCCTTGCACCCTGTGTGGCAGTCAGGACGGCTTGCAACGCCAGCAGGTGGGCAACATGCTGCGTGAATGGGAGAAGAAGCACCCCGGCCGTTTGGACATCATGTTCAATTCGTTGCAGCATGTGGCGCCCTCGCATTTGCTGGACACCACCTTGTTTGATTTCCAAAATCTACAGGCCACCGGCGTGGCCGACCCCGACGGCGACACCGCTTTCGACAAAGAAACCTTCAAAGAACCCGGCCTGATGGGCATTCAAACCATCGCGGTTTGAACTCAGTGCTTTTTGTAGGCCACCACTTGTTGGCGTTGCTCGCCCAAGCCTTCCACACCCAAGGTCATCACATCACCTGGCTTTAAAAACAGCGGGTCGGGTTGGCCTTTTTTGTTTTTGCGCCCCATGCCCACGCCAGGGGGTGTGCCCGTGGTGATCACATCGCCAGGACACAAGGTCATGAACTGGCTGACATAGCTGACCAACTTGGCCACATTGAACACCATGGTTTTGGTGTTGCCGGTCTGCACCCGTTCGCCATTCAGATCCAACCACAGGCCCAGCCGTTGCGGGTTGGGCACCTCGTCGCGGGTGACCAACCAAGGGCCGATCGGACCAAAGGTGTCACATCCTTTGCCCTTGTCCCAGGTCATGCCGCGCTCGAGTTGGAATGCACGCTCGGAAACGTCGTTCACCACGCAATAGCCCGCCACGTGTTGCAGCGCTTGGGCTTGCGAAACATAACTGGCACGGGTACCTATCACCACACCCAATTCCACTTCCCAATCGCTTTTGAGCGAACCCTTGGGCAACATCACGTTGTCGTTGGGGCCTTGGATGCAACTGGTGGCTTTCATGAACACCACGGGCTCGGCCGGCACGGGCAAGTTGGACTCGGCCGCATGATCGGCGTAGTTCAAACCGATGGCGATGAATTTGCCGACCTGGCTGACCGGGCAACCCATGCGCGGCTTGCCACGCACCAGGGGCAGTTGGTCGGTTTTGAGACGCGCCAATTTGGCCAAGGCTTTGTCATGCAGTTGGTCAGGACTGACATCTGTGATCACCCCGCTCAAGTCGCGCAAGCGGCCTTGTGCATCGATCAATCCAGGTTTTTCGCGACCTGCTGGGCCAAAGCGTACGAGTTTCATCCAGGGCTCCTGTTTATGGAAGTAGGGTTTTGTGGGCGTGATCATAGGGCTTGCCTCACAGGTGACAGCCTGCGGGTATCTGCCATTGATGACCGCGAGACACGCGGTTATCTTGTCACCCACTGTGTCCAAGTCCTCCATCGCGCCATGAACAACACCATTCGCTTGCACCCCGCCGATGACGTGGTCATCGCCCGCCAACAACTGCTCTCTGGTGCATCCGTCGAGGGTGTCACGGTGCGCGGCTTGATCCCGCCTGGCCACAAGATCGCCACGCGCCAGATCGCGGCCGGCGAGGCGGTGCGTCGTTACAACCAAATCATCGGCTTTGCGTCACAAGCGATTGCGCCGGGTGAACATGTGCACACCCACAACCTGGACATGGGCCCGAACAAAGGCGACTTTGCCAGAGACTATGCTTTTTGCGCCGACATCAAACCCGATCCCGTCAGCCGTCACGCCGAGTTCATGGGCTATGTGCGCGCCGATGGCCGGGTGGCGACACGCAACTACATTGCCGTGCTCTCCAGCGTCAACTGCTCGGCCACCGTGGCGCGGGCCATCGCCGATCATTTCTCCAAAACCACCCACCCGGCGGCCTTGGCCCCCTACCCCCAAGTCGATGGCGTGATCGCGCTCACCCATGGCACAGGTTGTGGCATGGACACCGAAGGCCTGGGCTTGCAATTGCTGGAGCGCACCATGCGTGGCTATGCCACCCACCCCAACATCGCTGCCGCACTGGTGGTGGGTTTGGGTTGTGAGTCCAATCAAATCAACGCTTGGCTCTCCCACAGTGGTTTGCAAGAAGGCAGCAACTTGCAGACCTTCAACATTCAAGACAGCGGGGGCACACGGCTGACCGTGGCCAAGGGCATCGAGTTGGTCCAAGCCATGTTGCCCCAGGTCAACCAGGCTCAACGCGTGCCCTGCAGCGTCTCGCACATCACGGTTGGCTTGCAATGCGGCGGTTCAGATGGCTATTCGGGCATCAGCGCCAACCCTGCGCTGGGGGTGGCGGTCGACCTGCTGGTGGCCCATGGTGGCACCGCCATTTTGAGCGAAACACCCGAAATTTATGGTGCCGAACACTTGCTCACCCGCCGTGCCGTCAGCCCAGCGGTTGGTGAAAAACTGGTGGAGCGCATCCGCTGGTGGGAGCACTACACCGCCATCAACGGCGGTGAAATGAACAACAACCCGTCACCCGGCAACAAAGCTGGTGGCTTGACCACGATCTTGGAAAAGTCCCTTGGCGCGGTGGCCAAGGGTGGCACCAGCAATTTGCAAGCGGTCTATGAATACGCCGAGAAAGTCAGTGCCAAAGGCTTTGTCTACATGGACACGCCGGGTTACGACCCGGTCAGTGCCACGGGTCAAGTGGCCGGTGGTGCCAACCTGATTTGCTTCACCACAGGTCGTGGTTCGGCCTATGGGTGCGCACCGTCGCCTTCATTGAAGTTGGCGACCAACAGCGCCTTGTGGCAACGACAGGCCGACGACATCGACATCAACTGCGGCGACATCGTGGACGGCAGCAGCTCGGTGCAGGCCAAAGGCGAGGCGATTTTTCAGCACATCATCGCTTGTGCATCTGGTCAGTCCAGCAAAAGCGAATTGCACGGTTACGGGCAAAACGAATTTGTGCCTTGGCAAGTGGGTGCGGTCATGTGAGCAAGCCCAGGCTGGCGTCCAAATGCTCCAGTGGTGAACGCTTGTAGCCCGAACGGGCAAAGCGCTGCAAACGACCCACCACGAAAGACACCCAGACCGACGCCTGCACCTGGGCATCGACCGTGGGCGTGGCCGAGGCTTGGGCTTGTGCCGCGTCGCGCAGCACTTGGCGCAAACTCGCTTCAACTTTGTCGAAAAACAAATTCATGCGCAGATGCAAACGGTCGTTTTCAAACACCAAGGCATCGCCAACCATGACCCTGGCCATGCCCGGGTTGCGCTCGGCAAATTGCAGCAACACGGTGATCATGCGGCGCGCTTTTTCAACCTGGGTGTGCGGACCCTCCGCGATTTGATTGAGCAGGCCAAACAAACTGGTCTCGATGAAATCAATCAGGCCTTCGAACATCTGGGCTTTGCTGGCGAAATGGCGGTAGAGCGCCGCCTCACTCACTTGCAAACGCGCGGCCAATGCTGCTGTGGTCACACGTTCTGCGCCCGGTTGCTCGAGCATGGCGGCCAGGGCCTGCAAGATCTGAATGCGGCGCTCCCCTGGTTTGGGGCGCTTGCGAACAGGTTCAGCCGTTGGTGCATCTGTCGAAGCTTGCTCATCTGCCATGGGTGGGCCCTCTGGGTTTCAGTGCGAACGGATCATGGTGCCAAACGCTTGGTCGGTCAGGATTTCCAACAACAGCGCATGCGGCACACGGCCATCAATGATATGGACGGAATGCACACCGCTTTTGGCCGCATCCAAAGCGCCGCTGATTTTGGGCAACATGCCGCCGCTGATGGTGCCATCGGCGAACAAGCCATCGATTTGACGGGCGCTCAAATTGGTGAGCAACTGCCCTGACTTGTCCAGCACGCCGGCGGTGTTGGTCAGCAGCACGAGCTTTTCCGCTTTCAGCACGGTGGCCAATTTGGCCGCCACCACATCGGCGTTGATGTTGTAGCTTTCATTGCTTTCACCAAAGCCAATCGGGCTGATCACCGGGATGAACGCGTCGTCTTGCAGAGCTTTGACGACACTGGGGTCGATGCTTTGGATATCACCCACCTGCCCCACGTCGTGCTCGATGCTGGGGTCGTGGTTGTCCAGCATTTTCAATTTGGTGGCGCGGATCATGCCGCCGTCGCGTCCAGTCAGGCCGACAGCTTTGCCGCCTGCTTGATTGATCAGGCCCACGATGTCTTGTTGGACTTCGCCAGCCAAGACCCATTCCACCACTTCCATGGTTTCCGCATCGGTGACCCGCATGCCTTGGATGAATTCGCCTTTCTTACCCAGGCGTTGCAAGGCGTTTTCAATTTGGGGACCACCGCCATGCACCACCACCGGGTTCATGCCCACCAATTTCAACAACACCACGTCTTCGGCGAAATCGGCCTGCAAAGCCGGATCGGTCATGGCGTTGCCACCATATTTGATGACCAGGGTTTTGCCGTGAAATTTGCGGATATAGGGCAAGGCCTGCGCCAGGATTTCAGCCTTGTCGCTGGTGGAAACAGAGGATGTCACAGGGGTGTTCATGGGTTGATGTGAATGAGTGCTTGCATTGTGCCCCAAGGTGGGTGGATCGGCGGGCGACTCCGCGGGTACTGACCACTTGCCAAAACACTTTTGCAAGAAAACAAGCCAAAAAATATATCATTTTGAATAAGTATATTTTCAAATCAATATGGGTTTGAATATGTCATTGCAGGATTTGAATATATTGATAGATAATGTGCATATATATATTTTTGAAGGAAAAACATAATGTCTAGATTAACAACTTCCGCGCAATTAGAAAAAATCCGTGCCGCCAAACTCAAATTGGAAAAAGAAGAACAGCGTTTGTTGTCGCGCAACCATGACAAAGTGCTGGCTCAAATTGTTCAATTGGCGCATTCCGTCGGTTTATCAGCTTCTCAAATCACGGCAGCCCTGGGTGGCAAAGGCAAAACAGCCGCCAAATCGAGCAAAACAGCCAAGACCCCCAAGGTCAAGCGCGCAACCGCTGGCAAGAAAGTGGCGCCCAAATACCGCAATCCCGCCAATGCCGAGCAAACCTGGACAGGCCGTGGCCGCACGCCAGTGTGGGTTCAGGAATTGCAAACTGCCGGCAGTTTGGCCAGCGCTGAAATCAAATCAGCGGCTTGAAAGCCCGCGCCGCAGCGTCTTTCACAGACAGTTGCGGCGCGCCTTGAATCAAATGCAAGGGCCAATCAACGCCTAAATCAAGGTCGTTCCATTGGATCGCGTCTTCGTCGTGTGCCACCCAATAATCGGTGGTTTTGTAAATCACCTCCGCTTGAGCGCTCAGCACCAAAAAACCATGGGCAAAACCCGGTGGAATCCAAAGCTGGTGGTGGTTTTCGCCACTCAGCAGAGCTGACGTCCATCGCCCGTATTGGGCCGATTCGGGGCGAATATCCACCGCCACATCAAATATCTCCCCCCTCACCACCCGAATCAATTTGCCTTGGGGATATTCTTTTTGAAAATGCAAACCGCGCAGCACACCTTGCTGAGACAAGCTGTGGTTATCCTGCACAAAAACATGCGTCAAGCCTGTGGCTTTTTCAAATTCACGCTGATTGAAACTTTCAAAGAAAAATCCCCGGGTGTCTGAAAATACCTTGGGTTTTAATAAAAGCACCTCATTCAAAGAAGTGGATTCGACTGAATAAGGCATATTTAGTCCAATAAACGCATCAAATATTGCCCATAATGGGTTTTTTGCAGGGGTTGCACCAGTTTTCGCAAGGCCTCGGCGTCAATCCAGCCCTGCGAAAAAGCAATTTCCTCGGGGCAAGCCACCATCAAACCTTGACGTTTTTGAAGGGTTGCAATGAAAGTGGCCGCTTCGATCAATCCATCGTGGGTGCCCGCGTCCAACCAGGCATAACCACGGCCCATGGTTTCCACATTCAACTGTTGTTGCTCCAAATAACGCTTGTTCACATCGGTGATTTCCAATTCACCTCGGTGCGAGGGCTGAATATCAGCGGCAATGTCACAGACCTGGTTGTCATAAAAATAAAGACCGGTCACCGCGTAATTGGATTGGGGATTTTGGGGTTTTTCTTCAATATGAATCGCTTTTTGATTTTTATCAAATGTCACCACGCCATATCGCTCGGGATCGGTCACGTGATAAGCAAACACCGTGGCCCCTGACTCGCGCTTGTTGGAATTTTGCAATTGCTTGACCAAATCATGGCCATAAAAAATATTGTCGCCCAGCACCAAGGCGCTGGGTTGGTGGTTCACAAAATCACGCCCAATGATGAAGGCTTGCGCCAAGCCATCCGGCGATGGTTGAACCGCATACTGAATGGACATGCCCCACTGCGAGCCGTCGCCCAGCAAGTCCGCAAAACGAGGGGTGTCTTGCGGGGTGGAGATGACCAGCACCTCGCGGATGCCGCTCAGCATCAAGGTGGTCAGGGGGTAATAGACCAGGGGTTTGTCATAAACCGGCATCAACTGCTTGCTGACCGCCAAAGTCAGGGGGTACAAACGCGTCCCCGAGCCGCCTGCCAACAAAATGCCTTTGCGCGCTGATGTCATGTCATCACTTTCCAAAATGAGAACCTGCGGGTCATTATCAACCTGAACACCGCTACAGATTCAAGCCGCGGGCTTGAGGGCATGGAGCACCTGTTTCACCCCGTCTTCCCACGTGGGCATGGTCAATCCCAGAGTGTTGGCCAGCAGGCCATGGTCCAGCAAGGAATTGACGGGGCGCGGTGCCGGCAAGGGGTACTCCGAGGTGGCGATGGCATGAACTGTTTCCGGCCGCGCCTTCAAATGCCAACCTTCTGTCAGCGCCTGCGCCAGCACCCATTGGGCATAGGCATGCCAAGTCGTCTTTCCGGTTGGCGTGAGGTGAAACAAACCACTCAACCCCTGGGCATCCGACGCACGCATGGCCAACAGGGTCACCTCTGCCATCCATGCGGCCGCTGTGGGCACACCATGCTGATCAGCCACCACCCGCAAACTGTCGCGCTCTTGCGCCAAGCGCAGCATGGTTTTCAAAAAATTCTGGCCATGGGCACCCACCACCCAGGAACTGCGAAAAGTCAAATGCCTGGCCCCCGTGGCTTGCACCGCCAACTCACCATCGCGTTTGGTGCGGCCATAGACCGACAAGGGGTAGGTGGCGTCGGACTCCAGATACGGCTGGGCTGAACGGCCATTGAAGACATAGTCGGTGGAGTAATGCACCAGGCCGGCCCCCAACTGCGCCGCCTCTTCGGCCAAGACACCTGGTGCCACACTGTTGATGGCATGGGACACATCGGGTTCCTGTTCGGCTTTGTCGACCGCGGTGTATGCCGCGGCATTGACGATCCAGCGGGGTTGATGCTGCCGCACCCGATCGCTCAAGGCCTGGGCATCGGCCAAATCCACATCTTGGTGAGTCAGCGCGGTCAATGGTCCCAGGGCGGGCAACACCGCTTGCAATTCGCGCCCCAACTGCCCGGCCGCGCCGAGCAACAAGACGCCCTCAAGCGCCATAGTGTTGACCTATCCACTGGCGGTATTGACCGCTGGTGACATTGGCCACCCAGTCGCCATGGGCCAAATACCACTGCACTGTTTTGCGCAAACCGCTCTCAAAGGTTTCTTGCGGCCGCCAGCCCAATTCCTGCTCGATCTTGCGTGCGTCGATCGCATAACGACGGTCGTGGCCTGCACGGTCTTTCACAAATGTGATTTGGTTGGCGTAACTCTGGCCATCGGCTCGCGGCTGCAATTCGTCGAGCAGCGCACACAAAGTGCGCACCACCTCGATGTTGGGCTTTTCATTCCAACCACCGACGTTGTAGGTTTCGCCCAAACGCCCGGCTTCCAACACCCGCTGAATGGCGCGGCAATGGTCTTGCACATACAACCAATCGCGCACCTGCATGCCGTCGCCATAGATGGGCAAGGGCTTGCCAGCCAAGGCATTGTGAATCACCAAGGGGATGAGTTTTTCAGGGAAATGGTAGGGACCGTAGTTGTTGCTGCAATTGGTGGTGAGCACCGGCAAACCATAGGTGTGGTGCCAGGCCCGCACCAAATGGTCAGACGCCGCCTTGCTGGCCGAATAGGGGCTGTTGGGTTCGTAGGGATGGGCTTCGGTGAAAGCGGGCGCATCCGGTGCCAAACTGCCATACACCTCATCGGTGCTGACATGCAAAAACCGAAACGCGTCATGCTGCGCCGGGGGCAAAGTTTGCCAATAGGCCCGCACCGACTCGAGCAACTGAAAAGTACCGACCACGTTGGTTTGGATGAAATCCATCGGCCCGTGGATCGAACGGTCCACGTGCGACTCGGCGGCAAAGTGCAGCACCGCACGCGGTTGGTGCTCGGCCAACAAGCGGGGCAACAAGGCAGTGTCACCAATGTCCCCTTGCACAAACACATGGCGGGCGTCATGCGCCAGCGATTTCAAATTGTCCAGGTTGCCTGCATAGGTGAGTTTGTCCAGGTTGACCACGGTCTCGTTCGAACCGGCCAACCAGTTGTGCACAAAGTTGCTGCCGATGAAGCCCGCAGCGCCTGTCACCAAGATGGTCATGCAGGCATGCCCTCTTCAGACACGCCCAAGACCTTGGCGCGCACCATTTCACGCAGCATTTTTTTCTCGGGAAAACTCAATGGACGGTCCAAGGCGCGACGCACACGCAACAGCATGTGCCGATCGACTTCTTGCGGAATGCCATGGCTGCCACGCAGTTCGTCGCGCAAGTCCTCGCGCAAATCTTCGGGCTCATCGTCCCACCACAAGTCCACCACTTCTTGCAATTTCACCCGCACCACCTCGGGGTCCATGGCTGGTGCGGCCGCGCGTGTGGCAGGCCCAGCGTCGCGGGCAACGGGCGGCAAGAACAACACACGGCGATCGGCTTGACCCAACAAACGACACCAAGCGGGGTCTTCGTTGACCAATTGATCCATGTGGCGCGCCGATTCGTCCGCCAGCAAATACACCTGAAGGCCGTGCAACTGTGCTTCGTCAATCACAGCGGTGAGGCGATCGTCATCCGAGGCGATCAACAAATGCTCGCAAGCATGGCGCTCGGCCAACCGGCTGATGTCCAAGCTCATGGCTTGCAACACCACATCGCTGGGCTCACCGGCAGCGCTGTCCAAGTGGCGCACGATTTGGTCTTGCGGAAATTGATTGTCGGGCGAGTCGGCGTACCAATAAACACGTTGCACATCCACTCCCAAGCCTGCTTGTTTGAGTGCATGGGCCAGCGTGGGTATCAAAAATTGACGGTTGAAGGTTTCAGGTTCCGCGCCGTTGTCTGGCGTTTGGCGCATCAACCATGTCATGTAATTGCTGTCGATCAAAGCGATGCAACGACCAGTTCTGGCAGCCGCTGGTTCTTTGCGGGGGTGGGGGGTGCGAATCTCGTTCTTCATATAGATGGACCTGTTGCTTTGAATGAAAAGCTATTGGTGGTAACAATCAAACCTTCTGTCAAAGTGAGCTACAAAGGTTTGAAACTAATGACTATGCCTACGGACCGAATATTAGCTGATCTTGATTTGACCTGTCGCCAAGGGGTTGGCGGGGGTGTTTGACAAACTTTCGCCAGCCACCACTTGCTCGTCGGTTCGGCCAAAACGCCGCACCCGTTGGCCATACCAGTCCATGGCCTGTTGCAACGCAGCTTCATCGAAATCGGGCCAATGCAAATCAGTGAAATACAACTCGGTGTAAGCGGATTGCCAGAGCAAGAAATTGCTGATGCGCGATTCGCCCCCGGTGCGGATCATCAACTCGGGGTCGGGCAGGTCCGCAGTGCTCAAATGCCCCGCCAATGCCTGTGCATCCATGTCTTGCAGGTTTTTGTCGGGGTGCGCGGCTTGCCAGCCACGCATGGCGTTGAGCACATCCCATTGACCGCCGTAATTGGCGGCAATGGTCAAGTGAAGCTGGGTGTTGTGCGCCGTGTCTTGCTCGGCCTGGTCGATGCGCGATTGCAGCAAAGGGGCAAACGCACTGCGGTCACCAATGACACGCAAACGAATGCCTGCGGCTTTCATCTCGGCAACTTCACTCTCCAAGTACTGCAAAAACAAGCCCATCAGGGCCGACACCTCGTCCGCAGGACGGCGCCAGTTTTCAGAACTGAAGGCGAACAAGGTGAGGTATTTGACACCAAGCTTGTGACAGGCTTTGAGAATGTGACGGACATTGGCTGCACCCCGGACATGGCCCACGGTGCGCGGCATCAAACGCTTCTTCGCCCAGCGTCCGTTGCCGTCCATGATGATGGCGATGTGTTGCAAGCCGTTGTTCATGGGTTCAGATTGTGGCAGGGTGGATGTCGTGGATGCTGGCGGTGACTTTGTGCATTTTGCTCATCAGGTCCACCAAGACCATGGCGCGGGCTTCGCCATCGGTGTGCTGGTAAATGCCTTGCAAGCCTTTGAGAGGGCCGTCAATGAACTTCACCTCTTGCCCTGGCTGGAACAAGCGCTCAGGCGCTCGTTGGGGCAAGCCGCGCAGCGCTTGAATCAGATCGTCAGCGATGGGGGCGGGCACATTGCCAAAAGTGACCAAACGGCTGACAC
>JACCED010822261.1_pt1 | contig 27580 bp, 23 predicted proteins | sample 7455021 | NCBI WGS metagenome assembly JACCED01 (sample SAMN15323456, study PRJNA562643) | freshwater metagenome | isolation source: river surface water | place: USA:Blue River Watershed | collected 2017-08-19 | reverse complement strand
TCAGAGCCAGCAAGCCAGCTTCATCCATGACGGGAACCCCCAGTTCCTGGGCCTTGTCGAGTTTGCTGCCCGCCTCGGCACCGGCCACCACAGCACTGGTTTTTTTGCTCACGCTGCCCGCCACTTTGGCGCCCAAACGCTCCAACATGTCCTTGGCTTGATCGCGGCTCAGCGTGGGCAGTGTGCCTGTCAACACAAAGGTTTGTCCAGCCAGTGGCATGGGAGCATCCGCCTGCGATTCACCTTCTGCCCAGACCATCCCGCAGGCACGCAATTGCTCCACCACTTCTCGGTTGTGCGCCTGGTCAAAAAAGGTGCGCAAACTGTTGGCCACCACAGGGCCTACATCCCGCACCTGCAACAACTGATCGGTGGTGGCGGTCATGATGGCATCCATGTTTCCAAAGTGACGGGCCAAGTCTCTGGCTGTCGCCTCACCCACATGTCGGATACCCAAACCAAACAAAAACCGCGGCAAAGTGGTTTGCTTGGATTTCTCCAATGAACGAAGCAAGTTGTTGGCTGATTTGTCAGCCATGCGGTCCAAGCTTGCCAAATGGCTGAAGCCCAGTTTGTAGAGGTCTGGAAGTGTTTTGACCAAACCCGCTTCAACCAGTTGCTCGACCAATTTGTCACCCAAATCTTCGATGTCCACAGCGCGACGGTGGGCAAAATGAAGAATGGCTTGTTTTTGTTGCGCGCTGCAAAACAAGCCTCCCGTGCATCGGTAGTCGGCTTCCCCCTCTTCGCGAATCGCCGGGCTGTTGCAGACTGGACAGGCATGTTGCATGGTGAAGACAGGTGCGTCTGGCAATCTGTTTTCAAAGACCACAGACACCACTTCAGGAATGACATCACCCGCACGACGCACCACCACGGTGTCACCCACACGCACATCTTTGCGACGCGCTTCATCTTCGTTGTGCAAAGTGGCATTGGTCACTGTGACGCCACCCACAAAAACAGGTGCCAACTTGGCCACAGGGGTGAGCTTGCCCGTCCTTCCGACCTGGACTTCAATGGCCACAACCGTGGTCAGTTGTTCTTGCGCTGGGTATTTGTGCGCCACAGCCCAACGCGGTTCGCGGGTGACAAAGCCCAGTTGACGCTGCCAGTCCAAGCGGTTCACTTTGTATACCACCCCATCAATGTCAAAAGGCAAACTGTCACGCATGGCGCCCATGCGCTGGTGGAACTCGACCAAACCAGCCGCACCATGGACCACTTGCGTTTGCTGAGCGACCGGGAACCCCCAAGCTTGTAGCGCCATCAACAATGCATGGTGGGTGTCAAATTGCGGCCCGCCTTGGTCGGCGGGGGTGATGTCGCCCAAGCCGTAGGCGAAAAAACTCAAGGGGCGTTGGGCTGCAATTTTGGAATCGAGTTGACGGACGGCACCAGCCGCGGCGTTGCGAGGATTGACAAAGGTTTTTTCCCCTTTGATGCCTGCGGCAATGCGCGCACGTTGACGCTCGTTCAGGGCTTCAAAGTCTGCCCGCGCCATGTAAACCTCGCCACGCACTTCCAATACCGGGGGTGCGTCGTTCAAACGCAGCGGAATTTGCGCAATGGTTCGGATGTTGGGCGTGACATCCTCTCCAGTTTCACCATCGCCACGGGTGGCGGCCTGGACCAACAACCCTTGCTCATAGCGCAGGCTCATGGCCAAACCATCGAATTTCAGTTCTGCCACGTAAGCCACAGTTGGATGGACTTCAGACAAGCCCAGTTCTTTGCGAACCCGGCTGTCGAAACTTTCAGCGCCGCTGGCTTCTGTATCGGTTTCCGTGCGAATGCTGAGCATGGGCACGACGTGTCGGACGCTTGCAAAACTGTCCAGAGCTTGTCCACCGACACGTTGCGTGGGTGAGTCCGGTGTCAGCAATTCGGGGTGTTGGGTTTCCAGTGCCAGCAGTTCTTGAAACATGCGGTCGTATTCCGCATCTGGAATCAGGGGTTCATCCAGCACGTAATAGCGATGTGCTGCATCGTTCAACTGTTGCCGCAAATAGGCAGCACGTTCTTGCATGTGGTTCAACTGAACAAACGTCTGGCCTGTAAGGACCCTGCGGCCAGGTCTCGGGCTGCCAAGGCCTCGTACAAACTCTTCAAATCATGATCGATCATTTGAATCGATGAATCAGAGAGTGCTTGTCCGTTGTCATCGGTCACCAGTCCGTCCATGGCCAGTGCCAAGTTTTGCGCCACCTCACACAGCCTGGAAAAAGCCTGCTCAGACTGCGCCACCTGAGGCACATCCAAACTGAGACTGATGCTGCGCAGGGCGGCTTGATTGGGGTCTTCGGCCATGGCAGCTCGGGCATCAAAGGTCAAGACCAAGACAGGTGGCATGCCTGGTGTACTGGCGGGCACCACCATTCGCCCTGGAATCACGCCAGGCACGAAACCCATGCGGGCCGCTTGTTGCTGGACATAGCCAGGGCTCCAGGCTGATTTGCGGGACTGCAATGTGAAACTCAATTGCGCGTCATGGGCACTTGCAAATTGATCCAGTTCTCTGGCCTGTGCCACGACCTCGTGCATGTCTGGAAACTCGGGTGTGGCGGAGAAAACCTCGGCAAACGCCTGCGTTTTCACCACAAATTCTGAAAACTCGATGTCGTTCAGCGGTCCTTGGCGATTGGCCACTTGCATGCCTGCTTGAAATGCACTGTAGTAGCGTTGGGTTTGCAAAGCTTCCCACTCACCGGTGTCGGCATTCAAGCCCTCCACCAAAAACAATTTGTTGCCCACCCGGCGAATGGGCGGAATGGCCGCCAAGGCTGCTTCGCCTGAGACTGGGCTGTCAAGCTCCATGGTGGCGATGACATCAATCAATGCATCGAGTTGCGACCTTGAATCCACGGCAGGCAACTCATGGCCCATGCCGTTGAAACCATTGAGAGGCACTTGACCATCAGGCATTTCTTCGATGGGCGTGGACACCAAGGCATCGAGTTCCTCTTGGCTGACCAAGGGTTCGGCCTGTTTGGGCTGGCTTTGTCGCGAAGTCCAGGTGCTGTGCGCGACCACGACCACCAAGACCAGACCACCCAAGATGGCCAACCAGAGTTGTAAGTTGCTCATGCGGACTCAACCATGCCGACAGCGGCTTCCATGTCCACGGCCACGATCCGTGAGACACCTTGTTCTTGCATGGTGACCCCAATCAATTGTTCGGCCATTTCCATCGCGATCTTGTTGTGTGAGATGTACAAGAACTGTGTTTCGGCAGACATCTTGGTCACCAACTTGGCGTATCGGTCGGTGTTGGCATCATCCAAAGGTGCGTCCACCTCATCCAACAAGCAAAACGGCGCCGGATTGAGTTGAAAAATGGCAAACACCAAGGCAATGGCAGTCAGTGCCTTTTCGCCACCAGACAACAAGTGAATGGTTTGGTTTTTCTTGCCCGGCGGTTGGGCCATGACTTGAACCCCTGAATCCAGGATTTCGTCACCCGTCATCATCAGTTTGGCGGTGCCACCTCCGAACAAGTCGGGGAACATGCGTCCGAAATGTTGATTGACGGTTTCAAAAGTGTCGCCCAACAGTGCGCGGGTTTCGCCATCAATTTTGCGAATGGCGTCTTCCAAGGTGTTGATCGCGTCATTCAAATCCGCTGATTGCGCATCCAAGAAAGTCTTGCGTTCTCGAGCGGTCCCCAGTTCTTCCAGGGCTGCCAGGTTGACGGCACCCAAACCTTGGATTTCGCGCTGCAGTCGATCGATCTCGGACTGCAAACCCGTGAGACGAACTTTGTCAGCTTCGATGGAGGCTTCAATCTGGGCTGCTTCGGCTTGTGCTTCTTGCAAGAAACGGTCGTACTGTTCAAAACCCAAACGAGCAGCTTGCTCTTTCAACTGACAGTCAACGATGCGTTGACGCAATGGATCGAGTTCACGTTCAATTTTCAAACGCTCTTCATTGCTGCTGCGCAAACGGTTGGTCAAGTCATCGTATTCAGAGCGTTTCGCTGCCAACAGGCTTTCGCGTTCAAGCTTGAGGGCCAAAGCATCTTGCAAGCCCGCCTGGGCGGCGCTGTCGCTAAGCAGTTCGAGTTCGGATTGCTGACGGGTTTGCTCTGCTTGCAAGCTTTGAATTTGTTGGGACGCGGTGTCTTGGGTGCGTTGCAATTCTGCCAACTTGGCAGACAAACTGCGCATGTTGAAATCGGCCTCTTGAACTTGGCGTTCCATTTGACGCAAGCCCTCACGCGCTTGGTGGAGTTGCTGTTCAGCCTCCATGGATTTCTCTTGCAAATGGGCATGGCGCTCTTGGGTCTGGGCCAGTTGCATGTCCAAGGATTCAAAACGCGACTCTGCTTCTTCGGTGCGCGCTTGCAATTGGGTCATTTGCGTTTGCAAGTCACCCACTTCGTTCTCCAACTGGCCTTGCCGCGCTTTCGCCTGATCGGCTTGCTGTTGAACACGCAGGTATTCCAGTTTCAAGTCATGGGCCTTGGCTTGGTTTTGTGTGGCCTCCACCCGTTTTTGGGTGCGCTCTTGAGTGGATTGGGCCGCAGCACTTTCAGCCCGGGACAAGTTGATGCGCGCCTCTTCACTCATCAAGGATTGGGCACGAATTTGTTTGTCCAGATTGTCAATTTCTTGTGCACGGGCCAACAGACCCGATTGCTCAGAATCTTGGGCGTAAAAATTCACACTGTGCAGGCCCACCGAATGACCTTGCGCAATGAAAATTTGCTCACCAGCTTGCAACTGGTTGCGAGCAGCCATGGCCTCGTCCAAGCTCTTGGCGGTGTAGCAACCTGTCAACCAATCGGCCAGTAAACCGCTCAAGCCTGCATCGCTGAGTTTGAGTTGATCAAACAGGCGGGGTAATGGGTGTTTGCTTGAAGCGGTGACCGCCACACCAGGTGTGTAAAAGCTGAGTTTGGCCACTGGCACATCACTCGCAAAAGCTTTCACACTGTCAATACGACCCACTTCCAATGCCGCCAGTCGCTCACGCAATGCGGCTTCGAGCGCTTGTTCCCAACCTGGTGTGATTTGAACCTTGCTCCAAAGCGGTTGCAAACCCTCCAAGCCATGTTTGCTGAGCCATGGGGTCAAACGTTCATCGGTGCGCAGTTTGTCTTGCAAGGCCTTAAGGGCTTGCTGACGGGCTTGCAACTCCACCAATTTCGCAGATTCTTGATTGGCCGTGTCTTGTGCTTGACGTCGTGTCGTCTCGACCTCTTCAGCCATGTCTTCCAAGGTTAGAAGCTGGGCTTGGGTCTGGCTGGACTGCTGTTCTGCCTCGTCCAATTGCGCTTTCAATTGTTGCAAGTGCGTGTCTTCAGGCAAGTTCAATGCTTGTTGATCCGCTTGGAGTCGTGCTTGTCGTTGCGCCAGTTGTTGAGCCTGCTCTTGCATGCCACGCTGTTCGGCTGCCAAGACCTGGATTTGCTGTTGTACTTCATTGACCAGGGCCGATTGCTGGAGCACTTGTTGCTGTGCATCGCGCCAGAATTGTTCCAGAGCAGGCAGTTGTTCCCCTTTGAGGTCCAGTTCTTCCCGCAAAACAGCGAGTTGTTCTTGGGCGACATCTTGGTTGTCGGTCAGACTTTGTGATTCTTCCAGCGCCTGGGTCGATTGCGAACGCCATTGTTCAAGTTGGGTTTGGATTTGCACCAACCGGTCTTGCGCACGCTGACGACCCTCCACCACAAATCGAATTTCTGCCTCCAGACGACCCACTTCTGCACTCGCTTGGTACAACTGGCCCTGGGCTTGGTTGACCTGCTCACCAGCTTCATAGTGCGCTTGGCGAATGGTCTCAACGCTGGCTTCCACCTGGCGCAAATCAGCTGTTTTGGATTCCAAACTGATGCCCGCTTGTTCAGCTTGCTGATGCAATTGGGTTTGTTCTGTTTGGGCTTCTGCGCGCTTCAAGAACCACAACTGGTGTTGGCGCAGGGTGGCTTGGTTTTGCAAGTCATGGAACTTTTGCGCCACCTCGGCTTGCCGCTCAAGCTTGTCCAAATTGGCATTGAGCTCCCGCAAAATATCTTCCACACGGGTGAGGTTTTCGCGCGTATCGCTCAAACGGTTTTCGGTTTCCCTGCGACGCTCTTTGTACTTGGAGACACCTGCAGCTTCTTCCAAAAACAATCGCAACTCTTCGGGCTTGGACTCGATGATGCGGCTGATCGTCCCTTGTCCAATGATGGCGTATGCACGGGGGCCCACCCCTGTTCCCAAAAACACATCTTGCACGTCTCGACGACGCACAGGCTGGTTGTTGATGTAATAACTGCTCGTGCCATCCCGCGTCAGCACACGCTTGACAGCGATTTCGGCGAACTGGCTCCATTGGCCCCCAGCACGGTGGCTGGTGTTGTCAAACACCAATTCCACACTGGCTCGACTGGCGGCTTTGCGGGTCGTGGTGCCATTGAAAATAACGTCTTGCATGGATTCACCACGCAACTCACTCGCCCGGCTTTCACCCAACACCCAACGCACCGCATCAATGATGTTGGACTTGCCACAGCCATTGGGTCCCACCACACCTACCAACTGACCTGGCAGCATGAAATTGGTGGCATCAGCAAATGACTTGAAGCCGGACAACTTGATTGAATTGAGACGCACCCCGAACCCTTTAATTGCAAATTTCTTTTGTTTGAATGAGGAGCACAGCCTCGACTGATTTATTTCACCAAGGTGGTGGATTTCCAATGGCTGACTTCTGACAGCAATGTCGTCAACGAAGGCAGGACACTGTGAACCATGTTTTTCACCTCATCCACGGAACTTTGTCGACTCATGGCTTCCATTTGAATGACGTGACCACTCAGCTCTTCTTTACTGAGAAAGGTTACATAACCTTTCAAAGAATGCAGCAAACGACGCAAGGGATCAGGATCTTGGTTGTTCAAAGCTTCGCTCAAGGCCGACAGATCCTGGGTCAAACTGGTTTCAAAGGTCTCTGCCAATTGGAGCATTTGGTCGTTGTCCATGGCGAATTCAAGTGCCCGGGATGGATCAAGATGGCTGTACATGGCCCCGATAATATCAGCCATGAACCCTCTGTTATCAAAGTTACACCCCTACCCGTTTGAGCGCTTACGACAATTGTTTTCAGACGTGCAGCCTAGTCCCGACTGGACACCCATCAGCTTGGGGATTGGGGAACCACGTCACGCCACCCCACCCTTGATCATTGAGGCACTGAATAGACATACACAGGCATTGGCGGCTTATCCAGCCACAGCCGGCAGTTTGGCTTTCAGAACAGCTTGCTCCGGATGGTTGGAGAGACGTTACGGGGTTGAAATCAACCCCGAGACCCAGGTTCTGCCGGTGAATGGATCGCGTGAAGCTTTGTTTGCATTCACACAAACGGTGCTGGATGGGAGCTCTGATGCTTTGGTGGTGTCACCCAACCCTTTCTATCAAATTTACGAGGGTGCGGCTTTGTTGGGCGGAGCCCAGGTCCACTATGTCCCCAGCTTGAAGAGCCACAATTTCGCCGTGGATTGGGACAGCGTTCCGACGGACATTTGGAAACGCGCACGCTTGGTCTTTGTTTGCTCGCCTGGCAACCCCACCGGGGCCGTCATGCCTTTGGAAGAATGGGCCAAGCTGTTTGCATTGAGCGATCAACACGGGTTTGTGCTGGCATCGGACGAGTGTTACAGCGAAATTTACTTTGGCGAACAACCACCGCTGGGTGGCTTGCAAGCTGCGGCCAAGCTGGGAAGAACAAATTTTAAAAACTTGGTCAGTTTCACCAGCCTGTCCAAAAGAAGCAATGTGCCTGGACTTCGAAGTGGATTTGTGGCGGGAGACGCTGATCTCATCGCACCCTTTCTCCGCTACCGCACCTACCATGGCAGTGCCATGGGTGGCATGGTGCAAGAGGCCAGCATCGCAGCATGGAACGATGAAGCGCACGTGGTGGCCAATCGCGCACTGTACAAACGCAAATTTGAACAAGTCACACCATTGTTGGCCCAAGTGCTGGATGTTGCTTTGCCTGATGCTGGTTTTTACCTTTGGGCTGGCGTGCCAGGGGGCGATGACGAGGCTTTCGCCAGGGACTTGTTGGCTCAATACAATGTCACGGTGTTGCCAGGGCGCTATTTGGCGCGTGAAGTCAACGGTTTCAATCCTGGTCAAGGTCGCATCCGCATGGCCTTGGTGGCACAACCCGAAGAATGTCTTGAAGCAGCGCAGCGCATTGTTTCATTCGTCCAAGAATCAAAATCAACCTGAAAAATTCCAACATGGCTCAACATCAACTTCAACACATCATCGACAACGCTTGGGACAACCGTGCCAACATCAATGCCAGCAATGCTGCGCATGAAGTCCGCGAAGCGGTGGACCATGTGATCGCTGAACTCAATGCCGGACGACTGCGCGTGGCCACGCGTGAAGGGGTTGGTCAATGGACGGTCCACCAGTGGTTGAAAAAAGCGGTGTTGTTGAGTTTTCGATTGAACGACAACCAAATCATCAAAGCAGGTGATCTGGGTTTTTACGACAAAGTCAAAACCAAGTTCTCCAATTTGTCTGACGATGAGTTCAAGGCGGCAGGTGTGCGTGTGGTGCCCCCTGCAGTAGCGCGACGCGGCAGTTTTGTGGCCTCTGGTGCCATCCTCATGCCCTCGTACGTGAACATTGGGGCTTATGTGGACAGCGGCACCATGGTGGACACATGGGCCACTGTCGGCTCTTGCGCACAGATTGGTAAGAACGTACACCTCTCTGGTGGCGTCGGCATTGGAGGCGTTTTGGAGCCCTTGCAAGCCAACCCGACCATCATCGAAGACAACTGCTTCATCGGTGCCCGCTCGGAAGTGGTCGAGGGTGTCATCGTCGAGGAAAACTCGGTGCTGGGCATGGGTGTGTTCATTGGTCAATCGACCCCGATCTTTGACCGCGCCACAGGCGAAATCAGCTACGGCCGTGTCGCCTCCGGCTCTGTTGTCGTTGCAGGCAACATCCCCAAAGTGGCGGCCAACGGCGCGGCTTACAGCATGTATGCGGCCATTGTGGTCAAACGTGTGGATGCGCAAACCCGCTCGAAGACCAGCATCAACGACTTGTTGCGCGACTGATTGTTGATGTCACGCACACTGGAACTCACCGAACAACTGCTGGCTCGCCCCTCGGTCACCCCTGAGGACGCGGGGTGTCTGGACATCATCACAGATCGATTAAATCCACTTGGCTTTGTGTGTGAACGCATCGACAGTGGACCCGCCAGCTTTCGCGTGAGCAACTTGTGGGCGATCAAACGCAGCGCAAATCCGAGCGCCAAGACCTTGGTTTTTGCAGGACACACCGATGTGGTGCCCACAGGACCCTTGGATCAATGGACCAGTGACCCATTCACCCCCAGCCACCGCAATGGCATGCTGTACGGCCGAGGGGCCAGCGACATGAAAGCATCACTGGCGTCCATGGTGGTCGCTTGTGAAGAATTTATTGCGGCCTGCAAAGACCCAGCGATCAACATCGCCTTCTTGCTGACCAGCGATGAAGAGGGACCTGCGTTGGATGGCACAGTCAAGGTTTGCGACGCGTTGAAGACCCGTGGTGAAAAACTGGACTGGTGCATCGTGGGTGAGCCCACGTCGGTCAAGCGCACCGGCGACATGATCAAAAACGGACGCCGTGGCACGATGAGCGGCAAGCTCACCATCAAGGGCGTGCAAGGCCATATTGCCTACCCTCAATTGGCCCAAAACCCCATCCATCTGTTGGCTCCTGCATTGGCTGAACTGGTGGCCATCGAGTGGGACCAAGGCAACGCCTTCTTTCCTCCGACAAGCTGGCAAGTCAGCAATATCCATGCAGGAACAGGTGCAAGCAACGTGATTCCTGGCGAATGTGTGGTGGACTTCAACTTCCGCTTTTGCACCGAGTCCACACCCACGCAACTGCAAGATCGCCTGACTGCGGTGCTGCATAAACACCAATTGCAATTCGACCTCCAATGGACCATCGGTGGCCTGCCCTTCCTCACCACACCCGGCGACTTGGTCGGGGCTGTGCAAACGGCGATCCTGGATGAAGTGGGCATTGCCACAGAGCTCTCCACCACGGGCGGCACCAGTGATGGGCGTTTCATTGCACAAGTCTGTCCTCAAGTGATTGAACTCGGCCCCCCGAACGCCACCATCCACAAAATCAATGAATGCGTGGCGATGGCAGATTTAGAACCCTTGAAAAACATTTATCGCCGTGTGTTGCAACATTTGAATCACGCCGCAGCATGACCCGATGCATATTTCACCGCTGATTCAGCAAGCCGCCGAAGAACTCATTTCAGCCCAAGTCGCCTTTGGTCATGGCACCACCAACGCATTTGACGAAGCGGCTTGGCTGGTGTTGTGGAAACTGGGTTTGCCTTTGGACAGCGATGTGTCAGATGAAGCTACCGATCAAGCACTCTCCTCCCACCAAGTCGGCGACGTGCAAGCTTTTATTCAACAGCGCATTGACAGCCGAAAGCCCGCGGCCTACCTTACCAACGAAGCGTGGTTGCAAGGCGTGTCGTTTTACATTGACGAACGCGCCATCGTGCCGCGCTCCCTCATTGCCGAGGTATTGGCCGAAGGCAGCATCGACCCCTGGCTTGACCCCAACACCACACGTGTGCTCGACCTGTGCACAGGCAATGGCAGTTTGGGCATTTTGGCTGCTTTGGCCTTTCCAGACATCACGGTACAGGGCTTGGACTTGTCCAAAGACGCTTTGGCGGTGGCCCAAATCAACATCGAGCGTCATGGACTTGAATCTCGAATGACACTGGCCGAATCAGACGGCTTGACCATGGCCGATGGCACCTTCGATTTGATTCTGTGCAACCCCCCTTATGTGAATACACACAGCATGTCTGTGCTGCCAGCCGAATTCAAAGCCGAGCCCGCGCTCGCGTTGGCCAGTGGTGATGATGGCATGGACTTCATTCGCCAAATGCTGCGCGAAGCCCCAGGACACCTGCGCGAGCAAGCGATCTTGGTTTTGGAAATTGGCCATGAACGCGATCACTTTGAAGCGGCTTTCCCACACCTCGACGTTGTGTGGCTCTCAACCAGTGCGGGGGACGACCAAGTCTTGCTCCTCACACGCCAAGCGATAGTCGAAGGCGCAATTCCACAATGATCACGATTAAAAATGTCACCTTGCGCCGAAGTGCCAAGGTGTTGCTCGAAGGTGCTACTGTCACACTCAACCCCGGAGAAAAAGTGGGCTTGGTGGGTCGCAATGGCGCTGGTAAATCGTCCCTTTTCGCATTGCTCAACGGCAACTTGCAAGAAGACTCTGGCGAGTTCTACATTCCCACGCAATGGCGCATGGGTCAAGTGGCCCAAGACATGCCCGAAACCGAGGACAGCGCCACCCAATTTGTGATCGAAGGCGACACGGCGCTCAACGAAGCTCGGGCTGAAGTCAAAGCCGCTGAAGCCACAGATGATGGTGAGCGCTTGGGCAATGCCTATATGGCGCTTTATGACGCGGGTGAGCACGATGCCCAGTCCCGTGCACAAGCACTCATCCTCGGACTGGGTTTCAAAACCTCCGAACTTGACAACCCCGTCAACAGTTTTTCAGGCGGATGGCGCATGCGTTTGCAGTTGGCACGTGCACTGATGTGCCCTTCTGACTTGTTGCTGCTTGACGAACCCACCAACCACCTGGACTTGGATGCTTTGGTTTGGCTTGAGGCTTGGCTCAAGCGCTACGAAGGCACCATGGTGGTGATCAGCCACGACCGCGAATTTTTAGATGCAGTGACCAACGTCACGCTACACATTGATGCAGGCAAATTGGTGCGCTATGGTGGCAATTACAGCAAGTTTGAAGACATGCGCGCCGAGCAAATGGAATTGCAACAAAACGCTTTTGCCAAACAACAGGACAAGATTGCACATTTGCAAAAGTTCATTGCTCGCTTCAAAGCCAAGGCCAGCAAAGCCAAGCAGGCGCAAAGCCGAGTCAAGGCTTTGGACCGCATGGAGAAAATTGCACCATTGTTGGCCGATGCCGATTTCAACTTTGAATTCAAAGAGCCTGCCAATCTGCCCAACCCCATGCTGAGCATGCAAGGCGTCAGCGTGGGCTACCCCGCTCCACTCGACGCACCAGACGGAACCCCACCCACGGTGATTGTTCAAAACATCAGCCGCTCGGTGCTGGCCGGCCAACGCATCGGCATCTTGGGAGCCAATGGCCAAGGCAAATCGACCTTGGTGAAAACCATCGCGCGAGACTTGCAGTTCCTGAGTGGGGACATGACCGAAGGCAAGGGTCTCAACATCGGCTACTTCGCGCAGCAAGAATTGGATGTGCTTCGCCCAGCTGACAACCCGTTGGAACACATGATCGCCTTGGCCAAGAAGTTGACGGTAGATGGCAAATTGTCAGGTCAAGCCACACGTGAACAGGATTTGCGCAGCTTCTTGGGCCAGTTCAACTTTGGTGGCGACATGGTCAAGCAAGCGGTTGGTAGCATGAGTGGCGGCGAAAAGGCTCGACTGGTGTTGTGCATGTTGGTGTGGCAGCGCCCCAACCTGCTGCTGATGGACGAACCCACCAACCATTTGGATTTGGCCACGCGTGAAGCCTTGTCCATGGCGTTGAATGAATTTGAAGGCACCGTGATGTTGGTCAGCCATGACCGCGCATTGCTCAGGGCTGTGTGTGATGAATTTTGGATGGTGTCACGTGGCGGTGTCGAACCTTTTGACGGCGACTTGGACGACTATCAAAAATATCTCCTTGAGGAATCCAAGCGATTGCGGGCAGAAACCATGGTGGATAGCCTGGCCACCGTTTCATCCAAAGTCCTTGAACCCCCTCCTGTCATTCAAAAAACAAACCCTTCGAAAATCAAAAGCCTGCAAAAAGAACTGGCTCAGATCGAGTTGCAAATGGAAACCTTGCAAACAGAACAAGACCAATTGCATACAGCCCTGTCCCAAACAAGCACATTGACTGACTTGGCACAAATCGGCAAGCGTCTCAAAGCCATCGAAGTTGAATTGCTAGACCTTGAAACCAATTGGTTGGCACTGACCGAACGCATTGAAGCCTGAGCAGGGGCGAAAAAAAACCAGTTCTGTTTGAACTGGTTTTTTGAATGAGGGTGGTAGGACGTACAAGATTCGAACTTGTGACCAACGGATTAAAAGTCCGCTGCTCTACCAACTGAGCTAACGTCCCATCATGTTGCAATACAGTTTTGCTGTGTCGCGAAGCCGCAAAGTATAACTGTTTTTTTGTTGATTTTGAGCGTTTGCAAAAACTCTTTAGGACGCCAGTTGATTCAACACCCACGAAGCAGCGCAGTTGCCAAAAGTGGCGGTGACGGTGACAACAGAACCATAGCCATGGCAGTTGAGTGAACTGTCTCTTTGACTGGATTCAGACAGCCTTGGTTGCATCACTTTCTCTTTGCTGTAGACCGCATGCACACCGAATGCACCAGACACTGGTGCAGCGTGTTCTTTGCGCAAGCGTTGCCTGACTTGAGCCAACAAGGGGTCATGCGTCGACAATCCCAAATCAGTGACGTCCACCAAATGAGCCAATTGCTTGCCTCCTGCAGCGCCGACCGTGATGAAATGTTGTTGGTGCGACATGGCCCAAGCCGCCATTGCCACTTTGGCAAAGACTTGATCACAAGCATCAATCACTGCATCAACATCACTGGGCAGATATTGTTCTAAGTTGTCGGCGGTGATGAAGTCTTCGATCAAGTGGACCTGACAATCAGGATTGATTTCGGCAATGCGGTTTTTCATGGCTTGCACTTTGGCCATGCCCAAAGTCGAGGTGAGTGCGTGAAGTTGACGGTTGATGTTCGATTCCGACACATGGTCCATGTCAATCAGTGTCAAAGTCGATACGCCGCTTCGAGCCAAACACTCCACGGCCCAAGAGCCGACACCACCAACCCCAACCACCATCACATGCGCTGAACGAATCTGGCTGGCGCCAAAAGCGCCATATAAACGAGAAAGACCGCCAAATCGGCGGTCTGTTTCGTGATCATTCAGAGCAGGGGCAGTCATTTATTTCAAACGTGCCAAGCGCTCTTTCGCCGCGTTGGCGGGTTCACCATCTGGAAACAATCGGATGAGGTCTTCCAGTGTTTTTCTCGCTTCTTTGGTTTGTTTGATTTCCAATTGGGCATTGGCGAGGGTCAACATGGCCTCAGGTGCACGGACATGTTGAGGATAGGCTGCAATGAATGCCCGCAACTGGGTGGCGGCATCGGCGTATTCACGCGTCACGTACTTTGCACTACCCAACCAAAAAGTGGCACTGGGCAAATAACCGCTGGAAGGATATTTGCGTAAAAAATTGGTGAAAGATGTCGCTGCGACTGAAAACTCACCTTTTCTGAAAACAGCCAAGGCCGCGTCAAATTCTTTTTTCTCAACAGGATCGGTTTCAAACTCCAGACCATCGACTTGCACGGTCAACGGCTGAAGCTTGTCAAAGCGTTGGTCTATCGACTTCATCCGCTCTTCAGCGCTTTTGATTTTGGCATCGATGGACGACAAGGCTTCTTGTTGACTGCGTTTCAATACATTGATCTCTTGCGTGAGTTGCTCACGCTCACCACGCAAGGTCGACACCTCCTGCTTCAATTCGTCAATTTGGGTTTGAAGTTGAAGCAAAGCTTGCCGTAGCAATCCCAACTCTTGGGTTGATGCGCGTTGCAATTGCTGAATCTGCTGTTGCTGCTGCTGAATGGCTTGATCAACAGACTTCTGAACATTTTGATCGCCACTGATTTGCGACTGCCGCATGGTTTCCATGCGTTGACGTATGTCATTGATGGCCCGTCTGGCATCGCCGTCTTCAAAGTCGATGGCATGCAAGTTGGTGCTGGTCAAGACCAGCACCAAGCCAACATGCGGAATGAAAGATTTCATCGGTAGAAGAATTCAGCGCGGCGGTTCTTGTTGAAAGCCGCTTCATCTTGACCCAGATCGGCTGGTTTTTCTTCGCCCAAACTGACAGCTTCCATTTGACCTTCAGGAACGCCCAGCAATCTCAAACTTTGACGAACCGCATCTGCACGCTTTTGACCCAATGCCAGGTTGAATTCACGACCACCGCGTTCATCGGTGTGTCCCTCAAGTGAAACTTTGGCATTGGGGTTGGCCTTTAAAAATTGAGCGTGGGCATCAATGACACTTTGGTAATTGGCCTTAACCGTGTAGCTGTTGTAATCAAAATAAATGATCTTCTCGACGCCCTTGGGGCCTGCAGCCAAGTTTTCTGCTGCAACTGCATTGACAGGCGCAACAGCAGATTGGGCTTGTTCTGTATTCGTGACGGGTTTGATCTCGTTGACTGGCGCAGGCTGAGGTGCTGCATTGCTGACAGGGGCACCAGATTTGTCTTCAACAGGCACATCATTGAGTTTGACGCCAGAAGCGCAGGCAGACAACAAAAGAGCCAGGCCGAAAGACAAGAAAAATTTATTCACAGAATACTCCGTTAGGGTTTAGAAAAGGGTCCCCAGTGGGGTTCGCGCGTGTTATTGGCTTGACCAGCCAAACGAGTGGTTATTTTGCCATCAAGCGTGGTGGTCATCAGCACCTCTTTTCCTTGCAAGTTGGTGGCATATAAAATGAGTTTGCTGTTGGGCGCAAAGCTGGGGCGTTCGTCCAAGGTGGTGGGCGTCAGGGCCAGGACCATGTCTGTGGTCAAGTCTTGCAGTTGCAATTTGTATTGACCACCTGATTTGGAGATGTAGGCCAACCAACGACCATCTGGGCTGATAGCTGGCGAAATGTTGTAAGTGCCAGAGAAAGTCACGCGTTGGGCAGCCCCTCCGTTGACTGAAGTTTTGTATATCTGGGGCGATCCACCCCTGTCACTGACGAAATAGATGGTCGCGCCATCGGGCGTGAATACCGGCTCGGTATCAATCCCAGAAGACTGGGTGATTCGTTTCAAAGATGAACCTGAAGCGTCAACGGTAAAAATTTGAGAACCACCTTCGCGGCTGAGGGTCAATGCCAGCGTTTTTCCATCAGGAGACCAAGCAGGTGCGCTGTTGGAACCCTTGAAATTGGCGATGACGCGCTTGTTGCCCGTCAATACATTTTGAACGTAGACAACAGGTTTACGTGATTCAAACGATACATAAGCCAGTTCTTTGCCGTTGGGAGCCCATCGGGGAGAGATGATGGGTTGTGAACTGGTAAATGCATCGTGGGCATTTTCACCATCGTAATCAGCCACCCACAAAATGTGTTGACTGCCTTGCTTGGTGACATAAGTGACGCGCGTGGAAAAAATACCTTTTTGACCTGTGAATTTTTCATACAAGAAATCTGCGATGCGGTGTGACACCAATCGCAAGTCGCCGGCCACGACCACATAACTTTGACCTCCCAGGTCTTGGCCTTTGACAACATCCCATAAACGGAAGCGAACATCAAAACGGCCATCTGACTGCTTGGTGATGCTGCCCGTGACGATGGCATCCACGGATTGTTGTAGAAGCGCAGTGAAATCAGGTTGAGTAGTGACATCAAGAGCGGTTTTGAATTCAAAGATTTTGAATGAGCCGCTGCGATCCAAGTCAGCTGAAATGATGTTGGCCGGTTTTTGGGGGGCACTGTCTTGACCTTTGAATGGGGCGATGACGATGGGTATTTGTGTGGCACCAACCCCCGAGACATCCACACGGAGTTCGGCTTGTGCAAAACCCCATGTGAAGAAACAAAACAGAGAAATCAAATACTTAATCATCTTTTTCGTTGATTCAAATAATACAAAGTGAAATACTTCCCAAAGGCTGCTTGTGCTTGCATGTTGCAAACCACCAATCCCATGGCGCCATCCAAAAATCCCAAACGAAAAAAATAACTTTTGACAAAGGCCGTGAAGCCAGACAAAAAAGCGCGCCAGATGCTGGTGGTTTTCCCTTGCGCAAATTTTTGCTCAGCCCATGCCTGGCTGTAGGTTTGCAGTTTATGCCAGTAATGTGACGGTGTTGGATAGCTGAAGTGAAGCATTTGATTCTTCAAATGTCCAATGCGTTGCCTGGCTTGACCGCTCAGTCGTTCATGCACCCTGTCCGAGGTGAAGGAGACGCAACCGCGTTTGAATAAACGAGCCACACGGTCAGGCGACCATCCACAGTGGTCGATCCATGTGCCACAAAAATTCGTTCGACGAGGTATGTCGAAAACATCCAGTTGCGAATTGGACAAAGCGGATTGAATTTCGAGAGCCAATTCGGGGGTGATGCGTTCATCGGCATCCAACGACAAGACCCAATCGCCGCTGGCGTGGCTGAGGGCCAGATTTTTTTGATGGCCGAAACCATGCCATTCTGTGCTTTGAATCACCTTGGCTTTCATGCGTTTGGCCAGTTCTACGGTGTCATCGGTACTGCCACCATCCAAGACAATGCATTCATCTGCGAAATCCACGCTGGCCAAGCAATCGCGTATGTTTTCACGCTCATTGTGGGCAATGATGATGACACTCAAAGACATGCTTTGATTCTAACCCTGCACTTTGGCGCTACGGTGATAATCGCCCTCATCTGCCGACTGCCCTCAACATGCTGAAAACACCTGTTTTTCTCCAGCGATTGATTCGCTCGGGACGCTATTTCACACACCCGCCGCTTGCATGGATGACTGCCATGGCGGCTTTGACCATTGTTTCCATCAGTGAGCCATTGATCCCAGCTTTGTTGCAACCTTTGTTAGACAAGGGCTTTCAACAAAACGCGCTTTCTATATGGATGGTGCCTGTCTATTTGATAGGTGTGTTTGTGTTGAGAGGGGCCTGCATGTTCGTTGGACAGGTCGCCATCGCCAAAGCCACCAACCAGGGTTTGCTGCGCTTGCGCATGGCCATGTTTGCCCGATTGCAAGATGCTGAACTGTCTTTGTTCAAACAAAACAATGCCAGTTCGTTGGGCAATACCTTGGTTTATGAAGTCCAGGTAGGCGCTCAATTGCTGGTCAATGCCTTGATGGATGTGTTGAAAAACAGCCTGTCTCTGTTGGCTTTGGTGGGCTATTTGCTTTATTTGAATTGGCAACTGAGTTTGATCGTCGCATTGTTGTTGCCATCCGTGGCGTGGCTGATGAAAACCATCAGCAAGCGCTTGTACAGCTTGACCCGAAATTCACAGCTTGCCACAGACCATTTGGCATATGTGGTTGAAGAATCCGCGCTGGCATTTCGTGAAATACGTTTGCATGCCGCGCAAACCATGCAGTCGACAAGATTTGAAAACCTGGCACTTCAGCTGCAACGATTGGCCATGAAAACAGCCACGGCTGGATCAGGCCTCACCCCGTTGACCCAAATTTTTTCGGCCATTGCACTCTCAGCCGTCATCAGCATTGCCCTGTTGCAAAGTCAAGAAAATGGCATGACTGTTGGTGGTTTTGCGTCCTTTGTCACAGCCATGCTGATGCTGGTTGCCCCGATCAAGCATTTGTCGGAAGTGGCGGGTCCCCTGACACGCGGGCTGGCGGCATTGGAGCGCGGTTTGGAATTGATCGAAAGCACGCCCATTGAAACGGGGGGCACATTCAAGCAAGACAAAGCACGCGGCCACTTGACGTTTGAACAGGTCGGCGTTCAATACCAAACAGATTTACCCTGGGCCTTGAAAAACATCAGTCTGGACATTCAACCGGGTGAAACCGTCGCCTTGGTCGGCAGTTCCGGTTCGGGGAAAACCAGTTTGGTGAATTTGTTGCCACGGTTTGTCGAGTGGAATGAAGGTGATGTGAAACTCGATGGCGTGTCCATCCGTGATTGGGACTTGCACCATTTGCGCGAACAATTCGCCATGGTCAGCCAGAACGTGGTGGTGCTCAATGAGAGCTTGGCGGTCAATGTGGCTTTGGGTCAAGAACCTGACAGGGCCAAAGTCTTGTCTTGCCTGGAAGCAGCCAATCTGGGCCCTTACCTGGCCAGCCTACCCGATCACATGGACACCTTGGTCGGTCACAACGCCTCCAGCATGTCGGGCGGTCAACGTCAACGCTTGGCCATCGCACGGGCTTTGTACAAAAATGCCCCCATCTTGATATTGGATGAAGCCACATCAGCACTGGACAACGAATCAGAGGGTTTGGTTCAAGAAGCTTTGCAACGCTTGCAACAAGGCAAAACCACCTTGGTCATCGCGCATCGCTTGTCCACCATTGAGTCTGCCGACCGCATTGTGGTCATGAGTCAAGGGCAAATTGTCGAAACAGGCACGCACAACAATTTGCTGGCCATGAATGGCGCTTATGCCGCCATGTTCAAACTCAAGAATTCGAGCTTTGAAGGTTTTTGAAGCATTGCAGTTGATTCACGGCAGAAACAAATTCTTCCTCAGAAGGTTGAATCACACGAGACACCCAAGCATCCTCGTGAAATGATGTTGTTTCAGCATAGGTGAACCACACCAAGGTGGGTTTGCGCAATCCAACAGCCATGTGATAAGGGCCAGAGTCTGTGGAGATGAACAAGTCGCAAGCGTCTATCACACCAGCAGACTCTGACAAGGTGGTCTGCCCAGCCAAGTCCAACACTAATGGTGGAGACGCAAGTTCCTCTTGTAATGCTTGACTGAAGGCTTGGTTGACATCTTTTTCAAAGGGTGCTCCTGTCAACAACAAGCTGAAGCGCTGCTGTCGATACAAAGCAGCCATGCAACGCGCCAAATGCGCGATATTCGGACGCTTAGACAGTGCATCCAATGTCCCACAACCAATGTTCAAGCCCACCACCGGCAAATCAGCAGGCAACTGCAGCTGGAGTTGTTGTTTGAAAAGCTTCCCCTCATTGCTGAGGTTCAGTTCGATGGGCGTGCCTTCACGGTCCAGCCCCAAAGCCTCCAACACCACAAAGTCGCGATGCGTGTAATCCATCGGCAAGCTCAGCCCGTGCTTGTGGGCATAGGCCGAAACACTGGCGGCGCTTTGGTCATACCACCACGACCTGCCTGGAAACTGTGCAATCCCCAGTGTCTTGGCATGACATGCCTTTGCAGCCAACCATGTGAGCAAGCTGGTTTTCATGCCATGCGGTTCAAAATCAATGATCAAGTCAGGCTGGATGTCACGGGCAATCGCTTGAACCTGTTGGCGCAATTGGTTGATCGGAACCCGGGGGGCATTTGCCACCGAGGGATCATGGGCACGCACCGTCACAAAATGGGCACTGCTGAGCAAGTGGTGCTGTTGGATCAACGATTCGGTGGCATAGCCGGCGTGCTTGCTGAAGAAAAGCAGATGCAATTCCACGTCTGGCCATTTGTTTTTCAGCACCCGCCATGCGGCCGAACTCCGCAACACATCCCCTACACCCATGCTGTGGGACTTGATCATCAATATGCGTTGGGGGTTCATTGTTTTTGGGAAAGTAATTCGAGGTACATACGGACTTGTTCTTCCACCAGATGATCCCATCGATATCGCTGAACAAAGGCTTGTGCATGCTGGCGCAAATCGGATTGCAAGCTTGGTCGAGAACGGATCTGCTCGATGGCATCCGCAATCTCTTGGCCATTGTGAGGGTCATTCAAGACCCAGGCTTCTTGCGCATGGGTGAGCAAATTGGATGACAAGCAAAAAGGCGCGGGACTGACCACAACTGGCAAGCCTTGACTCATGGCTTCGAGGACCACGATGGGAAACACATCTTCCAATGTGGCGTGTACAAACATGTCACATGCTTGATAGATCTTCTCCATTTGGGTTTGTTGCCCCAAAAAGCAAACCCTGTCTGCCACACCCAACTGCTGGGCTTTCATTTGCCAAATGGGGATTTGCCCTGTGTCGCCCACCACCGCCAACGCCACGTCTGGTGGAAGCAATGACAAGGCTTGCAGCAAGGCACCCAGTCCCTTTTTTTGATAATTGTGGCCCACCATCAGCATCAGGTATTTGTCTTCAGGCAATGCCAGATCCTGTCTGAGGGACTGCTTAGAGCCTTTGATGTCAGACGGCATGGAAACACCGGGCGTCAGCACGTGAACATCAGACAGATTCAAGGTGAATGTTTGGGCGTACAAGTCTTGCAGCAACTGAGAGGCCGTGATGAGCAAATGATGGTGAGGCCTTCGCACCCTGGCCCGCTCGACCGCCAAGTAAGCCCACAAACGCGGGCTGAACAACACCTTCAGCCAAGCAAGGAGTCTTGCCATGCCTCGCTTGTCATGGAACAAGTTGTGTGTGACAGGTTTGACATGAAAGGTTTGAACATTGCCATGAAAGACGTTTTCATGGGAATGGACGATGTCAAAACCGATGCGTGTTTGAAGGTAAGTCCATGCACTGTAGAGGAGCATGTTCAACCAACGCGGTTTGGACAGCGAGAACCCCATCGCATGGGTTTGAATGAGCGGGTTGTCGTTGAATTCAGATTGGCAATAAACATGCACCTCATGTCGCTTGGCGAGTTGTTCTGACAATGAAACCGCGTAATTTTCGGCACCACCCTTGTGCCGACCAAAATGGCGGGTCAAAACAGCTATTCGCAGTCGAGGCTCATGCGGAGGCATTCAGCGCTTTCGTCAGGTATTTGTTCTCGTAATCGGTCAACACCTTCAGCAAGAACTGTGGCCAATAGGTCGATCGAACGACTGGGATGCGTCTGAGTTGAAACATGTCAGCCCCAGCAAGTACCCGCCCCCTGTGCGTGGTGGTGGCCGCGAGGTATTGCGCCTCTTCAACCATGGGTGGATGCCTGGCGTCGTAAATCCCAAAGGGGTAACAGAATTGCTCCACCGCTCGACCCAAAATGTCTTCCAGTTCTTTTTTACAGTCTTGCACCTCGGACGCGCTGTCAGAAATGGGGGCATGCACCAGGTTGGCATGGGTGCGCGTGTGTGCGCCTATTTCGAGGCCTGCGCTGGACCATTCTTGAATTTGCATGGCATCCATCAATGGTGCAGGTTCAATGCCAATGGCATGGTCCCACTCATTGCTTTTGCCCAGCAATTGACTGACCACATAGCAAGTCGCTGTGAAGCCATGCGACAACAAAATGGGCATGGCATCGGTGTGATTGTTCTGATATCCATCATCGAGCGTGATGCCCACCACTTTGCCCTGCTTCTCACCGCGCAAATACGGCATGAGGTCGCGCATAGACAGTCCCTGATAGCCCAAGCGCTTGAGCATGCCCATCTGTTGCTTGAAACGTGCGGGGGTGACATACAAACTGCGAAACGGCGCGCCGGGCGCAGGTGGTTGCGCGATTTGATGGTAGGTCAGGATGGGGATGGAACGGACATTGGCCGTCAAGGCGGAAGGCTTCATAACAAGACGATGCTGAATTGTTCCGGACCCATGCCAAATTCGGCTTGCAGAGAAATCGGACGACCGATGAAGTCGCTCAAACCTGCCAGGTGCAGGCTTTCTTCTTCTTGCAGCAAATCCACCACCGCTGGTGGTGCTAACACCCTGAATTCTTTGGGACTGAATTGACGCGCTTCGCGCAGTATTTCTCGAAGAATGTTGTAGGCGACTGTTCGAACAGTGTTGACAATGCCCCTGCCTTGACAGTGTTCACAGGGCTCACACAGCATCTGCGCCAATGATTCTCGTGTGCGCTTGCGAGTCATTTCCACCAAGCCCAAGGAGGAGAAACCACTGACGGTGGTCTTGACCCTGTCACGTGCCAATTGTTTTTTGAATTCAGTCATCACTGCTTCGCGGTGGTCCTCGCGTTGCATGTCGATGAAATCAGTGACGATCACGCCACCCAAATTGCGCAGCCTGAGTTGGCGCGCAATTGCACCGGCGGCTTCCAAATTGGTTTTGAATATCGTGTCGTCAAAATTTTTGGCACCCACAAAACCACCGGTGTTGACATCCACCGTGGTCAGCGCTTCGGTTTGGTCAATGATCAGGTAACCACCCGACTTGAGCAAGACTTTTCGACCCAGCGCCAGTTGTATTTCATCGTCGATGTTGTACAAATCAAAAACGGGTCGCTCACCCTTGTAATGGGACAACTTGGCCACAGAGGACGGCATGAACTCTTTGCCAAATTCTTGCAGCATTTGGTGCTGTTCATTGGAGTCCAGGCGAATGGTTTGGGTGGACTCCAGCACCATGTCACGCAAGACGCGTTGGAGCAAATTCAAATCTTGATGCAACAGTGATTTGGGCGGCAGATGCTGACTCGCGTGTTTGATCTTCGCCCATGTTTTGCGCAAATACGCGATGTCCTCTTTCAACTCATCATCAGAGGCTTCTTCGCCATTGGTGCGCAGGATGAAACCGCCCTTGTCTTCGCCTTGGTGCGCCAGATACACCAAGCGTTGACGCAAAGCGTCACGCTGTTCCTGGGGAATTTTTTGTGACACCCCGATGTGGTTGTCCTGCGGTAGAAACACCAGCAAGCGGCCTGCGATGCTGATTTGGGTGGACAAGCGTGCGCCTTTGGAGCCAATCGGGTCTTTAATCACCTGCACCAGCAGGGTTTGTCCCTCGAACACCTGTTTTTCAATCGGAATCAAGGGTGGGTGCGCACCATCGGCGTCAGGGGTTTTGGTGGCATGAGGACTGAACACATCGGCCACGTGCAAAAAAGCAGAGCGCTCCAGGCCTATGTCGATGAAGGCGGACTGCATGCCTGGCAACACCCTGGCCACCTTGCCCAAATACACATTGCCCACCAATCCGCGTTCCAACGAGCGTTCGATGTGAATCTCTTGCAGCGCACCGTTTTCAACCACAGCCACGCGGGTTTCTTGGGGCGACCAATTGATCAAGATGTCGTGATGCATGTTCAATCCTTGGCCAATCGGCGCAACAGTTGACTGGTTTCATGAAGCGGCAAGCCCATGATGCCAGAGTAACTGCCCTGTATGCTTTTGATGAATCGCGCGGCTGGACCTTGGATGCCATAAGCACCCGCCTTGCCCATGGGTTCGCCTGTGGCCACATAGTCGGCAATGTCGTCCGCTGTCAAATGATCAAAGACCACCTTGGATCGATTGACGGCCCGGTGGATTTTGCGGCCATCTGACAGCGCCAAGGCGGTGAACACCTGATGGGTCTGGCCAGACAAGCGCGACAGCATCAGAGCGGCTTCGTCGGCATTGGCAGGCTTGCCCAAAATAGCCGAGCCCAAAGCCACGGTCGTGTCGGCACACAAGACGGGAAGGATTGGCCGCTTGGCGGTTTGAAGTTGGGCCTTGGCCGCCTTCAGTTTGAGCAAGGTGACACGTTGAACATAAGCCAGGGGTGTTTCATCAGGCAACACCCGCTCCAATTCTTCAGCAGCCTCTGTGTTGTCGGGCAGCAGCAGTTCAAACGGAACACCGATTTGATGCAACAGTTGCTGCCGACGCGGACTTTGTGAGGCCAAGTAAATCAACATGGCGTTCATTCTCGGTGGTAGGGGTGGTTGGTCAAAATCGACCACGCGCGGTAAAGCTGCTCGACCAACAACACCCGAACCATGGCGTGCGGCAGCGTCAAGTCAGACAAGCTGATCAAATCATGACCCCCTTGGCGGATGGCAGGGTCGAAACCGTCGGGTCCGCCGATGATGAGCGCCACATCTTGGGCCTGGGCTTGCCAGTCCAGCCAACGTTCAGACAGCGCCACGGTGGTCAACCGCTTTCCCTTTTCATCCAACCAAACCCGGTGACAGTCTTTGGGAATCGCGGCATCTATACGCGCCCGTTCAGCAGCCCAAATTTGGGCCACCGTGCGCGACCCTCTGGGCTCTGTTTTCACGGTTTTCAAGGTGAGTTTGATGTCCGGTGGAAATCGCTTGGCGTAGTCGTCCCAGGCTGTTTGCGCCCAATGGGGCACCCGTTGCCCCACCGCAATCACCCACAACTTCATGCCTTGCGGGGGGCGCTGGCGGATTTTTTGGCAGGCGCTTTTTTGGCTGCAGGTGCTTTCTTGGTGGCCGGGGTTTTGCCAGGGGCTGCTTTTTTGGTGGGCGCACTTTTGGCAGATGCTTTTTTAGCTGTCTCTTTTTTTGTCGGTGCAGCAGTCACTGCAGGCTCTGCTTTTTTGACCACCACCGGTTTGGGCGCCCCGAGTTTGATGCGAACAGGTTTGTCGCCCCAAATTTCTTCCAAGTGGTAGTACTGCCGAATCGAGGGCTGCATGATGTGCACCACCACAGAACCGCAATCCACAATGATCCATTCGCCGTTTTCTTCACCTTCTATGCGGGGTTTGCCAAAACCCGCTTCACGCACTTCGTCACGCACACTGGCGGCCAAGGCTTTGGTTTGTCGATTGGATGTGCCACAAGCAATGATGACGCGCTCAAACAAGGCCGACAGGTGTTCGGTGTTGAAAACCACAATGTCTTGCGCCTTGATGTCCTCCAAACTGTCAACGATCACGCGTTGTAATTTTTGGACGTCTTTTTTTTCTGAGGCTTCAGTCATGTTGTTCCGTGTAGAGATGATGTTGTTGAATGTATGCAAGCACTGAGGGGCTGAGGGCCATGTCCGATGGTTTTTGCGTTTGGAGTTGCAAACGTATGTCGGTGGCACTGATCGGCATCAAAGGCATATGCAGTCGCAAGGCCTTGGTTTGAGGGGGATTGTGCCATTCAGTGGGCCCTGACTCGGGGCCAGTGTCCAAGGGTCTGTCGGCGACGGCCAACTCCGCCCACTGGGCGATCTGGGCCCATTGATGCCAGGTGGTGAACTTGCCCGCCTGATCTGCGCCCATGATCAAAAAGAATTGTGCGCCAGGATGTTCAGCTTTGAGTGCCGCCAAGGTGTCCACGGTGTAACTGGGCCCGTTGTGGTTCAACTCTCGGGAATCAATGACAGCATGGGTCAAGCCCTCAAACGCCAAGCGGGTCATGGCCAGTCGATGGGCCGTTGCGGTCAAGGTTCTGAATTTATGCCAAGCCTGCCCTGTGGGAACCACGTAGAGCAGGTCCAGTTGAAGTGATTCAATGGCGGTTTGCGCCAAAGCACGATGTGCCGCATGCGGTGGATCGAATGCGCCGCCAAACAAGCCGATGCGTTGAGTGGGTGTGGTGGAGCTCAGACCCAGTCTCTCGCTTGCAAAAAATAGGAGGTCAAACGATCCTCGGCGGAACCAGGTTCGGGTTGGTGCTGATAAGACCAACTCACCAATGAGGGCATGGACAGCAAGATCGATTCGGTGCGTCCGCCGGACTGCAGGCCGAAATGCGTGCCACGGTCCCAGACCAGGTTGAACTCGACATAGCGGCCACGTCGGTACAACTGGTGGTTGCGCTCGCGTTCGCCGTAGACCATGTGTTGGCGTTTTTCAACGATGGGTACATAGGCTTTCAGCAAATGATCACCCACGCTTTTCATCATGTCAAAACTGCCGTCAAAACCCAGTTCGGAGAAGTCGTCGTAAAAAATACCGCCAATGCCACGGGGTTCTTGACGATGTTTGAGGTAGAAATACTCGTCACACCATTTTTTGAATCGAGGATAAAGCGCAGGTCCAAAGGGTTGCAAGGCATCTTTGCAGGTTTGATGGAAATGCACCGCGTCTTCATCAAAGCCATAGTAAGGGGTCAAATCCATGCCGCCACCAAACCAGGCCACAGGCTCGCCTTTTTCGGGTTTGGCCAGCAAGGCGCGCACATTCATGTGAACGGTGGGGACATAGGGGTTGCGCGGATGAAAAACCAAGGACACGCCCATGGCTTCAAAAGCAGAACCGCTGAGTTCGGGGCGATGCTGGGTGGCTGATGGAGGCAACTTGGGTCCCGTGACGTGAGAAAACCCGCAACCAGCGCGCTCGAACACGGCGCCCTGCTCCATGATTTTGGTGATGCCATGGCCTTGCAAGGTCTCACCCGGCGGTTTCTCCCAAGCGTCCGACAAAAACTGTCCTTGACCATCCAACTCGGCAATGCCAGAGGTGATGCGGTGTTGCAAGTCCAACAAATACGCTCTGACGGGTTCAAACGCACTGTTCATTCAAGTCTCTTCTTCGGTTCGTGGTTCAACGGCGAATGGCACGGTGGCCGATGTCGCGTCTGTATTGCATGCCTTCAAAGTGGATGTCATCGACCACCGCGTAGGCCTGAGTCTGGGCCTGGCGAACCGTGTCGCCCAAAGCCGTGACACACAAGACGCGTCCACCGTTGGTGCGCACTTCTTTGTCATGGATCTGTGTGGCGGCGTGAAACACCATCACCTCAGCTTTGTCTGTCGGCAAACCTTGAATGGCGTCGCCTTTGCGAGGGGTCGCGGGGTAGTCCGCAGCAGCCAACACCACACCCAGCGCAAAACGTCGGTCCCACTCCAATTCGAGTTGTTCCAGCAAGCCATGGTTGCTGTCTGTCGCCGCGAGCAATGCGTCGACCAAATCGCTTTTGAGCCGCATCAGGATGGGTTGGGTTTCAGGATCGCCCATGCGGCAATTGAACTCCAAAACCTTGAGCGCACCGTCTGTGCTGATCATCAGACCAGCATACAAAAAGCCGGTGTAGGGAATGCCATCTGCTTGCATGCCTTTGAGCGTGGGCTGAATCACTTCGCGCATCACGCGGGCATGTATTTCAGGTGTGACCACCGGCGCGGGTGAATAAGCGCCCATGCCGCCGGTGTTGGGGCCATGGTCACCATCCAACAAGCGCTTGTG
>JACCED010190428.1_pt1 | contig 27595 bp, 22 predicted proteins | sample 7455021 | NCBI WGS metagenome assembly JACCED01 (sample SAMN15323456, study PRJNA562643) | freshwater metagenome | isolation source: river surface water | place: USA:Blue River Watershed | collected 2017-08-19 | reverse complement strand
GTGCTGAAGTATCCGCCGCTTCGGCAGAGGGGCTGGCGAGCAACGTCCCGACCACCTTCAGCCCGTAGCGTTCAGCGAAGGGTTCGAGATTGGGGTGCTGGCTGATGATCGCTCTCTTGCCGGCCGGGATCATCATGAAGAGCTTACTGAGCTCTTCATCTACGGCATCAACTTCCTCAACCAGTTGTTTGTCATCGATTTGCACCGGAATCTTGGCGGCCACCATCTCGTCCTTCAGCCGTTTCATCATGGCTTTGACCAACTTGGGATCGGTCCAGCCGTGAGCCGGAACAACCCTCTCTTTCCCTTTGTGTGCCAGCCAAATGACTTGGCGGCCAGGCGAGGATTTTTCCCAGTCTTCCAGCCATGCTTCAGAATCCGGGCTGAAGCCGATGACCAGCTTCGATTGATTGAGACGCACTACGTCTTGGGCGCTCAACTGGTAATGATGCAGCTCGCCGTTTCTTGGGACCAAGCTATGCGTTAAGCTATTGTCATTTAGTATTTTATGACAAAAACTCTCCAGGACGCTGAAACTACAGATCAGGGGGTAAGGGTCCGTCCGGCCGAGGCATGGCGCCGCGTTCAGAAAGCACAGCAAAAGGAAGATGCTTCGAAGTGATGCCGCCACGACAAGGAGCCCAAGAAGCAATCGCAGATGCAAATCGTTTGCAACTGGCAAATGTTCATTTCTTGCCGAGTTTTGCATTTGCAACCGACTTTTTGAGCCGATACCCCTAACTTTCCCATGCCCCCCATGCGTGTCCTCCCTATTCTTTTTGGGGTATTCGCCCTAATGGTCGGCCAGCTATTTGGACAAGCTGCTGCGCCCGCCGTCCGGTCGCCCGTTGCCGTGCGTGACGTGAAGTTCATGCAGGTGCGTATCGGGGGGCAGGAGCACCCGTGGAACCGCATGCAGGTGGAGGTCCAGGCCAACGGATCGGCTGACGCCAAAGCCGCGACCAAGCGCTGGGTGGACAAGGTCAAGGTGACCGTGACGCAGATTTACAAGACCGACTCAGCCAAGTTCGAGGATTGGAACTATTACCGCTCAGTGGCCACCGTCCTCACGCTCGAAGTCGCCAAGCCGCGTTCAGTCCTTTTCTACCTTCCGGGTGACATCGTGAAGCGGGACAACCTGCGCAAAGAGCCCGATTATTACTTCGTGGAGATCGAAGTGGGCGGCACGCCCACCGAACTTTTCGACGCCAAGGGCCTTCTCGTCGCCGAGCACGCCCGGGCCGTCCACCGAGACATCTCCAAGAAGGACGTCTTCGACAAGGCCAAGGACGCCGCCAATCGGGGCGTGGTCAATACTCCCGGCATCCTCCGCCCTCAGTATCTGCTGACTTTCGGCGACCAGATTCCTGCCGTGCCCCCTTCTCCTGAGTTCGTGCGCGAAGACGTTCCTGCCCGCTGAACGCAAGCGACCGCCCCCGCATGAGCCAGAATCAGGCCACTATCGTCAATCTCGCCGCCTCCCACGTCTCGGTGTCGGTCTTCGGGACGTCCTCCAGCAGCCTCGTCCTCCAGCGTTTCCACGTCGAAGAGCTCACCCCGGGTCTCACTTCGGACGACCAGTGGCTTGATGCGGCGATCAACGCCCTCCGCGACCTCGTCGAGGCCCACGGCATCTCCGGCCACGTCACCGTGGTCGCCCCCAGCTTCCTCCTCCTCCAGAAGTCCCTCAAGGTGCCCCAGGTGGAGAGTCAGAAGCAGGCGCAGATCGTCGCTTTCGAGGCCCAGAACGCGATTCCCTATCCCCTCAACGAGGTCATCTGGGACAGCCAGGTCATGTCGTCTGACGGCGTCGAAGCCGAGGTCCTGCTGTTCGCCCTCCGCACCGAGGTCGCCAGCCGCATCGCCAATCTCGTCTCTTCCACCGGACTCAGGCCCTTCTCCATCCAGGCCGCGCCGCTGCTCGACAGCCAGGCCTTCCTGCTGGCGGGCGGTTCGGCCACTGAGGAGGTGCTGATCGTCAACGTGGGCGCACGCTCCACGACGCTCAGCTTCGTCGGTCCCAGCGGAGCCAACATCCAGTCCGCCAACATCGGCGGCAACCTCCTCACCCAGGGCGTCTCCGACAACACCGGTCAGCCGTTTCCCGCCGCCGAAGCCCTCAAGGTCGGCTACTTCTCGGGCGTGCTCCATCTTTCGGAGTCCGACCCTCAGGCCGCTGTCCTGCAGGCCAACTCCCAGCAGTTCATCCGCCGCCTCGCGCAGGACATCAACCGCCGTCTCATCAATGTCCGCCGTGGCGCCAACGCCCGTCAGCCCGCCCGCATCCTCCTCACCGGTCGCGGCGCCCTGCTCCCCGGCCTGAAGGAGCAGCTCTGCGAGACCCTTCGTCTGCCGGTCGAGCCCTTCCAGCCCGCCTCAGTGCTGATTCTCGGCGAAGAGGTGAACCAGGACCTCGTCCGCCGCGCGCACAATCAGGTGTCCGAAGTCGTGGGAGAAGCCGCCCGACTTCTCCTGCCCCAGGCGGCGGGCGTGAACCTGATCCCGAAGGACATCGCCGCGCAGATCGCCTTTTCGGCCCGCCAGCCCAAGCTGCTCGTCGCCGCGCTGCTCGCCGCGCTGATCCCTCTGCCTGTTTGGTACGTCTACAGCGAGAACACCGCCCACTCTCAGAAGCTCGTCGATGCTCTCGGAGTCAGGTCGCGTGAACTCAAGGCCCATCAGCTCTCCCTGACCGACACCCGTCAGAAGACCGACGCCGTGCTGGCCGTCAACCGGGAGCTCGAATCGGTCGTGCTCAACCGCTCCAACTGGCTGGCCTTCCTCGCCGACCTGCAGACGAGAATCTCGTCGTTGCCGAACACCTGGGTGGAGGAGCTGCACGTGCGCCGCGAGGCCCAGCCCGTTGCGCCGTCCGCCGAAGGCGAGCCGCCGCCCCCGCCGGTCACCGTCACGAAAGTCGTGCTCACGGTGCGATTCCTGCTGCCTGAAGTGGCGCCCCAGCGTCCGCACAACGCCGCGGCCATGAACCGTCGTCAGAAGGCCCTGCTCGACTCGCTCCGCCAGTCGAAGTTCATCGCCGAGATTCCTGACCAGGAGATCAAGGGCGAGTATACGCCCACCAACTCTCCCAAACTCACCCTCACCCTCGTCATCCGGCGGGAATCCGCCCTCTGACCCATGGAAAGTTTCAATAAGAACAAGGGCTTCTTCCTGAGCCTCATCGTCATTCTCATCGGTTTCTGCCTCGGCGTGGCTTTCGCCGCGATTGGTTACCTCGACGCTTCCGAGTCGGAGTCGCGCCTGCTGGCCGCCCAGCGTGAGGTGAAGGCGCTACTTGACGGACACGAGTTCGCGCCCGGCAAGGTGACCCCACGTACCGACAAGGTCTCACTTACTTCGGAATCCACCGAGGCCGCCGCCAAGGACCTTGCGGAGCTCGGCGCACGCAAGACCGAGCTTCTGAAGGCCATCAACGGCGACCCTGATTCCGCCCTCAAGGGACGTGCCAGCGTCAACTCCTCCGAGCTGGCCTCCATGATCCGTCAGTCAGTCGACGAGTGGCAGCGTTTCGCCCTGGACAAGGAGGTCCGCCTGCTTCCGAACGACAAGTGCGACTTCGGCTTCCGCCGTTACATCCGCAACCCAGGCACCTCCCCCCGCAAGGAGCTGACGCGCGTCGATCAGCAGCGCGAGATCATCAACTACCTTTTTCGCCTGCTCGTGGAGTCCCGCCCCGCCGGCGCCCCGTTGCTGCTCCTTTCCGTCGACCGCGAGCCCGTCGAGACCTTCATCATCATTCCCGAGGGCAAGCCCGGTGCCGGCACGCTCGGTCCTGATCCCGAGGGCGCCCGCAGCACCGAAGCCGATGAGTTCGTGCCTTCCCGGACCTTCCGCCGCAAGGACCTCGTGGAGACCCTTTCTTTCCGCGTGCGGTTCGCCGGCACCACTCCGACCTTCCGCACCTTCATCAACAAGCTCCGCAATTCGGGACGGCCGTTCGCGATCACCAGCGTGGACGTCGGCCTGCCGAACGCCGAGGCGGCCAAGATCCTCGCCACGCCCGCCGCCGCCGCCACGCCCGCCGGGGCGCCGTCGACGGCGGTCATCCCGGGGCTCATCCCCTCGAACGGACCCGACGCCGCGCCCAAGGACGAGCGCATCACCGTCGTGACCGAGAAGCCCTCCGATTTCACCGTCCAGATCGACTACCTCACGGCCGTCGAAGCGCCCGCCGCCTCCGAAGGGGAGGCCAAGAAGTAAGCCATGAACTCCCGCAAGGACATCGTCATCATCTGCCTTTCCGCGCTGCTGCTCATCGCAGCCGGCGTGTTCGCCGCCGGGAAGCTCGGCATGGTCGAGATCGGGTTCATCCGCCCGATCGTCCTCGACCTGCAGTCCGCTGACGCGCTCCTGCCCGAACTGAAGGCCGACCCCAAGGGCATCGTCTACCCCGCCTCGCCCAGCCCCTCCCTGGAGGACACCGCGCCCGACGTCCCCACGCCCGAGGAGAACGAGGACGGTTGGGACTACGACCTCTTCACCACCATCGACATCGCCTGGGACCCCGTGCTGAACGAGTACGTGCCCAAGCGCCGCAAGGTCATCCCGCTGCCGCCCTTCGGCGTCTCGCTCGCCAAGGTCGGACACCCGCGCTACCCCTACGTGCTCCGCTTCACCATCATGGGCCGCAAGGGCCGTGAGGAGATCGACCGCAAGTTCGCCATCGAGAACGTCGACACCAAGCAGTATTACGACGGCTGCCGGATCGGCGTGCCCTTGGATGCGAACACTCCGGTGGTCCCGGTCTCCTTCAGCGTCGTCAAGGAGAAGGACAAGGACGGCTTCATGGTCAGCCGGAACGTGCTCAAGCTCGAGGACAAGAAGCTCGGCAAGATCGTGGAGATCGACGACGTCAAACCCCTCGAGTTCACCGACCAGGTGGACATCCTTCTCGTGTCCACTTCAGAGCCCGACAAGTCCTGGACTCTGCACAAGAAGGGCGATAAATTCACCTACAACGACGCCCTCTTCCAGGTCAAAGAAGTTGACTTGGCAGCACGCACCGTGACCCTCGACAAGACCTTCGCTCCCAACCCCAGGAAGCCGAAGAAGACCTTCACCGAGGTGCTCGCAGTGCCTTCCTCCAAGCCCGTTGCGGCCCCTTCCGCCGCTCCCGCGTCACCCGTTCCCGGCGCGACGCCCGCCCCGGCGGCTCCCGCCGGCCTGCCGCCCCCCACCTTCGCACTGCCCCCTCCCCAATAACCCCCTAAGCGACTTTCAGAAGCACATCAAAATGAAGACCAATTCACGCATGCGGCTCACCCTGGCCGCCCTCGTTCTGGCGACCTTCGCCGGCAGCCTGACCGGTCAGGCCGGAGACGCCGGCCTGCAGCCCGTCAAGCTGCTGAGCGAGGCCATCCGCCTCCGCGACGAAGGCAAGCTTCAGCCTGCCCTTGAGAAGGCCGAAGAGCTCCTCAAGGCTGACCCCTCGGACGAAGGAGCCAAGGAACTTGTCGCGAGCATCCGCCTGGCCCTTGACGAGGCCGCCAAGAAGGCCGCTGCGGCGGCGCCTGCGCCCGAAGCCCCCGCCGCCCCGGTTGCCCCGGTTGCCCCGGTTGCCGCCACCGCCGAGCCGATCGTCGCCCTCTCTCAAGAGCACGCCAAGCTTTACGAGGAAGTCGATGCCGCCATCGCCCGGGCCAAGAATGAAGCTGCCCAGGGCGAATTCGACAAGTCCGTGGCCACCCTCGACGGAGCCATCGCCGCGCTCCCCAACATCGTCTCGGCGCAGCCGGTCCGTGACCGCGCTTCTCTTGCCCGGCAGGAGATCCTGGGCCAGCGCGACAAGGTCAATCCGGCCTCCGATCCTCTCCGGGCCGCGGTCGCCAAGGATGTCACGACCAAGCTCGCCTCCTCCCAGGAGATTCTCGCCAAGGCCGAGGGGCTCGTCCGCAAGGGCGACCTGAAGTCCCTCACCGATGCCGTCAGCGAACTCGACCGGGCCAGCAAGGAGCTGCCTTCCAGCACCGCCGCCGACCCTGTCAAGGCCCGCATCAAGACCGTGCGCGCGGGCGCCCTCGGCCGCATGGCCCTCCTCTGCATCACGTCGCGTGACATGTCCAAGGCTGAAGGACATGTGCGTGAGCTCGAGACGCTCGTCGGCGCCGACGATCCCGCCGCCGCCCGTCTGCGCGCCGAACTCACCGCGCGCCGTGCCGACCCGACCTACCAGAACATCGACGAGCTCTCCCCCGGATTCCGCGCCAAGGCGGACCGCGTGCAGGAGCTGCTCGTGCGCGGTCGCGCCCGCTATCTCTACGGAGATTACCAGGGCGCCATCGAGGCTTACCGCGAGGTGATGCAGTTCCAGCCCAACAACCCCGAGGCCAAGGCCTACCAGGTGCGCATCCGCGAGCTGCTCTCCGAGACTTCCGGACAGTGGAATCGCGGCGTGACCAAGGGAAAGCTGCTCGAGCTGCTGGATGAGACCTGGAAGCTCCCCGAAGTGTTCAACCGTGAAGTGACCGTCGTCGGCGGCCCTCAGGTGACCGACCCTGTCATGGAGCGCCTCAAGACCATCACGCTCCCCCAGGTCCGCATCCTCGACCAGCCCCTCGACCGCGCCCTCCAGTACCTGAGCCAGCAGGCTCAGCAGTACGACAAGGACCAGAAGGAGCTGAACATCGTCCCCGTCGACCCTGAGCGGAAGAACCCCCCTATCTCCATCACCATCGGCGGTGTCACCGTCGAGCAGGCGCTCAACATCATCACCAAGGGCGTAGGATTCACCTGGATGGTAAACCAGGGCATCGTCGAAGTCCGCCCTGATTCCGGCTCCAGCGACCTGGAGACCGAATTCTTCCCGCTGTCCACTTCCGCCGTCATCAAGATGACCGGCGTCAGCGGCGGGGGCAGCGCGGCCGCTCCCGGCGCCACGGCCAGCCCCTTCGGCGGAGCCGGCGGCGGCACTGCCGGCGGCGCGGAATCCCGTCCTGAGGAGATCGGCATCAAGAACTTCTTCATCCGTTCCGGCGTCGGCTTCGAAGGCGTCAACGGCGCCTCGCTCGCTTACGACGGCACCAACCTGATCGTCACCCAGAACCGGAAGAACCTCGACCGCGTGCGCAACATCCTGCGCCGCTACTCGGACATCAAGCAGGTGCACATCGAGTCCAAGTTCATCGAAGTCTCCCAGAACTCCCTCAACGAGCTGACCACCAACTGGCAGCTGGCCAGCATCGCCAGCGGAGCCATCCGTGCCCAGACCGAGCTGCGCACGCTCACCGGCGTGTTCGGCGTGTCCGCCGCCTCGCGTGACGGACAGATCGTCAGCCCGCCCAATCCCACCATCACCATTCCCAACCGCCCTCCCTCCATCACCGGGGCCAACTTCGGCACGGGCAATGCCAGCTTCGGCGGCTTCGGGGTCGCCGCCGCCGGCAACGTGGGCACCATCGACAGTTACAACCTCAACATGTTCCTCCGCGCCATAGAGCAGAACAGCGGCACGGATCTCATGTCCTCCCCCAGCCTGACGGTTCTCGACGGCAAGACCGCCATCATCAAGGTGGCCCAGCTGCTCCGCTATCCGCAGTCCTACGGTGACGTGCAGGCGGTCGTTTCGGCCGGCACGCAGGGCGGCGGCGGCGGAAACTCCGTCGCGATCACGGCCGGCACTCCGCAGGACTTCGCCATCCAGGAGGTCGGCGTGACCCTCGAGGTGACTCCCACCGTCGCAGCCGATGACTCCATCGCCCTCAATCTCAAGCCCAAGGTGATCGAGTTCGAAGGCTTCGTGGAATACGGCGGCACTTCCGTGGCCATCTCCGGCACCACCACCGTCAGCGTGCCCTCCGGCTTCTTCCAGCCGATCTTCACCACCCGTGAAGTCACCACGGACGTCACGGTCTTCGACGGCGCCACGGTCGTCATCGGCGGCCTCACCCGCGAGGAGGTCAAGTCGGTCGAGGACAAGGTCCCCGTCCTCGGCGACATCCCCCTGATCGGCGCGGCCTTCAAGTCGTCCGGCAAGACCACCAGCAAGAAGAATCTCATGGTCTTCGTCACGGCCAACCTGGTGTCTCCGGGCGGCGCGACCCTCCGCAGCTCCCATCCCGGGATGCGTGCCGGCTCGACCTTCTCGAACCCCGTGCTGGCCTCGCCTGCGGGCGCCGTCTACCGCGAGCCCATCGAGCCCGCGCCCCCGGCTCCGCCCGCGGCCCCCGTGCCCGTCGCTCCGGCGGCGAACTGAAGCCGTTCGTCGTCTGGCAAGGCCCGCCCCCCGGCGGGCCTTCTTTTTTCTGGCTGGTGGCATCCGTCGGCCGAGACTGTCCGCATGCGCTGGATGCTAGTCGACGGATTCAACCTGGTCTTCCGCAGCCATTTCGCGATGGAGCGCTCCAACCTCCGCCGTCAGTCCGACCAGTTTCCCACCGGGGCCCTGCACGGGTGGATCAAGTCGCTCCTCGACCTGCGGGACTCGGAGAAGCCCGACCGTGCCGCCGTCTTCTTCGATCTCGGCGGCTCCGACCGGCATCTCGCCGTCCACCCTGAATACAAGGCCCAGCGCGACGACACTCCCGAAGACATCGTGCTTCAGCTCCCCGAAGTGAAGCGCCTCACGGCCCTGCTGGGATTCCAGGTCATTGAGCGGCGCGGAGTCGAGGCCGACGACCTCATCGCCACCGCCGTACGCCGGCTTTCGGCCGGCGGACACGAGTGCGTCATCGTCAGCGCCGACAAGGATTTCGGCCAGTGCGTCGGCGGCAATGTCTTCCAGCTCGTGCCGCCCCCGACCGCCAATCCCGCCGCCGGCTGGCGGCGTCTGGACGCCGGGGGCGTCGCCGAGAAGTTCGGCGTGCCGCCCGCGCGGATCGCCGACTATCTGGCCCTGGTCGGGGACGCATCGGATAACATCCCGGGCCTGCGCGGAGTCGGTCCCAAGACCGCCACCAAGTGGATCGTCGAGCACGGCGACCTTGAGGGAATCCTGGCCGCCGCCGGGCGGCTCGAGCCGGAAAGGTTCCGTGAGATGGTCCGGACCGAAGCGGACCGCATCCGGACCAATCTGGGACTCGTCACCTTCCGGACCGACTACGACCTCGACCTGGGTGAGGCCCCCTCCGAGGATCACGCCGGCGTGGAGAGCTTCCTCCAATCCATGGAGATGCAATCGACCCTCAAGCGCTACCGTGCGAGGCAGGGAGGAGGGTCCGCTCCGGAGTCCTCGTCGCCGGACAAGACTCCTCCCGCGAAGAAATCCGGCCCGGCGGACCGTCCCGCCCAGGGCGAGCTTTTCTGAAAAGAACAGGGCCCGCCTGTTGGCGGGCCCTGGTGAAACGACGCTCCGTTCGGGGCGTCAGTTCTTCTTCTCGGCCTTCTTCTCCGGCTTGGCGGCTTCGGCCTTGGGGGCTTCGGCGGCCTTGGCGGCCTGCTGTCCGGCCTGCTGCTGGACCGCGCCCATGACCGCGTTGACCTCCTCCTGGTTGAGGAGGATGACGAACTTGGCCTCAAGGACTTCCACTTCGTAATTGTGCGTGATCGAGTAGCCGACGCTCTGGGCCATCTCCTGGTTGCCCTTGTCGAGGGCCTGGGCCGCCTGGTCGAGCAGCTCCTTGAGCTTCGTCTTCTCCTCTTCCGTGCCCGCGCGCTCATGCAGTGAGCGCAGCTGGACGAAGGCGTCACGGCGGGCCTGCAGTTCCTTGGCGAAACGCTCGAACATCACGATCGCGTCCAGGCTGAGCAGGTCGGCGACGCGGAGCAGGCGGCGTTCACCGCGGACCACCAGATCCTCCTCCTTGAAGTCCTTGGCGGCCCGGGCCTTCGCGGCCTCCTCTTCGTTGACCACGGCATGCAGGCGGATCTTGGTGTTGACCAGCGCCGTCTGACGGTCGGCGATCACGGGCAGGCTGAAGTAGCGGCGAGCGAAGATGGCGTCCTTCTCCGTGAAGTCCTTGACCTCGGTCTCGAGGACCTTGCCGAGGGCGTCCTTCTCGGGGGTCGTGAGCGCGGTCTGCGCGCGCTGCTGGAGCTGGCGGAGACGGCCGAACTGCTGGCCGTGGGCGTTGAGCTCCTGCTGGAACCGGACGATCGCCTCCTGGCCGGTGAGCGTCAGGGCGACGCGGCCGAGGTTCTGTCCGAGCGGCAGGATTTCGATGACCGGGCCCTTGGGGGCTTCGGCGGGGGCTTCTGGGGTGGCTGTGGTGCTCATGTCTGATGGATTGGGGTGTCGGGAAAGGGTCACTTCTTCTCTTCGGCCTTCTTTTCGCCCTCCTTCTTGGGCTGGGCCTGTTCGCTGAGCTTCTTGTTCTCCTCGTCGGAGAGCAGAGTGTAGAGCTTGGCTTCAGCGGTCTGGAGCGTGATCTCGTTGGGCAGGTCGTAACCGCGGGCCTTCTTGAACTCCTCCAGGGCGGCGTTGACCTCGGACTGGGCGTTCTTCACGGCATCCTCGACCTTCTTCTTGTCCGCGTCCTTGGTCAGGCGCGGCTGGAGGTCCACCAGCTGCTGCAGGGCGCGACGGGTCTCCATGACGCGCTGGACCTGGAGCTTGAAGGCTTCGACTTCGACCGTGCCCGCCACCGATCCGCGGGCGAGGAACTTCTTGTCGCCGGAATTGACGACCGACTCGGCCTTGAAGTCCTTGTCGGCGGCGAGCTTGATGTACTCCTCATTGGTGAGGGCGGAGAGCACGTTGAGCTTGGTCTGCACCACGAGATACTGGCGGCTCAGGTCGAAGCCGTAGTTCTTGGCCATGGCGGCGTTGTCCGACTGCAGCACGGTGAGCTTGGCCTCGAGCTCCTTGGTGCGCGCCTCGCGCTCCGGCGTGGTCAGGGCGATCTGGGCCAGCTGCTGGATCTGCTGGGCCTCCTGGCGCTTCTGGCCGATGACCTGCACGTTGCGTTCGAAGTTCGCGAAGTCCTCCACCGTCGCGAAGTTCCGGACGAGCACGAAGCGCTTGCCCTCCACTTCGAGGACTTCGACCTGAGTGGACTTCGGGTCGGAGGCGGCCTCCGCGGGCTTGTTCTCCTGGGCCAGGAGGGTCATGGCGCAGAGGCAGGTCAGGAGGGACAGGTTTTTCATGGATTCAAAAGGGCGGGAGGGTTGAACTTAACGTTTCAACCCGCGGGGACTACAAAAAAATATACCCGTGCTTCAGTTTCCGGGCTTTTTCAGTGCCTTTTCCATCAAGCCCGGCAAATCCACCTTTTCGGCCTCCCTTTGCAGCTGCTCATCCGCCAAGGCCGCCCGCACTTTAGGGTGGTCGACTAATGATGTTAAATCATTATCATTCAATAGTTTACGAACATCCTTGTCTTGCCAGGCTTGGTAAACCGTGGGATGGGCCGCCAAGGCTCGTATTTCAGGCATGGCCATGAGCCGTCGTCGGGCTGCCGCATCATTCATGAGTCTTCTGGTCCCGGTGATCAGGGCACGGTGTTTTTCGGGAATCGGGGACCAGTCCTTGAGTTCTGAGGCGAGGCCGCTCTCCACCAGTTCGGCGCGCAGCCGCATGGCAAAAGTCGGCGGTTCCTGGGGGTTCAGCAGGGCTTCCTGGACGGCCGCCCAGGAGAAGAGCGTCAGCATCAGCAGGGCGAAATACGTCATGCCCGTCCAACATCCCACGAAGGCGCCGGCGACCGGACTCTCCGCTTCCTCGGCGCCTTCAGGCCGTCGCCCCAGCCACCAGCAGAGGGAGTAGGTCAGCAGTCCGGCCAAAGGCCCCAGAAGGCAGATGCCCGCCGCGCCCCGCAGCAGCCAGGGGAAGCTGGTTCCTTCCAGCAGGGCATGTCCTGCGTCCGGCCCGAAGGTCCAGGCGGTCGCCACTCCGACCGTCAGGGCCGCGGGACCGGCGAGTTGCCGGAGCGGGCCCCGTCGGTATCCCCTCCAGGCTCCGCGGATCATCAACGCCAGCAGCAGCGCCAGCGCGAGGTAGACCGATGGGGCGAGGTCCTGGTCCATCTCAGGGCTCGCCCAGCACCTTGCGGATCTGGCCTTCGCGGGCCTCGATGCTTTCGGTGAGCTTGAACTGCACCAGCGCGCGACGCAGGTTGTGCCCGGGGTGGCGCACCTTGAAATAGACGTCGCCCGCCAGGTGGTCCGCAAGGAACCGGACGCCCAGTTCCAGCGGGATCAGGTGGACGCAGTCGAAGAGGTGGCGATGGTCGGCCGGACTGAGGAACTCCTTCGCGTGCTTGAGATAGCCGCGGTAGATCGTGGTGAACAGGTCGGTGTCGAAGATGACCGAGGCCAGGTCGGGCGCGTCCTCCCCGGCCGGATTGCAGGCCGAGCGCGTCGCGTCGCCGATGTCATAATGCACCAGCCCGGGCTGCACGGTGTCGAGGTCGACGATGCAGGTGCCCCTTCCGGTCGCCCCGTCGATCATCACGTTGCCCACCTTCGGGTCGCCGTGCGTCGTCCGCAGGCGCAGCGCGCCGGCGTCGAGCGCGTCCTGGAGCGCCCGGCAGCGTCCGCGTCGCTCCTCCACGAAGCGCAGCGCCCGCCGCGCTTCCGGGGACGCGGCGAGACGTTCCTGCCCTCCGGGCGTCCGCAGGGCCTCATCCATCTTCGCCACGTAGCCCGGAGTGACGTGGAATCCCGGCAGCGCGTAGCGCAGGCGCGCGGGCTCCAGGTCGCTCACCATGCGATGGAAGTGCCCCAGCACGAAGCCCACCTCGTGGGCATGCTCCGGATTCTGCACCCGCTCATGGGCGTTGGCGCTGGCGATCTGCGAGATCGCCCGCCACAGGTCGCCGTAGGCGTCGGTCACCCAGTCCTCGCCGGTCTTGGTCTGGATGATCTTCGGCAGCTGCCAGATGCGGTCCGAACGGTCGGCCTCCGCCTCGAGGCGCGCATGGCAGTGGTCCGTGAGGACGCGCATGTTCTGCATGATCGCCTCGGGGTCGGGGAAGACCGACTTGCGCACCCGCTGCACGATGAAGCGCTGCTCCGAGAAGGTGGTGCGGAAGATGGCCAGATAGGTGTCGTTGACGTTTCCGGAACCGTAGGGCTCGACGCTCACCAGGCGGCCTTGGACGTCGAACTGCCTTGCGATGAGGGCGGCGCGCATGGTGACGGCCCCCAATCTGCTCCGCGGCGGCCCGCTGGCGAGGGCATTCGGCCTCCGCCAAGGCTTGCCTTTCCCCGATTCCATGCCCATCTTCCGCCTTCCCTCGTGCCGCCACCTTAGCTCAGTCGGTAGAGCGTCTCATTCGTAATGAGAAAGTCGCCGGTTCAAGTCCGGCAGGTGGCTCCAGCACGGGGGCCGTATTTTCAGCCCGGCCGGCTTGCGCCGTCCGGCAAACCTCCCTCCCTCCCACGCATGAGCCGAGCCAAGACGCCTCCCCGCAGCAGCGAACTCAGCCGCCGCTACGACCGGTCCTTCCGCGCCGACGACGCCTACCGCGCCACGCTTCCGGACATGCAGAACACGGACGGCTCCCAGATCCAGGGCGCCAACGTCCCGATCCAGCACGTGGGCATCTCGGGCTTCCGCCTGCCGATGTCCGTCGTCGCGCGCGACGGCAAGCCGGTCCTGCTCGAATGCTCCGTCACCGGCACGGTGTCCCTCGGCGCCGACCGCAAGGGCATCAACATGTCGCGGATCATGCGCGTGTTCTACGAGTTCAAGGACCGCGTCATGTCCCATGAGCTGCTCGAGGAGGTGCTGCTCCGTTACAAGAAGGAGCTCGGCTGCAGCCGTGCGCGCATCCTCGTCGAATTCCGCTACCCGATCCTCCAGAAGTCGCTCCGCTCCGGACTCGAGGGCTGGCAGTACTACCGCGCGGTGCTCGAGGGCACGGTCGACGACCTCGACCGTCTGCGTCGCTACGTGCATTTCGACTTCGTCTACTCCTCCGCCTGCCCCTGTTCCGCCGAGCTCACCGAGCACGCCCGCGAGGAGCGTTCGGCCTACGGCATCCCGCACTCCCAGCGCTCGAAGTCCCGCATCGTCGCCGAGGTCGCCCCGGGACGCAGCCTCTTCGTCGAGGACATGAAGGACCTCGCCCTGGCCGCCCTCCAGACGGAGACGCAGGTCATGGTGAAGCGCGAGGACGAGCAGGCCTTCGCCGAGCTCAACGGCGCGTATTCGAAGTTCGTCGAGGACGCCGCCCGACTCGTGTACGACCGCTTCGATTCCGACCTCCGCGTGCGTGATTTCGTCGTGGCCTGTTCGCACCTGGAATCCCTGCACTCGCACGACGCCGTCTCGGTCATCAACAAGGGCCTGCCCGGCGGCCTGTCGGCTGACTTCACCGGCTTCAGAGACCTGGTCTGCTAATCCCTGAGGCTTGCTCCCGGCGTCGCGGGGGGCATCCTCCGCCTTCACGAGGGGGTAGCTCAGTTGGATCAGAGCAGCAGCCTTCTAAGCTGCGGGTCGCGGGTTCGAGTCCCGCCCCCCTCGCCACTTTACCGGGCTTGCCCCGGACGGCTCGGCCGGGTTTGCTCCGGCCATGGAAATCCACGTCGCCCGGAACTCATCCTCGCTCGGCGCCTTCTCGACCGAGGAAGTCCGCGCCGGCCTCGCCAACGGCCGGTTCGTCACCTCCGACCTCGCCTGGCGGGAGGGCATGGCCGCCTGGTCGCCTCTGGGCGACTGGCCGGAGTTCAAGGGCGCCGTCCCGCCCCCCTCGCCGGGCCTTCCCGCCGCGACCTCGGGCGAACTCCCCGTGCTGCCCTCCTGGGAGCGCGGCGCGTCCTTCGCCAACTTCTTCGCCACCATCAAGGAGGTCGCGCTCGACCCCGTCCGTACTTTCGACGGTCTGCGAGACGGCGGCTTCGGCCGCCCGATCTCCTTCACCTATGCGTCGCTTTTCCCCGCATGGCTCTGCGGGAGCGTGGTCTATGCGGGGCTGATCTTCTTCATGGTGGGCGTGGCCAGCCAGGCCGGCGCCGGTGATGACGGCTCTGATCCGGTCGCCGTTTTCCTCAGGGAGCAGGGCGGGGCGGCCGCCTCCCTCATCGTTACGCTCGCTCTCGGGCTGCTCTTCCTGCTGGTGCCGCTGTTTAATTTCGTCTCCGCGGCCCTCATTCATCTCCTGCTCCTTCCCTGGAATCCCCAGGGCGGCTATGCCCAGACCTACCGCGCGCAGTCTTATGCTTACGGGGCGTTCATGCCCTTCGCCTTCATCCCTTGCGTCAATTACGTGGTGGGCCCCTGGCAGATGGTCGCGGCGGTCATCGCCCATTCCCGTGTGCACCGGATCGCCTGGTGGAAGGTTGCCATCTCGACCGTGCTCATTCCCTGCTGCTGCGCCTGCGGGCTTTACCTGCTGATCATCGCCTCCATCGCCGGCAAGTTTTGATTCGTTTCATCCGCAGGCCCGCGCATCCAGGCGAGCTCAGGCACGAGGTCGTCTGGCCTGCCGTTTTCGTGGGAGGCGCCGCCTGCGCCTTCGTCTGGTTCCGGCTGGGATGGAGCCTGCCTGACTGCCTGTTCATGAAGTGGGCGGGGCTGCCCTGCCTGGGCTGCGGCGGGACCCGCTCGGCCCGTTGCCTGGTCGCGCTCGATCCGGTCCAGGGCTTCCTCTATCATCCTGGCTTCACGGTCGTGGCGTTCGGCCTCTCGCTTTGGACGCTTTACTCGGCCTACGTCTGGATCAGCCGTGATCCTCTCAGGCTGAGGCTGGCGATGGATGAAGGCGGGCGTTCGCTTTTCCGCCGCGCCCTGCTGGCCGCCTTGGTCGCCCATTGGGCCTGGCAGGTCTTCTACCTCGTCTGAAGCATGACGCGGCGCGTCCTCAGGCTGCTTGGATGGCTGTCCGCCCTCGCCCTCGTGCTCGTCGGCTTGCTCGCCGTCGTTTACGTCGCGATCGACCGTTCCGGCAAGAAGGCCATGGAAGGCCCCGCCCTCGATCTGGTCGACCGGGTGCGGGAGGACGGTGAGACGCCCCGCCGCGTCGTGGGCTGGCTCGACCGTGTGGCGGACGCGACGGTTTCGGTCCGCGGCGACGTGGTCTCCGCTCCGCCGCCGGTCCAAGGTTCCGTCTGCGCCTATGGCGAGCCCGCCGGCCGGCCCGGACTGCAGCTTCTGGCCAACCGCGGTTACTCGGTCGGCTATGACAACGCCCTGCCGGGGCCGCGCTGGGCCGCCTACCGCGTGAGCCCGCATTCCGGTCAGGCCCCGCCGCGTCCGTCCGCCTTCCGCACTGACCGACGCACCACGGCGCTCGTGCGGACCGAGGAATACACCCGGTCGGGCTATGACCGCGGGCACATGGCGCCGAATTACGCCGTCGCGGTCTGCCATGGCGCCGAGGCCCAGGCCGAGACGTTCCTGATGAGCAACGTCGCGCCCCAGCTGCATGCGCTCAACGCCGGCCTCTGGAAGGACCTCGAGCAGCGCATCGCCCAGCGTTACGTGGAGCGCTACGGCGAAGTCTGGGTCGTGGTCGGCCCCGTTCATGCCGCCGCGCCCGCCCTGCGATTCGGGCGCATTCCGGTGCCGGAGGCCTTCTGGGCGGTGATCTCCGAATACGACGAGGCCGAGAAGGGCGTGCGTGCGGTCGCCTACCTCGTGCCGCACGAGGAGAAGTGGCGCGACCGCGAGCTCACGCGCTACGTCGTCAGCGTCGACCGGATCGAGGAAGTCACCGGGCTCGATTTCTTCCCCGCGCTCTCCCCCGGGGCGCAGGCCGCCCTCGAGTCGCGGAAGGCCGACCGGGCTTGGTGAGCGCGGCCAGGTCGGCGGCGTGGATCAGGCCCACGCAGTCGGAGCCGTCGGCCGTCGGCAGCCAGCAGATCCGCAGGTCCGGCCAGGCGCGCTCCATCGCCTGGCGCAGGCCGCCCACCTCGATGACGAGCGCGCCGTGCGGAAGCAGCGAGGCGGCCGCCTCGCGCAGCAGGCGTCGGATGACGTCCAGGCCGTCCTTGCCGCTCACCAGCGAGCCGGGCGGCTCCTTGCGGAATTCCGCCGGAAGCCGCCGGAGCACCGAGGCCGGTTCATAGGGCGGATTGCTGATGATGAGGTCGTAGCGCCGCCTGCCCGACAGGGAGCGCATCACGTCGGTCCGATGGAGACGGATGCGGTCCTTGAGTCCGTGCGCCGCGACGTTCTCGGCGGCGACGGCCAGCGCGTCGGCGGAGAGGTCCGTGGCGTCCACGTCGGCGCGAGGAAATCTTCGGGCGAGGAGCACGGCGAGGCAGCCCGAGCCCGTGCATACGTCGGCGACGCGACGGATGCTCTCGGCCGGCGGCAGCCAGGCCGGAATGACCTCCGGAATCAGTTCGACGAAGTAGGAGCGCGGAATGATCACGCGCTCGTCGACCTTGAACCGCAGTCCGCCCAGCCAGGCTTCGCCCACCAGGTAGGCGGTCGGCACCCTTTCCTCCGTGCGGCGCCGGAGCAGCTCCAGGAAGCGGCTGGCGGCGGCGGGTGCGACGACCTTGCGGAAGCACGCCGGGAGGGCCTCCCATTCGAGTCCCAGCGCATGGCCCAGCAGGGTCAGCGATTCCTCCTCCGGCCCGAGGAAGCCCTGTCCGTGGGAGACGCCCGCCTGGCGCATCTTCCGGTTGGCGTACTTGAGCAGGTCGCCTCCCGTCCGAAGACGCGGGGACCGGGCGGGGCGGCTGCGGCCGTTCATGCCGCCCGGACGTTCAGGTGAGGGGCGCCGCCGACCAGAGCTCCTTCGGCGTGCGTTCGAAGAAGTCCTCGAGGTACTTCGTCGTGGCGCCGCCCTGGCGGAACACCGGGTCCTTCATGATCGCGCGGCAGACCGGGATGGTGGTGTGCACGCCGCGGATGATATATTCGCTGAGCGCGCGGTGCATGCGGTCCAGCGCCTTGTGGCGCGTGGCCCCGACCGAGATGAGCTTGGCGACCATGGAGTCGTAGAGGGGCGGGATGACGTAGCCCGAATAGCAGTGCGAGTCGACGCGCACGCCGTGTCCGCCCGGCGCGTAATAGAGGCCGATCGTGCCGGGGCTGGGGGTGAAGTTGCGCGCCGGGTCCTCGGCGTTGATGCGGCACTCGATGGCGTGTCCGTTGATGCGGATGTCGCGCTGGGAGAGCTCCAGCTTCTCGCCGCAGGCCACCAGGATCTGCCGGCGCACCAGGTCGATGTCCGTGACCTCCTCGGTCACGCCGTGCTCCACCTGGATGCGCGTGTTCATCTCCATGAAGTAGAACTTGCCGTGCCGGTCCACGAGGAACTCCAGCGTGCCGGCGTTCTGGTAGCCGATGCTTTCGGCCAGCTTCACGGCGACCTTGCCCATCTCCTCGCGGAGCCGGGGCGTGAGGAAGGGGGAGGGGGACTCCTCGATCAGCTTCTGGTGGCGGCGCTGCACCGAGCAGTCGCGTTCACCGAGGTGGAGCACCTTGCCGTGCTCGTCGGCCAGGATCTGGAACTCGATGTGCCGGGGCTGCTCGATGTACTTCTCGATGTAGACCGAGCCGTTGCCGAAGGCCTTCTCCGCCTCGGCGCGCGCGCTTTCGAACTCCTTGGCGAAGGCCGCGGCGTTGTGCACGATGCGCATGCCCTTGCCGCCGCCGCCGGCGACGGCCTTGATGATGACCGGGAAGCCGATGCGCTGGGCCTCCTTGATGGCCTCGCGCTGGTTGTCGACGGGACCGTCGGTGCCGGGGACGCAGGGCACCTTGGCCTTGCTCGCGGTCTGCCGGGCCACGGCCTTGTCGCCCATGAGGCGGATGGCCTCGGGCCTCGGCCCGATGAACTTGATGTTCGCCGCGGCGCACTTCTCGGCGAAGCCGGCGCGTTCCGAGAGGAAGCCGTATCCGGGGTGGATGGCGTCGACGTTGGTGATCTCGGCGGCGGAGATGATGCGGTCCTCGCGCAGGTAGGAGTCCTTGCTGGGGCCGGGCCCGATGCAGACCGCCTCGTCGGCGAGCTGCACGTGCAGCGACTGCTCGTCGGCCTGGGAATAGACCGCGACGGTCTTGATGCCCAGCTCACGGCAGGCTCGGATGACGCGCAGGGCGATTTCCCCGCGGTTGGCGATGAGGATCTTGTTCATGCGCGTTCTCCGGAACTCAGCTGACCTTCACTCGGAAGAGCGGCTGGCCGAACTCGACGGAGGTTCCGCTCGCCACGAGGCATTCGACGACGGTTCCGGTGAGTTCGGACTGAATCTCGTTCATCACCTTCATCGCCTCGACGATGCAGACGACGGAGTCGGGCTTCACAGGGGAGCCGACGGTGACGAACGGGGGGTTGTCCGGGGAGGGGGCTGCGTAGAATGTTCCCACCATGGGGGAGGTGATGATCTTGACTCCCGGGTCGGCCGCCGCAGGAGCCGCGGGCGCCGGAGCCGCCGGGGCGGCCGCCGGGGCCGGCGCAGGGGGTGCGACCGGGGCGGGGGCCGTCGGAGCGGCCGAAGGCGCGAGGTGATGAACCAGGCCCTGCCCGGCCACATCACGTTTGATCCGGAGCTTGAACTCCTGGTCCTGGATTTCGAACTCGGACAGACCGGACTTCTTCATCAGGTCCACCACTTGTTTGATTTTGCTTAGGTCCAAGGGATTTTCCTCCGTAATGAGGGTGAAGCCAGACTGATACATCGCTTCAGTCCGACAAATCAACCACTCATTCCGTAACAGAGGGTGGTATTTTTCCTAAGTCGTTGTCGTCTCTTATCTTAACTATGTCTGAAAGCCTCGGTATGGCAGAAGTGTTAGGCTCAGAAAATGTGCCTTTTACCCTTATTTTCGTCAGACTTATCAAGGCGCGGTTGGGGTTGATTAAGCCTATCAGGGACACCCCTCCTTCGTCGATGAGGGAGAAATCGCCGATGAAATCCAAAACACCCGTTTCCAGATGGGCCTCCCCGGCCAGATTCAGCATGGCCTGGGCCCCTGTAACCGTCATGTCGGGGAAGTAGGCTTTCCCCGCGATGCAGCCAAATGTGCCCTTGGCCTCGGACAGTTCATAGGTGGTAAAATCCACCCCTAGGTCCTCCAAAAGACCCGACACCCCGCCTAAAAGTCTGACTTTCTTGAGATTCGGGTCCTGGAGTCTGTAAGTGCCCGTGCCCTTCAGGTGACGGGGCTTGGCCAGCTCTAGCGAGCCTTTGAAGTCGAGGTCCAGCCGCGCTTCCTCCCTCGGAACGCCCTTGCCCCCTTCCAAGGCCGCCATCAGCGCGTGGGGCCCGGCGTCGGTGATCTTAAGGTCGATCTTCGGGCGGCTCAGGACATCTCCAGTGACGTTGAGATGCGCCTTGCCCCCCGCGATGGAAAAATCGGAGAGGATTCCCATTTCCGCTCCGGCTCCGACGGTTCGTGCCTTGAGGTCGATCAGGGGCAATCCCCACGCGTCCGTCTCTCCCGGCGCGGACAGTTCCGCCGCGACGTCCGGGGCGTTCATGCCGGGTTTGACGACCACCCTCAGTCTGCGGCCCGCAGGAAGCTTCAGCCCTTTGAGTGATTCCCCGAACTCCTTCCCGGCGCAGCGGGCGGCGACCCACGGCGCGAGGTCTCCGCTCACGTCGACATGCGGACCTGCTTCTTTCGGAGGCAGGCGCCAGTTCCAGACGACCTGGCCGTCCACCGAGCCGTCGGCCGGCGAACTCCCGCCCGAAAGTCGCTCGAGGCCGATGGTCGTGTGATCGGCTCCGGCGTCCACCGCGACCTCTACGCTTCGGAACGGCGCGCCCATGAACTCAAAGTCCTCAAGCTTCACCCTTCCGACGGTCCGGGCCCCGGCCTTCGTCCATTCGCCGTCCACGTCGATCTGGGCGAAAGGATGCCGTCGTGCCTTGAAAAGCGACCAGAGGTCGGTCCACCAGCGGCCCAGCACCCGGTCGAGGCAGGCGGGCGCCAGTTCGCCCCTGAGGTGCAGCGAGAAGGGGCCTCCGGCGCGCAGGGACATCTCGGCCTCACCGATGACCGAGGCCAGCCGGAGGTCGGTGAGCTTAAGAGGCTTGTCGCCGCGCCCTGAGGCGTAATCAAACCTTGCCGAGACCGGCAGAGCCGCGCCCGGCAGGATGGACACGGAAGAGAGTCCGAGTGCGCTGAAGCCGCTAATGTCCGCCGCGCCCGTCGCCTGCGTCCGGCCGTCGGAGCGGGTCAGGCGGACGTCCCTCAGGATCACGCCTTCGTTCAGTTCCACGCCCGCCTCGGCAAGGGCCTTCTTCGCGGGCTGGTGGGAGAGGATTTCGACGGCGGAAAGGTCGGCCCTCCGGACGTGCACCTCCTCCCAGGCCCGACCCGTGGTGCGGACGGACCCTTCAATCCGCGAGCCGGCGCTGCGCACGACGAAGTCCGTCAGCGCCGTCCCCGTGCGCGTCCCGATCCGGGACACGAGCTCGCCGCGGACCGCAGGCCATCCCGGCGCCAGCGCCTCCGCGCAGCGTGCGACGAAGCGCACTTCGTCGGCGCCGGAGCCGGGGGAGGCCGCCACGCTGACTTCGTTGAGGCTCCAGGCTCCTCCAGTCTGTCGCAGGGTCGCGCAGTCCGCCGTCGCCTCCGCCGCCCAGGAGACGAGCTTTGCGCCGGGCGCCACGCGCGCCGACGCGACGACACGCAGGCCTTCGAAGCGCAAGTCGGCCGTTTCGCGCGGAGAGAATGAAGGCTCCGCCAGGGCCCTGAAACGAAGGTCGGCTCCGCCGTCGCCGTGGCCTCCTAGGCGTAATTCCACGGACCTCAGGCCCCATTCCTCGGCCTTTCGGACCCACTCCTCCGCCGTCCTGAGTGCGGCGGGCAGTGATCCGCCCCCCGCGCCTCCCGCCGTCGCGAAGGCGGAAGCCGGGGTTTCGCCTGAGACGAAAGCGGTCATCTCCCGCGTCCGCAGCCGCAGGGTCCTCAGTACGAGCCACCGCCCTTCCATGGCCATGTCGCAGTCGGCGTGTTCCACGATCGTCCGGCTTCGTCCGTCGGAGCTCAGCGCCGCGGGCACGGAGATTTTAGCGCCCCTCACCATCAGGCCGGTCGGCACGACTTCGCCGCCGGCCAGCGCGACGAGGCTCAGCCTAAGGTCGACCCGCTCGGCGGTGATCACTCCGTCCCCTGCGCCGTCGAACCCCACCGTCACGTCCTCGGCCCGCAAGGACCGGTCCGGATTCAGCCGCAGCGTCCGGGCTTGGAACCGTACGCCGCGTTCCGCCAGGGCGGCGACGATTTTCGTGTTGAGCCCGTCAGGCAGCTGGATGGCGCGGTCGGTCTTGGCCAGCCAGAGCAAGGCCAGCTGGCAGGGCAGGAGAAGTCCGAGGCTCGTGATGGCGACGCTGCGCAGGAAACGCCTGGGCGCCGGCCTTTCCGGCGACCGGCTCATCTCCGGGCCGGCGTCGCCAGCAGCGGCGTCAGCGCCTCCGCCTGCGCGGACTCAAGGATGAACTCGTCCGGATCGGCTTCATCACGCAGCAGCAGCGTGCGCGCGTTCACGGGGCCGGAGCAGAGGTAGGTGCGGAAGGTCTCGGACGCCGCACCAGCGCCGCCGGCGGCACGATCTGTCACGCGGATCTCGAAGCGCCAGCCTCCTGCGCCCGTGTCACGGTTCGGGAACTCGGCGGCCCGGAGGTCAGACATGATCGCGGCCACGCGCCGTGCGGCCGGAGGGTCCAGCGCCCCGCTTCCGGTCCATGAGCCGTCGGGCCCCAGCCGCGCCTCGCCGATCACGGCGCCGTCATCCTTGCGTGCGATGCGCAGCCCCGTGACCCGAGCGCCCTGCGGCAGCGTCGCGACCGTGCGCAGGCGCCAGGCCTGCGGCTCGACCTCGAGGTGTCCGCCCGCGAGGGCGGCGATGTCGCACGCCGCGCCCAAGGGCGTGTCCTTGGCCTGCACCAGCGCGGCGCCGGCACGACCCTCCGGGTCGTTCGAGAAGCCCACCGACAAGCGTTCGCCGCCGAACTCCAGCTCCACGGCATGCAGCGGCGAGCCGGGAATCACGCCGGTGGCAGGCAATGACGCGTCCGCCCCGGTGCGAAGGGCGCGGAGGCCTGCGAGGCCTTCGAGGAACCGCATGACCACGCGCACGTCGGCTTCGCGCCGCCTCGTGGCGGTCGAGCCGGGCGCGACTGGAATCTCCCAACGCGGGTCCCCGCCTGGCGTGTCAAGTCTGTGCAGCGTGAGTGAACGTCCGCCCGACGTGATGGTGAACCCTGTGACGAGCGTCGCGTCGAAGTCGACGGGCCGAGAGGCCGCCAGCGTCTTGGCGGCGTCCTTCCAGGCGTGCAGACGTTTGGACTCGATGAGGAAGGTCGAGCTGTTCTCTTCCAGGCGCGCCCAGCTCAGCCCGGGGGATTCGTCCGAAGTCCGGCCGACCAGCAGCACTTGTCGCTTGGAGTTGCCTTCCAGCGCGATGCGCAGCACGGGCTGGGACAGACCGGTCACTTCCTCCCCCGCCTGCTGGAAGCGCGTGGCGCGCAGGCCTGCCAGTTCGGTCACGGCGCGGCTGGTAGCCTCCTGGTCGGCCAGCGCCTCGAAGGGCGCCTCGAACCTCCACTCAGGTCCGGGATTGCGCTTCCCGGGGCGGGCCCGGGTTTCCGAGATCAGGGAGACCGGGTTGCCGTCAGCGCCCCTTGTCGTGACCGTGCGCGCCTCGAAGTCCGCCACTTCGAAGACTTTGTCGACCCGGTAGGATTCGGGCCTGGCGGAAAGCGCCGCACTCATCGTCTCAGTGATCGGAATGATGCGCGGCGCGTTGCCGGCGGTGAGCAGGAAGAGGTTGCGCGTCGATGGCTGCAGTCCGACTTTGGCGTCGACGCGGACCTGCTTGCGGTCCCTCCCTTCCGCCCCGTTGTTTTCGCGGATCACCTGCAATGTCCAACGGGGACGGTCTAGGCCGTAAGCCGCGAGGCCTTGCGGGCCGGCCTCGGCGGCGGCGAAACCGGCGTCGGGCGAGATGAAGCGCAATTCGTCGACCAGCCGTTGCACGGCCCAGACGTTGGCCTGCCAGTCGAAGGGCTCCGTCACGCGCCAGAGTCCGGCGCGACGTTCCAGCGTCAGCCGTTCCGCGCCGTCAGTGACGGTCAGCTTGCCCGGGTCAGAAGGGAAGAGCTGCAACAGCTCGGCCGTCGGCGCACGATGCTCCGAAGTCGCCCTCCAGACGAGGGCGAAGGCCGCCAGGTTCGCCAGCAGCAGGATCATCGTGGTCCTGGTCGGACGCATCCGGCGTTAAGTTCTGCGACGCCAGATGGAAACCGCAAGCCCGACCGCAAGGGCGGCCAGAGGTACGCAGGCGAAGCGCAACCCTAGCGCCCACAGGTCGGCCGCCGTGGCGGTGAGCTGGTAGGCGGTGGCGCCTCTCGCTGGCAGTGAGACGGCGCGATCCCGGTCGGTCAGCCATGCCGCACACTGCACCATGAACGCCCGGTTGCCGCCGCGCGTGAGGCGCGCGTTGGCGGCGATGTCCGAAGTGCCGACCACCACGAGCCGTCCGCCGGTGCCGCCCGCGCCTTGACGGATGCCGGTGGCGCGCTCCGCCGCCGCCGCGACGCAGACGGGTCCTTGCTGGTCACGCGCGGGGTCGTTGCGCAGCGGCCGTCGCGCGGGGTCCGCCTCGCCCCAGGCGGCGTCGGAAGAGAAGATCAGTTGCCAGACTCCGAGCGTGCTGTCGGGCGTGCTCGTGATGTCGAACTTTGCCGTGCGCAGGCGTGAGGCGACCAGGGGCAGGTCCTGGTCCTGCAGCACCTTGGTCAGCGGATGCCCGCGGGCGTCCAAGCGGGTCAGGGCGACGTCCCCGTCCGCCGTGCGATGGGCCGGGTCGGGTTCCTGCAGTTCGGTGTCTGGGGAGAAGATGGCCCATTCGGAAAGCATCTGATCAAGCCCGTGGTCACGTCCTGGCTCAAGCAAAGCGAGCACCCGGCCGTTTCGTTCCATGAGGTAGACGCGGAGGCGGGCAGCCTCGGCTGGCGAGAACGTCGCCTGGGGGCCGGCGATCAACACCATCGAGGCGTCGCGCGGAATCTCAGGCGCGACGGCCAAGTCGAGCGGACGCATCTCGAAGTTGCGCGCCCGCAGCAGCATCGAGAGCTGGGACAGGCCGCGGGCCTGCGAGACGTCCTCCAGGCCGAGTTCGCCATGCCCGCGCGTGACGTAACAGACCGCGGCACGGTCCTCCGTGACGTCGATCAGCGCGGAAGTCACGGCCTCTTCTCCGCAGAAGGTTCCGGAGGCGTCGGTGAGCTCCTTGCGGCGCACGTAACGGGCGCGTCCGTTGCATGTGAGGATTAGCGCCGTGTCCGCCTCGGGCACTCCGTGCCGCGCGGCGATTTCGGACAGCAGGGCCGCGTTGCTGCCCGCGCCGACTGCGTCGACCCTGAACCAGTTCGCTCCGTCGCGTCCAGCCTCGAGCCTGTAGGCGTCGATCAGCCTGAGCAGCTTCGGCCGGAGCAGCCGCGATTCGTCCGAACTGTCGCCCGCCAGCACGAGCGCCCGGACCCAGCCGGCGTTGCGGCCTTCACCCACCGGACTGCGCCGTCCGGCCGCGCGCAAGGTCTCGACCGACTCCGGGGCGAGCGAATGGCGGCGGTCCGCGCTCAGGTCCTCGCGCAGCCGGAAGGAGGGCAGCGAGGCGAGGAAGTTCACGGAGGCGGCCAGCGCCAGGGCGAGCAGCGCCTGCGTGGCCCGGTTGATCCGTCGCGCGGGGAGCACGGAGGCGAAGTCTTCCGTCGCGCCGCTCATGATTCCTGGCCCTCCAGGGCCAGCACCGAAAGTCCCAGGCAGAGCAGGGTGCCCGTCACGTACAGCACCAGCGGCCGGGAGTCCATCACGCCCGAAGCGAAGTCCTGAAGGTGGCCGAAGGTGCGAAGGTGATCCGCGGGTTCGCGCAGCCAGCCCATCCACTCCCAGCTTTCCACGGGCAGCGAGTCCAGGGCTCCGCCCGCCGCCGTGAGGCCGAGCAGGGTCACGAAGGTCAGGAGAGCTGCGAGGGTGGAGCTGCGGGTCAGGCAGCTGCACAGCACGCCGACCGCGACGTGCATGAGTCCGCTGGTCAGCACGAACGCAAGTCCGCCCCATAGGGCGACGGGATCTCCGAGACGCGCGTCGCCGGGCGTGCCCAGCCGTTGTTCCGTAAGGGCGGGGAAGGCGGCGAAGGCGGCCCACAGCAGGGCCCAGACGGTCCAGGTTGCGAGGAACTTGGCCCAGACCACGGAAGCGGAGCTCGCGGGCGTGGTGAGCAGGGCGGCAAGGGTGCCGGACCGGCGTTCCTCCGCGAAGGTGCGCATCGTGAGCAGCGGGAGCACGAAGAGCAGCGGGATCCAGAAGAGGCGGAAGGTGCCTTCGGTGGGCGTCCAGGGCGTCGGCACCCGGCTGCATTCCAGCACGGCGAACCAGTGGACGGCGCCCATCAGCGCCAGGAAGAGGGCTGCGACCGACCAGTTGCCGCCGGAGAGCAGCGCGCACCGCAGCTCATGGACGTAGAGCACGCGAAAGTGCCTCATGTCAGGACCTGCGCCCCTCCCCGGGCGACCTTCGGGTGGCGGCTAGGAAGATCTCTTCCAGGCCGAATTTCTCCTCCGAGGCCTCCCGGACGCGCAGCCCGGCCGAGGCCAGGCCGGTGGCGAGCGCGTCAAGCGCGGGCGAGCCCGTGGGCAGCGAAAGCCGGGTGCGCCGCCAGCCGTCCTCTTCGCCCGCTTCCTCCGCGGTGGCGGCCGGTTCCAGTGAGCGGGCCGCGGCCAGGACCGCCGTCGCATCCTCGCGCGCGACGATGATGAAGGATGCGGCCGGACGCAGTTCGCGGCGCAGGTCCGCGGGACGGCCCTGCGCGACGAGTCGGCCGCGGTTGATGATGACCACCTTGTCGCAGACCTGCTCCACCTCGTGCAGGATGTGGCTGGAGATGAGCACCGCCATCTTGCCCCGCAGGGAGCGGATCAGGTCGCGGATGCCCAGAATCTGGTGCGGATCCAGCCCGATCGTCGGTTCGTCCAGCAGCACGACCTTCGGTTCGGAGAGGAGGGCGTCCGCGATGCCGACGCGCTGCCGGAAGCCCTTCGAGAGCTGGCCGATGAGCCGTCCGCTCGCGCGGCGCGCGAGGTCGCAGTCCTCCATGACCTTCGCCACGCGGGCCTTCACCCGGCCGGGCTCCACGTCCTTGAGCCTCGCCCGCAGCACCAGATATTCCTCGACGCGCAGATCCTCGGGCAGGGGATTGTTCTCAGGCATGTAGGCCATGCGGCGTTTGGCGACCGCAGGGTTGAGGGCCACGGATTCGCCCCAGATCGATGCGCGACCCGAGGTGGCCGGCATGGTCCCGGCCAGGATGCGCAAGGTGGTCGACTTGCCTGCGCCGTTGGGGCCCAGGAATCCCACAACTTCTCCAGGCGCGACGGAGAAGCTGAGCCTCTCGATCGCCACAAGGGAGCCGTACCGCTTGGTGAGGCCCACCGCCGCCACCGCTGACTCGGGCTGTCCGGCTTCGTGGGTCATTGAGTTGCGGAATGTTCTTGGACGGCGTGCTCTCCGCCGCCGGGGCTCACTTGGCCGCCGGTGCGCTGGTCAGCGAGGGCTCGGAGCGGACGAGGAAGGCCTTGTCGGACTGCCACACGCTCCCGGGTCGGAGACGCTTGTCCATCGCGTTGAGCCATTTCGCCGCTTCGGCTGAGTCGCCGCGGGCAATCGCAAGGTTCGCGAGGCTGAGCATGGCGAAGCCGCGGACGGTCTCCGGCGCCGAAGGTTCGTCGGCGATGGCCGCCACGGCGGCCTCCGCTCCCTTCTCGCCGAGTTCGGACCGAGTGAGCCCGG